>Ga0209374_1003793_pt1 | contig 11523 bp, 8 predicted proteins | sample SaaInlLV_DNA_10m_FD_184683 | JGI IMG/M metagenome (GOLD analysis project Ga0209374, IMG submission 184683) | Marine microbial communities from expanding oxygen minimum zones in the Saanich Inlet - SI075_LV_DNA_10m (SPAdes) (version 2) | ecosystem: Environmental > Aquatic > Marine > Unclassified ...
AATTATTAAAAATTAAATTTGGTTCAGCATGGCCTGGAGAAAATAAAGAAACAGAGATTGTTTCTATCCCTGGTTTAAGAGGAAGAGAACCTAAAGAGATTACGTTAAAGAATTTATCAAAAATTATACATGCAAGAGTTCAAGAGATTATAGAACACGTCTATTTAGAAATAAAAAATTACGGACATGAAACGGCAAAAGGAAAATTAATTGCAGGGATTGTTTTAACAGGCGGAGGTTCTCAATTAAAACATTTACGTCAGCTAGTAGAATACATTACTGGGATGGATGCTAGAATTGGTTTTCCGAATGAACATCTTGCAGGAGATTCTGATGATACTTTATCAAGTCCTTCTTATGCAACTGCAGTTGGCTTACTAATGGAAGGATTAGAGCATCACACAAAAGAAGAAGCAACTGAGGATGATCATCAAGAGATTGTAGAAGTAAATCATGAAGAAAATAAGCAAGTAGTTCAAACAATTAAAGAAGAAAAAGCTACATCTGATAAGAAGTCGTTTTTTGAAAAATTTACAGATGGTCTTAAAGATTTTTTAGACAATGCTGAGTAATTATTAGAAGCAAAGAATATAAAACATATAACAATACTAAACAAGAGATAGGTTATTATGAGCACAGAATTCGATAACATTTCATTTGACATGCCTAAAACACAATCGAACACAATTAAAGTAATTGGTGTTGGTGGTGGAGGAAGCAACGCGGTAAACCACATGTTTACACAACACATAAAAGGAGTAGATTTTGTAATCTGTAATACAGATGCTCAAGCTCTTGAAAATAGTCCTGTTCCTAATAAAATTCAATTAGGAGCAAACTTGACTTCTGGTTTGGGTGCAGGTGCAAATCCGGATGTTGGAGCTCAGGCTGCTAAAGAAAGCATGCAAGAGATTCAGCAAATGTTAAATACCCAAACAAAAATGGTGTTTATTACTGCTGGAATGGGTGGTGGAACTGGAACAGGTGCGGCTCCAATTATCGCTAAAATAGCAAAAGATATGGATATTCTTACCGTGGGTATTGTTACAATGCCTTTTGCTTTTGAGGGAAGAAGACGATCAAAACAAGCTCAATTAGGAATTGATCAATTGCGACAAAATGTAGATTCTTTAATTGTAATAAATAATAATAAGCTTCGTGAAGTTTATGGTAATTTAGGTTTTAAAGCAGGTTTTTCTAAGGCGGATGAAGTTTTATCAACTGCATCTCGTGGTATTGCTGAGGTAATTACTCACCATTACAAGCAAAATATTGATCTACATGACGCTAAAACTGTACTTTCTAACAGTGGAACAGCAATTATGGGTTCTGCAAAAGAGGAAGGACAAACAAGAGCTAAAACAGCAATTATAAAAGCTTTGGATTCACCTTTGCTAAATGATAACAAAATTACAGGAGCAAAGAATGTTTTGTTGTTAATTGTATCTGGAACTAATGAGGTTACTTTAGATGAAATTGGCGAGATCAATGACCATATTCAAGATGAAGCTGGTTATGATGCGAATATTATTATGGGTATTGGTGAAGATGAAGAGTTGGGTGATGCTATTGCAGTAACAATTGTAGCTACTGGTTTTGCAGCTGACCAACAAAGTTCAATTACTAATACTGAAGTTAAGAAAATTGTACATACGCTAGAAGATGAGCAAAAAGCTACTTATGATTTTGGAGAAAAAAAAATCACAAAGTCTCCAACGCTAAATGAGCCTTTAAGCAATAGTTTAGATACCAAGATAGTTCATGTGTTAGAGGAAGAGATAGAAGATACAAGACCAAAAATGAATTTGGTGAAAACAACTAGTGAAATAGCCAATATGACTGTTGTTTTTGATGAAGTTCAACTTGAAACTATTTCTGAAGATGATTTTGTAATTACGAATATAACTCCTGTTCAAGAAGAAAAAATAATTGAAGAGCCGCAACAAATTCAACCAGATTTATTGTTTGATTTGCCTCTAAATTCATACGCAGAAGTAAAGTCGGAAGAAGAAATTCGTTATAATTTACAAGAAGAGACACCTGTAAACGTTAATGACATTGATGTTTATGGTGCTGAAGAAGTTGTTTTTGAAAGAAACGATCATGAAAAACGCTATGTTTTAGAAGATTTTGATGCCCAACCTACAATTGGTAAAAGTTCTGGTTTTGCTCACAAAAAAGTTGGTGAAGAAGAAATACAGTTTGAATTAAAAACGAGAATACCTCAAGTTGAAATTAATTCGATTGAAACTCTGAGTGAAGAAGTATCTCCTTTAGATCTAACAATTACTGAATTGCAAAAAAGAGCTGAAGAAAGACGTAAGAAGATGAAAGGCTTTAATTATAAGTTTAATGACCAAATGAATAAAAATATAGATGAAATAGAGCGTCAGCCTGCCTATAAAAGATTAGGTATAAATTTAGATACTACTACTGTAAGTAACACAAAAACATCTATTAAGTCAGATTCAGAGGAGGTAAATTTAAATAGCAATAATTCTTTTTTACACGACAATGTAGATTAAAAGTTCACATACAATTACTTTCTCATAATTTAATTTTTAAAAGAGAGGCTAATTTTGAATAAAAACCAATAAGTTATAAAATAGTCATGCTTTCGGAAAGCCGAAAGGATAGGCTAAAACAAAAAAAATCCATCTTAAAATGATGGATTTTTTTGTATGGTATAAAACGTTGTTTTCTGTTTTAATTATGGAGAATGGTTGGGTTTTATAGATATTTAGGACATTGCTTTTTTAATTCTTTTGATAGCTTCACGGATTTGAGATTCAGAGGCTGCATAAGATAATCTGATGCAATTTGGAGTTCCAAATGCCTCACCAGTTACGGTGGCTACATTCGCTTTTTCTAGTAAGAATAATGAAAAGTCGCTTGCATTTTTAATTTTAACGCCATTTATAGTTTTTCCAAAGAAAGCGGAAATATCCGGAAACACATAAAAAGCACCCTCAGGCACATTTACTTTAAACCCATCAATTTCTCTAAGCAGTTCTATAATGATATTTCTACGAGTTTTAAACTCCTCTACCATATATTGTATTTTAGATACCGGTGCTAGAACTGCTGTAATTGCTGCTCTTTGTGCAATACAATTTGTGCCAGAAGTAATCTGACCCTGCATTTTTGTACAGGCTTTTGCAATCCATACTGGTGCGCCAATATAACCAATCCTCCAGCCTGTCATTGCAAATGCTTTTGCGAGACCATTTACAGTAATGGTTCTATTATACATGCTTTCTATGGCTGCAAAACTAAAAGGTTTTGTATTATAATTTATGTGTTCATAAATCTCATCTGACAAGATAAATATCTTTGGATGTTTTTCTATAACTGCTGCTAAGGCTCTGTACTCTGCTTCACTATAAATTGTTCCACTCGGATTGTTTGGCGAGTTAAAGAAAATCATTTTTGTTTTAGGTGTAATTACCGCTTCTAATTGCGCTGGAGTGATTTTAAAATCGTTCTCTATAGAAGAAGGAATTTCTACATATTTTGCTTCACAAAGTGTGGCAATTGCTGAATAGCTAACCCAATAGGGTGCTGGTAACAATACTTCATCTCCGGGATTTAACAATACTTGTGCAATATTTGCAATAGATTGTTTTGCACCTGTTGAAACAACGATTTGATTGGGAGCGTACTCTAAATTATTATCTCTTTTAAATTTTGTGCAAATCGCCTCTTTTAATTCCAGATAGCCATCTACTGGAGAGTAGGAATTGTAATTCTGGTTGATTGCTTCAATGGCAGCGTCTTTAATGAAATCTGGTGTATTAAAGTCAGGTTCTCCTAGACTTAAACCGATTATATCTTCTCCTTCTGCTCTTAATTCTCTTGCTTTAGCAGCCATTGCTAAAGTTTGTGAGACAGGTAAACTGTTAATTCTGTTCGATAATGGGTGTTTCATTTTTATTGTTAGTTGTGGTTGTTGTTATGCTAATTTTGGTTTTTTTCCTAATACTCCTAAATGTCTAAAATGGGCTATAATTGCCCTTCGCATTGTTTTATATTCATTATAGGGTAAGTTAAATTCGATGGCAGTTTCTTTTACAATTTTAGCTAATTTATTGTAATGAACATGAGAAATATGTGGAAAAATATGATGTTCAACTTGGTAGTTTAAACCACCAGTATAAAAGTTTACTAGGGGATTACTAGGAGCAAAGTTAGAGGTTGTATATAATTGATGGACTGCCCAAGTGTGTTCTAAATTTCCTTTTTTATCTGGAATTGGCATTTCGGTATTGGGAACAATATGTGCCAATTGAAAAACCAAACTTAAAATCATACCTGCAGTATAATGCATTGCAAAAAAACCAATCAATACTTTCCACCAAGAAATATCTAAAACGATCAGTGGCAAAACAATCCAAAATGAATAATATACTATTTTAGAGACCACCAATTTTGTCCACTCTGTAGTTGGATTTGGAAATTTACCATACGATAATTTTCTTTTCAAATATCGATGCATTTGTTTGATATCTGTTGTTATAGCCCAATTGATCGTCAGTAAACCATACAAGAAAATTGAATAATATTTTTGAAGTTTATGAACTTTAAACCATTTAGAATGTTGCGAGAATCGAATAATTCTTCCTGCTTCAATATCCTCATCATGATCTTTTATATTGGTAAAAGTGTGGTGTAAAACGTTGTGTTGCACTTTCCAATTATAGACATTTCCTGCTAAGATATAGATGCTACTACCCATTAGTTTATTTACCCATTCCTTACTAGAAAATGAATCATGATTACTGTCATGCATTACATTCATTCCAACTCCTGCCATTCCAATACCACTTAAAATAGTTAGGATTAAAAGAATCCATTGCGGCATAGAAACCGAAAGGATTAAAATAAAAGGAATTAAAAAAAGTGAAAACATTAAAGTTGCTTTTGTATACAATTTCCAGTTCCCTGTTCTTTTTATGTTGTTTTCTTTGAAATATGTATTGACTCTTTTGTTAAGAGTTTTGAAGAATTTTGCTTTGTCTACTCTCGAAAAGTTTATTGTTTTCATTCAGTATCTAGATATCTAAATACAAAAATAATGTTTTTGGTGTTGCTTTTACAATAAACGTTCGATTTTGTGAAGTATTGTTTCTTACAAATAACTATTTTTGTATCTGATACTAATTAAAGATGGAAATTATACAGAAATATTTTACAAATTTAACAGCAACTCAACTAGATCAATTTTCGAAGCTAAAAGGGTTGTATAAAGACTGGAATCTAAAAATTAATGTTGTTTCTAGAAAAGATATTGAAGAATTGTATTTGCGACATGTTTTACATTCATTAGGGATCGCAAAAGTGATACAGTTTAAGCCTGGATCTAAAGTATTGGATGTCGGAACAGGTGGAGGTTTTCCTGGAATTCCACTAGCCATCTTATTTCCAGAAACTCGATTTCATTTGGTAGACTCTATTGGTAAAAAAATAAAAGTTGTCAATGAAGTTGTAGAAGGCTTAGGTTTAGAAAATATAAAAACAACTCATGGAAGAGTAGAGGAGGTAAAAGACACATATGATTTTATTGTAAGTAGAGCAGTGGCTCAAATGGAAACTTTTGTCCGTTGGACAAGAGGTAAGATTGCAAAAAAGCAAAATCATGATTTAAAAAATGGAATTCTCTATTTAAAAGGTGGAGATTTATCTGAAGAGTTAAAATTATATACTTCTGCTACCCTATACGATTTACCCAATTATTTTGATGAAGCTTTTTACGAAACCAAAAAAGTGGTGCATTTAGGAATGAAGTTTAGGTAATAAATTTTAATTATTTTGAGACGCCATGAATATGTTGGTTGATTTTTACTAAAGTTTATTGTTAAACAGGTTAAGAATTGTTTATTTTTATACGAGTTCTACAAACAAACCTTCATCTGTTTTAGAAACTTTTGCAACTTCTTTTTTTGTCAATCCTTTAATGGTTTTATCCCATTTTTTATTTGATAAACCAGATGCAGATTTTAGCGTATTTAAATCAATTTTTTCAGCTTTCTTGATGAGGGTTAAAACTGCTTTTTCTTCCTCATTTAATTCAATTGAAGGCGCTTTTTGTTCTGGTCTCATTTGAGGAAAAAACAATACTTCTTGTATGGATTGATTGTTTGTTAGAAACATGATTAGTCTGTCCATTCCAATACCCATACCGGAAGTAGGGGGCATTCCATATTCTAGCGCACGTAGAAAATCTTCATCGATAAATTCAGTAGCTTCATCATCTCCTTTTTGTGCCAATTTTAATTGATGTTCAAAACGTTCACGTTGGTCTATTGGATCATTTAATTCTGAATATGCATTTGCAATTTCTTTTCCACAAACCATCAATTCAAAACGTTCTGTCAATTCAGGATTGTCTCTATGTTCTTTACACAGTGGAGACATTTCTTTAGGGTAATCTGTAATAAAAGTTGGTTGGATGTAGTTGCCTTCGCATCTCTCTCCAAAGATTTCATCAATTAATTTCCCTTTTCCCATGGTCTCATCTACAGGAATATTCATTGATTTTGCAGCTTCTCTAATATCTTCTTCTGTTTTTCCAGTAATATCAAAACCAGTAAAATGTTTGATAGAATCTGCCATTGTAACTCTTGCATAAGGTGCTTTAAAGTCAATTTTATGTTCCCCGAAGGTAGCTTCAGAAGTTCCATTTACAGCAATTGCACAATGTTCTAGCAATTGTTCTGCAAATTCCATCATCCAGTTGTAATCTTTGTAAGAAACATAGATTTCCATGGCTGTAAATTCAGGATTGTGTGTTCTGTCCATTCCTTCATTTCTAAAGTTTTTCGAGAATTCATACACCCCATCAAAACCTCCAACAATTAATCTTTTTAAATACAATTCGTTCGCAATTCTCATATATAATGGAATGTCTAACGAGTTGTGATGTGTAATAAAAGGTCTTGCTGCAGCACCTCCAGGAATTGATTGTAAAACTGGGGTTTCAACCTCAAAATATCCAGCATCATTAAAGAAAGAACGCATGGCATTAAAAAGTTTTGTACGTTTTATAAATACTTCTTTAACATGAGGGTTTACTACGAGGTCTGCGTATCGTTGTCTGTAGCGCATTTCAGGATCTGTAAAAGCATCATAGGTAATGCCATCTTTCACCTTTGGAATGGGTAAAGGCTTTAATGCTTTAGATAATAATTTAAAATCTTTTACCATTACCGTTTTTTCACCAACTTTCGTGGTAAATAGTGTTCCTTCAATACCTATAAAATCTCCCAAATCCAATAATTTTTTGAAGACAATATTGTACAAAGATTTGTCTTCTCCATTACAAATTTCATCTCTGTTAAAATACAATTGAATTTTTCCTTCACCATCTTGTAATTGAGCAAAGGAAGCTTTTCCTTGAATATTAATGACCATTAATCTCCCGGCAATTATCACTTGTTTTCCCTCAGAGAAATCCTGTTTAATTTCCTTCGAATTTGTATTTAATGGATACAAATCTGCGGGATAAGGATTAATGCCTAATTCGCGGAGTTTAGATAGCTTTTCTCTTCGTACAACTTCTTGTTCTGATAATTGCATTTATGTCTTTATTTTGGGATGATTGTTAAAGAATACAAAGATACAATCAATTGATTTAATAGCCAATCTCACGAATTAATAAAATTTAATAAAAATATTGTAGGATTACGAAATCGTTGTATATTTGCTTGCTGCTTTTTGTTAGAGTAGCATTTAGTTGTGTTGTTTTTGCACTTTAGTAAAAGTGTCTTGGTTTTGTTAGCCAATGGAAAGCTTCCCTGAAATGGGACGCTTTTTTTTTGCTATTTTTTAAGTGCTAGTTACTCCTTTTAAAAAACTTATATCTATAGTAACTGGTGAGATGAAAGCTAGATGAAGTACTATTGAATTGTAAATGTAGATGTCTCAAATCCTTTTCTATAAAATATTGAAAATACTCAACAAAAATTAGTAAATTCACCTTATTAATTGAATTATGTTTTTGCGTGTTTTTATAATTTTGATAACCCTCCTTTTTTACACTTCGTGTGATAAATTTTGGTACACAAAAAGTAATGATTCTTATCCTTTGGATACGATTGTCGATTTTTCTTCAGTTGATACTTCCCCTTCTTTTAAAATCTGTGATTCCATTTTTGATAAAACAAAAAAATCTGATTGTTTTAGAAATAGCATTCATCAAAAAATAGGAGAGCAGTTACAAAGAAGTCATTTTGTTGTTAAAGAATCTATAGATGAAATTATATTTGTTGATTTAATCATAAATTCTCAAGGAAATTTTATTTTAGATCATATTCAGTCTTCAAAGAGCATCCAAAAAAAGTTACCTAAATTAGATAGTTTATTAAAATCTAGTATTGGTAAATTACCAAAAATCTATCCAGCGAATAAAAGAGGAATTCCAGTTACTACAAAATATAGATTGCCAATTTCCATTCAATTGAAAGAGTAATTCTTGGTTTTTCTTTAAACTATAAGATTGAAATAAAGAAATTAATTTAATTAGTTTAAAATTTCCCAAAGTTTGTCTTTTAATTTTTGCATACCTGTCTGTGCAACAGACGATATAAAAAGAGCTTTAACGCCTTCTGGTAATTCTGCTTTAATTTCTTCTTGTAACTCGTCGTCTAGCATGTCTGTTTTAGAAATGGCCAATAATCGGTCTTTATCTAATAACTCAGGGTTGTGTTTCTTGAGTTCATTTAAAAGAATATGATATTCTTTATTAATATCATTACTGTCTGCTGGTATTAAGAAAAGTAAAGCGGAGTTGCGTTCAATATGACGCAAAAAACGGTGACCTAATCCTTTTCCTTCTGCAGCACCTTCAATAATTCCAGGAATGTCTGCTATAACAAATGTTTTATGATTTCTGTGTTCTACGATTCCTAAGTTAGGTTTTAAAGTTGTAAAAGCATAGTCTGCAATTTTTGGTTTTGCAGCAGTTAAAACAGACAAAAGAGTTGACTTTCCAGCATTTGGAAATCCTACTAAACCTACATCAGCTAATAGTTTTAATTCTAAACGAAACCAGCCATCTAAACCATCTATTCCGGGTTGTGCGTATCTCGGTGTTTGATTTGTTGAGGATTTAAAATTCCAGTTTCCCAATCCGCCTTTTCCACCTTTGAGTAAAATAACTTCTTTTTGGTTTTCTGTAATTTCTACTATAATTTCGTCAGTATCTGCGTCTCTTACAATAGTACCTAAAGGAACGTCGATATAAATATCTTCTGCATCATGCCCTGTACTTCTACTTTTACTTCCAGCACCGCCGCTTTCTGCTCTAAAATGGCGTTTAAATTTCAGATGAAATAATGTCCACATATTTTTATCACCACGTAAGATAATATGGCCTCCACGACCACCATCTCCACCATCAGGACCTCCTTTGGTAATGTATTTTTCTCTATGTAAGTGCATAGATCCTTGCCCTCCTTTTCCAGAAGAGGCATATACTTTTATGTAATCAACAAAGTTACCTTCTGTCATTTTGTGTTTGTATGCGCTTGTTTCTTAACCCTTTTTTAAAAAAAAGGAAAGATTTAAAACCATTTATAAAGTATCAAAGACTCCTGAAATTCGCTGTGTAATTTCTTCGATAGTACCTATACCATTAATCCCATAGTATTTATCTTGAGTATCAAAGTATTCTTTTAAAATAGCCGTTTTAGTATTGTACTCATTAAAACGGTTTCTAATTTTTGTTTCATCAGTATCATCTGCTCTACCACTTGTTTTTCCTCTCTCTAATAAACGAGTTATCAGAACATCTTCAGATACTTCTAGTGCAATCATTCCATTTATTAGTTCACCCTTTTCAGCTAAAAAAGCATCCAAGGCTTCAGCTTGAGATTGTGTTCTTGGAAAACCATCAAAAATAAAACCATTAGCGTCAGTATTTTTATCGACTTCAGCTTTTAGCATATTAATAGTAACTTCATCCGGAACTAAGTCCCCTTCATCCATATATTTTTTGGCTAACAAACCCAATTTAGTTTCATTTTTAATATTGAAACGAAATACATCACCCGTAGATATATGGATTAAATTATACATGTCTTTTAAGAATTCTGCTTGGGTTCCTTTTCCTGCTCCAGGGGCTCCAAATAATACAATGTTTTTCATTTTTGGTGGTGTTGATAGTTGATATATTTCTGGGTAATTTCTGCCTAATCCATTATAGTCTAATCCGTAACCAACGATAAATCTATCTTCAATACTTTTTCCGATATAATCTATTGGAAGTTCTTTTCGAAAAACATCTGGTTTAAAAAATAAGGTCGCAATTTTTAATTGTTTTAATTTTTTATCTCTGAAAATAGAATATATTTCTTGGAGAGTATTTCCGGTATCAATGATGTCCTCTAAAATTATTACAGTTCTTCCTGTTAAATCTTCATTAATACCAACTAATTGTCTAACATTTTCTGAGGAAGAAATGCCATTATACGAGGCTAATTTTACAAAAGACACCTCGCAGTTTCCATTAAATTCTCTAATAAAATCTGCAGCAAATAAAAAACAACCGTTTAATATTCCTACAAAAATTGGAACCTCTCCTTTAGGCAAATCTCTTTTAACCTGTAAGGCTAAGTGTTTTACAATAATCTTAATTTCGTCCTTATGAAGATAAGGTTTAAAATATAGATCTTGAAGTTTTAGTATGCCCATTAGTCTGCAAATATAATAGCTATAAGTTTCATAAAAAAACCGCTCTTAATCTGATTATCAGAAATTAAAAACGGTTTTACTTTATTTTCGAACGTATTTATTTATTGTTTTCTTCTTTTTTAGAAGTATCATACATTATTGGTGTTGCCACAAATAATGATGAATATGTACCTACAGCAACACCGATTATTAGTGCAAACATAAATCCTTTAATTGAATCTCCACCAAATAGGAAGATAGCGAGCATTACTAATAATGTTGTTAAAGAAGTGTTTATGGTTCTTCCTAATGTAGAGCTCAAGGCTCTGTCTACAACTTCATTGTATTTCCAGTTTGGATGTTTTCCTGTAAATTCTCTAATTCTATCAAAAATAACCACGGTATCATTCAGTGAGTATCCTACAACCGTTAGGATTGCAGCAATAAATGATTGCCCAATTTCCATATCAAAAGGCATAAAGCTATAGGTAATTGAAAATACTGCTAACACAATTAATACATCATGGAAAACGGCAATTACTGCTCCTATGGAGAAAGATACTTTTCTAAAACGTAGTAATATGTATAAGAAAACAACTAGTAAAGAACCAAATACAGCATAGAGTGCAGATGTTTTAATATCATCGGCAATAGTTGGTTCTACTTTCATATAACTCATTATCCCTGCTCCTTGTTTTTCAAAACCGGGTTTAAAATTTTCATAAGTTGTGGTTCCTAAATATGACTTTAACCCAGTAAATAACGCATTTTGAACCTGCTCATCTACTTCTTGCCCTTCATCTTCAATTTTATAAACCGTTGTAATTTTTAATTGATTGTCTGTACCGTATGTTT
>Ga0209374_1003798_pt1 | contig 11511 bp, 9 predicted proteins | sample SaaInlLV_DNA_10m_FD_184683 | JGI IMG/M metagenome (GOLD analysis project Ga0209374, IMG submission 184683) | Marine microbial communities from expanding oxygen minimum zones in the Saanich Inlet - SI075_LV_DNA_10m (SPAdes) (version 2) | ecosystem: Environmental > Aquatic > Marine > Unclassified ...
GCCAACCGGGGTGTTAAGGACCAAGCATCGTGGGTGGTCACTTCAACATCAACTTCAGATTCACAGGGATTCCGAACTTTAATGCTGGCCTCCATCAGGTAAGGTCGCGAACGCAATAATCGCGCAGACTCCGCCAACGCTGCAGGCGACAGGGTTGATCCCACCTCAAACAACAATTGCGGCTTGATCACCGATTCACGGGTTTGCCAATGCAAACGGTTTAAGCCGGCAAGGATTTCGTCACCAAGGGTTTCACGGCTTGGATCAAATACGGGCTCGCCCTGCATGACGATGGCGCGCACTATCGGTAGCCGCTTAACCGCCAGGGTACGCTCGACGCGCTGTGAGGGCTCGCTCGCGCACTCCGAGACGGGTAAGGAATCCGCCACTGCTTTGGTCGCTAAAATCACTAGCAAAAACACCATTAGAAACAGAGGTAAAATCTGGCGGTGTAGGCGCATCGACGGCATTGTGCTGAATCCTGAAAAAAGCCAGTCTACCTGAAGCCCGCTCTCGATCACTAATCACTGGTTTTGACCCGCCCGCCAGCATCGGTTCACCCGATAGACTGACTACCTTACGTGACCTCGCACCGCAAAATAGGTTTTCTTCTGTATTGAAGTCCGGTCAAGTGGTTCTGGATTTTGGTTCGCGATGATTGCTTTGCAACGCCCTGCCTTCCATCTGATTCATGCAAAAAAAAACCCGGCACTGGCCGGGTTTTTTAAATCGCCCTAGAGAACTCCTAGAACTGGTAGCTTAATTCAAGCCCGACTGTCCTAGGCCTATTTACGATCCCTGCTGCAAACAAGGTCGCAATTGGCTGAAAGACCTCGAATCGTTGATCGGTAAGATTCTTACCATAGGCCTCAATAGCCCAATTCTCTGCATAGTAACCAATCGACAAAGACACATCTTCCCGCGCGCCTACTTTAGATTGCGTTAGATTAAGAAGTGACGCATCAAATGCTGCAATCTTTGTGACTTTAGCAAAGACATCAACTGAGCCGTCACCGACTGCAAAGGACAGAGTACCACCCACACCCAAAGTGTATTCAGGCGAATTTCTTGGCGTTAAAAAGGAGGCATCCTCAACGACGGTAACACCGTCATTAGGATTAATATCCGTATCAAAGACTTCATATTCGGCATCCAACGTACCGTAGTTCAAGAAGACCCGCGCAACATTGTTGAAGACGTACTGAATTTCAATCTCAACGCCGGAGTACAGCACACTACCGGCATTGTCGAATACCGAGGCAACCGTTTTGGTGTCCGGGTCTAGCGCAACAAATGACTCTTGCTTGTCTTCAAATTCATTTCTGAAATACGTCGCGTTAAACCGTAGCCGGTTATCTAAATGCTGGCTCTTATAGCCGATTTCAATATTGCTAGCTGTTTCAGGATCATACTGATCTCGCTCAAAATCTCGGATATTTTGGTTCACCCCAAAAAAACCACCTGAATGAAATCCCTCTGAATAGGTCGCAAAGACCATCGACGTGTCATCAATTGTGTAGGTTAAACCAATCTTCGGCGAGACTTGGGTCCATTCTTGATTCAGATCGGCATACTCAGGGAACTGCCGGAGTGTTTCACGATCAGCTGTCGTCAGATACGACTGGCCGGCGATGAAATCTTTTTCTTCCTTGGTCCAGCGTATACCAGCCGTCAGGGTCAAGGCATCGGTCAGATCGTAATCCATTTGCGCGAATACCGCGGTAGATATTGTCTCTTGGGTCTCGTACAAAATCTGATGAATATTTTGCGTCGCGACGCCCTCAGCCGTCATACCTTGATCGCAAGCAATCGGCGCGAAACCGCCGGCCTTACAAACGTCTAAACCACTCACACCAGGCCCGCCCAAGTCTGGATTGGCCAGATTCGCGCCAAATAACACACCCCAAAATGCATCCCCTGTGTACCAATCTTGCACAAACTCATTTTGAAAGTAGTACAGACCCGCGGTGAAGCTCAATCGATCAAAATTACCGTCGATCCTAAGCTCTTGGCTGGTTTGGTCATACTCATTAAAGCGCTCGATGGTTATGAAAGGGAAAGACGAAGCGTCGTAGTCGTAAAGGCGGTATTCATCTACTTGGCGATAACCTGTTGAAGAAACAACCGTCAGATTTTCGTCTATGTCCAAGCTCATATTGAGCGTCACCGCATCCGTGTCGAGGCTATAGTTGTTGTCTTTATCGTTGTCGGAAAACTCGGGCCGATCCAGCGTGTTTCGACAAGCCCCAAAAGCGTTACAGTTTAAAAACCCGCCGCTGAAATCATTTTCGGGGGACCCGGCTGGGGGGGCCGGTAGCAGACCCGCTGGAACGTTGTAATTCGTATGAAAAGCATCGAGCGTACCTTCATCCGAAAACGTCTCAACGGTCAAGGTCGCTTCAAAATTATCGGTTGGCGTATACAAGAACGTAGCGCCTCCGGCCGAATAATCTTTTTCTGCGACACCGTTACCCGTCGTTACGTTATCCATGAACCCGTCGTAGTCTATTTTCGTCGCAAACAATTTCATCGCGACGTTATCGCTAATGGCGGTATTCAACACACCACGTACTTCCTGCTGGCCATCTTTACCTGCGGTTACCTTAAACTTACCGCCAAGCTCACCCGTTGGCCTGCTCCGAATCACGTTAACAACCCCACCCACCGTATTTTTACCAAAGAGCGTACCCTGTGGTCCCCGCAGCACTTCCACTCGTTCTAGATCAAAATTTTCTAGAACCTGCCCTGCTGCACTACCCAAATAGATACCGTCAATCACGACCGCAATGGGGGCATCAAACGAATTATCATCACTCCGAGTCGGGCTGATGCCGCGAATGTTAATATCGGCACCGCCACCACCGCGACTGCCATTGGTGCCGAAAATTAGATTCGGCGCATACCCATCGAGATCCGAAAGGTTTCGAATCGAGCTATTCTCCAATTCTTGGGTCAGTGCCGTAATCGCAATCGGCACGTCCTGAACCGATTCCTCTTGCTTTCTTGCAGTCACGACGACCTCTTCAATCATCGCTCGTTGGCGTTCCTCCGCCATCGCTTGTCCTGAAAACCCTGCCAGGACAGCAAAGCTTCCCGCCACGCCATACCCACAAACACGACTTAAATACCCCATAGACCTTCCCCAAAGATTATTGTTTTTCACTACCACTGTAGACAAGCAGAAGTCCCGAGAAAAAGCAAGCACGTTTGTTTCTATGGATACCGCGCGAAAGGAACAAAATTTACCAATCTAAGTCTTTGCCAATTCCGAACATTTATGCTCAACAGCTTTTATTTTCATAGAGCCTGACCGACAATTTTAGACTTTGATCGCTGCGTTATCGCAGAAACCGAAGACCTCATTCCAGACGGCTCTGGTTCACATGGGATAACCAATTTTCCGGCTCTCACTTTAACGAGCGACGTATCCAACAGGTTGCCAAACCAATTCAAAAAAAACCGGCTTAAACCGGGTGCTGATATCGAGGCCGGACTGATCATCCCTAAGAGCCCAGTTGTTAAGACCGTGCTTCTACCTTCACGATTGGACCTAAACATGACCTTCTACGACTTATCGCAAACGGGCCCTTAGGACACCCCTTCGGAATCCGGCTTGAGCCAAATAGCGTAACGCCTTAAGATCGATACCTCTATCGGAGCAATATTTCATGACAACCTTAAACATCCCAAAGTTTGGCGAGTTGCTCGCCCCACACCTTTCCAGAATTCCAGACGCGGCCCGACCCGGGGCGTTAGCGCGACTTGAGCGCTCCGCCGCCGAGCGATACCGCGGTTGGGCCAAGGCTTTACCGGAGCACGCCGAAGGCCTTTTGTCCTGCGCAGCACGTGAGGACGAAATTGCCGACCGCATTGAGGCCATCCTGCCAGTGCCCGCCGAGTTTGAAGCCTTGGTTTGCGAGGTGATCCCGCTTGCCGTTGCGACCTATTACGCAGTTTTCGAGCCTTACAGCGTTTGGGATCAAATGGCGATTCAGGCCAATGCCGAGCGCCAGGGTTCGCTTGCTTGGCCGGCAATGGTGCCCGCTTTTCCAGAGCATACTGACGAACTGATGGCGCTATCGACGCTCGAACTCAAAAGTGGCGATTTTCTCGACGCCCTTCTTAGCAAGCAAGCGGCCTAAGCTTCCGGATTGCCAGCAAACGCTGGATGCGTGTTGTCCACGGGCGACCAGTCCATTGCTGTTTTCTGCCAATAGCTGGACGTAATTTCAACCCAACTTGAGTCATCAAGGCTACCCACCTTGATGAACTTAATAGCGGGCATTTCTGCGACATAGCTGATCAGCGGCGAGCCGCAGTTCCCACAAAACCCGCGCGTGACGTGGCTGCCCTCGCTGCCCACAACCGTGAAGGTTTTTAATTCCCCAATTAGATTGAGCGACTCCACTGGAATAAAAAGGATCGTTGCCTTGCCGCTACCGGTGCTTTTTTGACAATCTTTGCAATGGCAATGATGCGCCGACAGCACATCCGTTCTCGCGAACGTATACCGGACCTCGCCACACAAGCAGCCACCGCGCTCTAACGTTGATTCTTCTGTCATAGTCTTCTCCTCTTGCATTCACGCTTTGGTCAGTTGATCAGCGCTTCGCCCATTCAACGCAGCTTTTTTGGGTGCGTTTTAGGCGCTGCGCCCTTGCGACTTCAAGGCGCCGTCGGCCAGCGCCTGTTATCCCTTCGATAAACCGCATCCGTTGACCGCTCACCTAAAAGCGATAAAGGTGCGCCGGCAAAATAGGGATCCTGCGTGGGTTGCGTTCGACTCCAATCCACCCGTTCACTTCGGTACGCCATTTTCCACTCGCCATTGATCTTGACGTATCGATCCAGGTACCGACCCGCGATGACAATGTCCAATGGCCCGGACGCGTCCGGCACCTTGTGGTACGCATTAAAATAGATCTCACCAAAAGCTTCTTCGCCTTCAAACTCGATGAGATGATTGCCGATCATGTGATGGTTGGCGATATGCCCTTCAAGCGCCGTGATTGCGTAGTCGATAAACACCTCTGGCGTGCCATTGATAAAGCCATACTCACAATAGGCATCCGCACTAAAGACCGAGTGCAACAAGGTTCGATCTAATCGATCTAACCCCCGCATGTAGCGACACGATAGTGCATAAATTTCTTGTTGATCCGCGAGATTTTGTAGGTCGCTCATAGCGTCTCCTTTGCTTCTGGGTAACTCCCCAGGTTAATGCCCCAGTTGGTTGGGTTTTCAAGCCTCGGCGCCTGGCCGTTGGCCTTAGAACTTTTTAACCCGCCGATCTACTGATCGACGGTCTTCCAGACAAGACTACGCGTTACCGGGAAGCCTATCCTCAACGCTGCAACGCCTAAACACGCAGTCTTAGATCACGGACGTTTGGTCTTGCACAACTTTTAAAGGCTGATTACTCGACCATCGCCACCGACGCAGATGCCAAATGATGCCATGACGCATCCTGTTGATTATTCAGTCCCTTGGTTAACGCCGCGAAAGAACCCTCAGCGCGCTCATCAACCACGTCACGGCGACGACTCCAATCCATTACGACACGTCGGAACTTGAACTTCCAATTTGAGCCCTCACATTCGAAGCGATCTAAATAGCGGCCTGAGAACACCATCTCGGAGGACCCATCAAGCAGCAGATGTTTTGCAAACACCAAACTCTCGGTTGCCGCCTGCTGATCACTCAAAAACTCGAACACGGTATTGGTGACGCGATGCTGGGTGAGTTGGTACTGGCCCGCCAGAGCGTCCATCACAAGATCCGCAAAGACATGGGCCTCACCTTTAAACCCGCCATAATCAACCGTCGCTGATGGCCAGTAGACGGCCTTCATCAAACTCGCATCTAAACGATCCAGCGCTCGGCTGTGGCAATTCAGTAATTCAACAATTGCCAAACGAGCCCCCATGTTCGCGGCTGACGGCACCTGTCCGGGTAAACTGATCATGATGACCTCCTTTTATTCCGACATCCTTAATGTCTCTTATCGACCGCTAATGCTTTGATCATCGATCATTCTTCCGTCTGTTGTCCTTGATGCATTGAACGCAATGCAACCCCATTGAGGTTACCATGGAAAAATCCGCTTATGATGGGAAGCAATGACTTCTCGCGTTTTGTCTCGCCCCTTCAACTGCAATGCACCAAGCAAGACTGATTGACCCTCTCAAGACACAACTTATCCAAATTTTCTGAGCGATTGCAAAAACTTTCATTTGAACTCAGATCATCCAAGGATTCCCGCAACGCCAAGTAGTCGCGAGTCCAACAACTTAACACGTCGCAATAATCTGTGGCATGCTCAACGCTCACCGTTTTTTGAATAAAATTGGAGTCGTAAACATGTCAGAGACAGAAAAAGGGTGGGCTCGCGCCGCCGGCAGATCGATTTATGACGTTTTATCGACCGACGCGGTGCCCGCCCCGCCCCCTCTGCTCGCCTCGGCTTATGACTTTCTCGGTGATGCCGACCTCGATGCCCAGCGCTATACCGACCCAGGCTTTGCCGCCAAAGAAATGACTAAAATGTGGGCCAAGACCTGGCAATGGGCCTGTCGGGAGGAGCACATTCCAGAGGCAGGTGATCGCTATGTTTATGACATCGGTCCTTACTCGGTCATCATTTCCCGCGATGAGGCCGGCGCGCTGCACGCTTTTAGAAACAGCTGCACCCATCGTGGCACTCGACTGATTGGAAGCGAAGGCACGGGTTTTGGCAGTGGGATTACGTGTCCGTTTCACGGCTGGTCTTGGCATTGCGACGGCACACTTGAACAAATTCCGGCAAAGTGGGATTTCCCACATGTGCAACCCCAGACCCATGATTTAAGACCCGTCGCCTGCGCCGTTTGGGGTGGTTTTATCTTTATCAACTTAGACACAGCGGCGGCACCCTTGTCGGACCAACTGGAAGTGATGACGGAACATTTTGAGCATTTCCCGCTGGACACCCGCCGCATCAAGGTACATGTTCAAAAACGTCTACCGGCGAATTGGAAGGCGGCACAAGAGGCTTTTTTAGAGGCTTATCACAATGTTGAGACCCATCATTCACCAAACGGCGCCAATACCCAGTACGATATTTTTGGACGATTTGTTACTCGTTTTATTCACAACACGGGCACCTATAGTCCAGAAAGCTTAAATGACTATCCTGGCACGGAGTGGCGAGACCCCGTGCTCACCGAAGCGGAGATTTTGGCGCGGACGGTCGGCATTACCCGCGAATTAGAGGCCGGCGAAACAGCGCGCGCCGTCGCTGCTGAAGATGGCCGATCCCGGCTGGCAAGCGCGCTGGGTGAGTCCCAAGCAGCCCTGAGCGACAGTCAGATCCTGGACTCCATTGAATACCATCTGTTCCCGAACATGTTTTTTTTCCCGGGGATTAATATTCCCATGGTGTATCGCTTCAGGCCGGATGGTGACCAGGTCGATACTTGCTTGTTCGACTTGCTCATTCTCGAGCCTTGGCCCGCAGGCCAAGCAAAACCCTTTCCGCCGGAACCGGTGTTCTTGGATGTCAACCAATCCTATACCGATGTGCCGGAACTCGGCTGGCTTGGGCGGGTTTACGATGAAGATACGGGGAATCTCGCGCTGCAGCAGCAAGGCCTAAAATGTGCCGGGAAAGGCTTGACCCTTGGCAATTACCAAGAGGCAAGGATCCGGCGCATCCATCAAACCCTAGACGAGTTTTTGAAAGCCTAGCTGAAGAAAAGGCGAAGATGCGGAATCAACGTTAAGGTTTCTTCGCCTCTAATTCAGCGCGGATTTCAGCGTGGCGGGCTTCTGTAATGGGGTAGTTCCAAACGATTGCTGCCCCTGTCAAAAAGAACAAAGACGGGAAGGTCGAAAACAAGAACCGTAAACCAAACAATTCGTCTTCGCCATTACTGACGCCCGCTTCAAAACCAAAAAAGCTCAGACCAAATAACGCAATGGCACCGCCAAAAGACGCTGTCGCTTTTTGGGCAAAAGACCAAGCTGAGAAAAACAAAGCCGCACGATTTTCGCCAGTTTCCAACGTATCCAAATCAATAACATCAGCCTTCATGGAATTCGGTAGGGTTTGCGAGAAGCCGCCTGCAGCAAAACCCGTTGTAAGGGTCATGGGCAGCATCCACCAGAAATCACCCGGCCCCAACAGTAAATAACAGGGGTGCGCAAACGCCAGCATGAAAAAGGATACTAAGTAGGCTCTATGCTTACCCACTCGCTTTGAAAAAGCGACCCAAAATGGCACAGCGATAATGCTCGCCGCATAAAAAAAGCTGAGCATATAAATCGCCTTGTCTTCCGCCTGCAAAACATCGGCAATGAAAAACAGGTACAGGGGCGTTGTAACATTGAGGCCGAGCGAGCCAATCATGAAGGCTAACACCAGCCGCTTAAACGGCCCGTTTGCCGCCATTAATTTCAGACCCGCCAGAACACTGACTTGTTGCCTGGGCTGATAAGGCGCCTCGGCGACATTGGTTAGTGTGAGGGTTACGCAAACGGGCATGAGCACCAGCATGGTTAATCCCACCAATTCAAGTACAACGCTCGACCCGCCTATGCCGAAAATAAGCAGCGCCATAGCGGGTATCAATTGCGCGGAGAGCGAGCCCAAGGAGTTAAAAACCGCGCGACTGCCCGTGACTTTACTGCGCTCATGATAATCCGTGGAGAGCTCCGAACCCCAGGCATAGTAAGGAATGAGCATCATGGTAATGGCCACAGACAGCATGAAACTCCACAAAGCCAGGTGAACCCAATTTATTTGGGCCTCATTAAAGAACAGCTCGTAGATCGGACGCATGTAAACTTGGCCCAGGTCGGGCAAGAACAGTTGAAATACTGACAGCATCATCAAGGGCGTCGCCAAAGCAATCCAAACTTTACGCCGACCAAAGCGACTGCGGGTGTGATCGCTCAAGTAACCGACCAAGGGGTCGGTTATGACATCGGTCCATCGCACTAAAAATAAAATAGTGCCAATCACAACCAACGGCACGCCCATATCGCTGGCGTAAAAGCGCGGTATAAAAACCGCGACGGGGAACAATGACATAGCGATCGGTAGATCGGTGAGCCCGTAAAAAAATAATGACTTGCGGGTTAGCCTCATTGACGTGTCATCCTTATATTCCCAATTCGCACTCGCCTAAAAAAGCGTCCGTTGTTAACCCTTTACATAGAACATTTGTCCTTCAGCGAAACCGGGACGCTATAATTTCAGATGGCGAGAAGCTAATTTGCATGCTAGGTTGCCCACAACATAGTGGGTTCCAAGGAAGATCGCAACAATGAACAACACACAAGTTTTGCTTAAGCGCCGCCCAAATGGTGCGCCCGTGGCGGCCGATTTTGAAGCCGTTACTACCGTTATGGCCGGCCCCCAAGACGGCGAAGCCCTCATTAAAAACGAGTACATTTCGATGGATGCGGGCTTTAGAAACTGGATGGATGAGGATGCCGGTGACGCAGTGCTGCCGGCTATGGCGCTTGGTCAACCTGTCATGGGACTGACGGTTGGCGTGGTTGCAGAAAGTCGCCACGCAACGCTCAAAGAAGGCGATCTTGTCATGGGCCGTCTGGCGTGGGAGCAGTACTCGCTTGCTGGCGACGACTTTCTTGTCGTGCTCGATCATCAAGATACCGATACGCCAAAGCACTTCCATCTCGGTATTTTGGGTGATACCGGGATGTCCGCCTACTTTGGTTTGACCGATATTGGCCAACCCAGGGCAGGTGAAACCGTTGTGATTTCCGCCGCAGGCGGGGCCGTTGGCTATGTTGCAGGTCAAATCGCCAAATTGATGGGCGCTGGCCGAGTCGTCGGCTTGACCAGCAGCAATGTGAAGGGAGACAGACTTAAATCCGAGCTCGGATACGACGCCTTTATCAACTATCAAGAACCAGACCTCGATCGACAGTTTTCAGCCGCCTGCCCAGACGGAATCGATGTGTATTTTGACAATGTTGGCGGCCCCATTTTGGAAACCGTTTTAAATCACGTCAATGTCGGCGCTCGGATCCCGTTTTGTGGCGCTGTGGCCGATTACAATAATAAACAGCCCCAAGGGCCCTCCAATCTTTTTCAAATCGTGACCAACTCCGTTCGATTGCAAGGCTTTATGACCCACCTCCAACTTGAACGCTATCCGGAAGCCAGAGGTCAGTTAACGGCCTGGCTTAAGCAAGGGCAGATTAAATCGCTAACCCACGAATACGAGGGCGTTGCCCAGTGCGGCCACGCTTTTGCGGACTTGTTCGCGGGCAAAAACTTTGGTAAGACACTGGTCAAAGTCTAAGCCGGACCGGGCCGAAGACTTGGTCGGCCTTCACTACAACGTTAAGAAGCGCCGATGGTTTTTCGCGAAGCCCAGAGGGCCCTCAGGATTCTGCAACCGAACTCACTGAATAAAAGCAGCAAAGCGGAAACCGGTTTGACTCAGAACCCTTGATCCTACAGACCAAATGTCTCATTAATAGATAATTTCGAACTAAAAACATCAACTTGATGCTGTTTTGCATTATTATGATTTGAATAATTGGATTCAATCTTCGGCGTATGCTAGTTTCTACCGTAGGAGAGGGGCGTTAGACATTTAGAGTGTTTTCTGCTTTAACTGAACCGCGCTAAAACGGCGTTCCCGTTTATTCAGGAGGCTATAGCAAATTATGGAAAGTTCTATGAAGCGCGAAAATTTAAAGAAACTTGCTCAGTTAAAGGCTGTCATTCTAGGAATGGAAAAGGATTTTGGTCTAGACGATCTCACAGAGCAGGAGAGACGCATCCTGAGCGCAATGTCTGAGATTGGGACCGGTGATGATAGCTTGGTGAGCAGCAAAGCGGTACGCAATAGCCTGTATTGCGCTGACCTATCTGCACCCACTTACCATCGAGCCCTGAAGGCCCTGCTCGACAAGCAGTATCTCAAACCGGCAGAGGGTCGAAAAACCGGCTTGTATCGGCTCTGCTTGTAAGCCAAAGGCGCGAGTTATCATTGCAGTGCGCTGTCGTCGCGGCGGCGCACCGCAGTGCACACCTTGACCACGTTGCCCTGTCCCCTTTTGCTGCCACCGCCTCAAAACGGGTATTCTCTGGGTCACAAACACCTCCTACATTAACCTCTAGAGCTCCGAGCGCTATGAGCCTACCCACTTCGCTTCACGCCCAAACAGGCGTCATTCTGGGCGAATTCTAGAGTGCCCTTTAATCACAACAAACTGCTGGGTGAGCTCCTATCGGGTGTGTTTATCATTTTTTGGTTCTTAATGAGTTATCTGCTCAGCTATGAAACCATCAGCGGCTTTATAGCGCCTTTTATTGAGTCAATGCAGATCGCTTCTTTCTTAATTTTTTTACCGCATGGTGTTCGCGTCATCTCGGTTTATTTCCTTGGGTATAAAGCCGTGCTTCCGCTCTTCATCTCACATTTACTCCTCTACCAATTGTTTGAAAAAATGCCGCCCTATGAGACTCATATACCACTTGCTCTCGTGGGG
>Ga0209374_1003800_pt1 | contig 11507 bp, 10 predicted proteins | sample SaaInlLV_DNA_10m_FD_184683 | JGI IMG/M metagenome (GOLD analysis project Ga0209374, IMG submission 184683) | Marine microbial communities from expanding oxygen minimum zones in the Saanich Inlet - SI075_LV_DNA_10m (SPAdes) (version 2) | ecosystem: Environmental > Aquatic > Marine > Unclassified ...
TGTTCGAACTACAACCAGATTTATTAATGCCAGATAATCACCCCATTGCAAAATGGGTCAGCGAATGTGACGTCAGTCAATTGCGTCGCATTGCGCTAAATTAACTTTGGGAATTTGAGTAATGAAAAAGATGACCACTTCCGGTTTATTAGCCAAAAAACAAGCTGGAGAAAAAATTACTGCGCTTACGGCTTATGATGCGAGCTTTGCCAAGTTGTTTGATAGTAAAGGAATCGATGTTATTTTAATCGGTGATTCATTAGGCATGGTTCTCAAAGGTGAAAAAGACACATTAGCGGTCACTACTGCTGAAATTGCATACCACACTAAAGCGGTTGCTGCCGGTGTTGATAGAGCATTTGTCATTGCTGATATGCCATTCATGTCCTATGGCTCCGAAAGTGATGCGATGCATAATGCAGCAATCTTAATGGCAGCTGGGGCAAGTATGGTTAAAGTTGAAGGCGGCGAATGGCTGTGTAGCACTATTACTAAATTAACCGAACGTGGCGTGCCAATATGTGCTCATTTAGGGTTAACTCCACAGTCTGTTCATGTGTTCGGTGGATTTAAAGTTCAAGGTCGACAACAAGCCCAAGCAGATAAACTATGTAGCGATGCACAACGCTTACAAGGTGCAGGGGCTCAATTATTAGTGCTAGAGTGTATTCCTCAAGCGTTAGCCAAACGCGTTTCGGAGTTACTTTCAATCCCTGTTATTGGCATCGGTGCAGGTCCAGATACGGATGGACAAATACTTGTTATGCACGATATGCTAGGTGTAAGCGCTAACTACATGCCAAAATTTTCAAAAAATTATTTAGCTCAAACGGGTGATCTACATACTGCTGTACAAGCGTATATTGATGAAGTTTCAGTAGGGACGTTTCCTGGTCCTGAACATTCATTTTCACAATAGGATCTTCGCTAAGGAACATTTCAGATGCACACCATTAGTACTATAGAAGCATTGCGCGAAGTTCGTCGTGAATGGCAATTGGCTGGGAAGCGGATTGGTTTTGTCCCGACAATGGGTAACCTACACGCAGGACATTTATCACTAGTAGCAGAAGCAAAGAAGCATGCAGATATCGTAGTGGTGTCGATTTTTGTCAACCCACTACAATTTGGGGCTGATGAAGATCTCGACAATTACCCTCGCACCTTAGAGCAAGACAGTGCTCAGCTTGCAGCGATGGGTGTGGATGTGCTTTTTACTCCTACAGTTAAAGCAATTTACCCACGTGGTTTAGAGCAACAAACATTTGTTGAAGTACCAGGGATCTCTTATATGATTTGTGGGGCTAGCCGACCTGGGCATTTTCGAGGGGTCGCGACCATAGTCAGTAAGCTTTTTAATATGGTGCAGCCAAATAGTGCTTTTTTTGGTGAAAAAGATTACCAGCAGCTCCAAGTTATTAAAGCAATGGTGACGGATTTATCGATGAATTTATCGATTCATGGGAGCCCGACGATGCGCCATGATGATGGTTTAGCAATGAGTTCCCGCAATGGTTATTTAACCAAGCAGGAGCGAGCACTAGCTCCTCTGGTATATATCGCTATTTCAAGGATTAAAGCTGAAATTGAGCTGGGCAGACGGGATTTTATGCAAATGATAGAACAAGAAAACGCCATGCTCGCTGTAGCGGGTTTTAAACCTGATTATATTGAGATCCGAGATGCGTTTACGTTACAACCAGCCGCATTTGAAGCCAAAGAACTGGTTGTATTGATTGCAGCGTTTTTAGGTAAAACACGCCTTATAGATAATATTCAGATTACACTGTAAAACATGCTTGAGCTTGCAGTAGCTCAGCACACAGAGGATGAGCTTGAGCGATCTCAGCTTGCTCCTCTAAAATTGCCGCTAAGTGTGCCACCGTAGTCAGCGGATTTGCTATCACAACCCTAAATACGGTCAAACATTGATTGTCATAACGATTAATACTTAATCGGGTGCGTGACACAAATGATTTGCCTGCCTCACGCTGTTGTTTTTGTATCGCTTTAGTTAGCTTGTCTAGTTGTTCATTAATCGCTTCAGAGCTCCCTGAGTGCGCTTGAATAGCTGCAGGGTTATAACGATAGGTCAACAATGAAAGCGTAGGCACAGTAATGAGTTCAAAATCTGGATGCGCGGTAATCATGTCGGCAAATATTTTTGCTTTATCAATACTTTGATCAATAAGTAATTCATAACCCGATTTACCCAAAATATGCAATGATGAATAGACCATCATCGCCATTCCATTACGTGAGCCTTCAAGCGTAGTCGAACCTAAATCTTTTGAACCTTTGCGCAGAATATACTGAGCATGATGTCGAACTGCACTTGATATGGCTGGATCTTTAAATAAGGTCATGCCAGCCCCCATCGGCACGTACATTTGTTTATGAGCATCAAGAGTCACAGAATCCGCACGTTCAATGCCTTTGAGTAAACCTCGGTGCGTCTCTGAAAATAATGTCGCCCCACCCCATGCTGCATCAACATGGAACCAACAGCCTAATTCTTGTGCCACATCAGCAAGTTCATCAAGTGGATCAACATGTCCTGTTTCAGTCGTTCCTGCTACACCGACAATCGCTAATAAGTCATTTCCTTGCTCTTGATAGGCTTTACCTAACGCCAGCACATCTGCAGGATTAAGCGTATGGGAGTCTAATGACGCATGGAGCATGTTATTGCGCCCAATACCCAACAGATCAACGGCTTTGCCTAATGAATAATGTCCTCGTTTAGAGCTAATCAAACCTAAATTATTAATACCGTAGGCTTGATAAGCCCCAGCAAGACCTGCATGTGAAACCCCTTTAAAACCAGGTTTGGCTGCTAATTTAGCATTGCGTGCCACCCATAATGCAGTGACATTGGCAACGGTACCGCCAGAACAAAATGCACCTAAAGAATGCTGAGCTGAATGCAGATGCTGGGAATAAAAACTATCATCTTGTTGAAAGACCAAATTATGCATCATCCCCAGAACTTGTCGCTCTAAAGGGGTAAATGCTTTGGATGTTTCAATCTTAACCAGGTTTTGGTTTAACCCCACCAATAACTTTGCCAAGGATAGATGAAAATACGGTAAAGCAGATGTCATATGACCAATAAAGGTTGGTGCATAAGTATTGACTGAATTCGCAACAAGCTTAGTGAGTAAGTGCTCAGCATGAGTAGAAACGAATTCAGGCTGCAAGGGTAAGTGTGGATTGTTAAAATCCTGTTCAATCTCTTCTAGGGAGGTTTGTTTAGCAACCACATGGCGTGACAAAAAGTCAGACAAATTATCTGATAAATGTTGTTCGATTCGACTAAGAGTTGAGTCATGATGTTCCGGCATGGTAAATACCCGGAAAAGATGCTCTAAACTCGCTTCAGCGTTACTCACCTGCATACCTCAAGATTATTTAATTGCCCGTCCATGCAGACATGCTTATGCGATTTTATCCATATATTTTAGACAGCGAACTATATAGGTCTAAAATTGGTTCGTCTATCATTTTTGCTCTAATTGAGAGCAATTGTCTGGTTATCTGGCAAGTTTTAATAACTCTGCTATGTTTTAAGAGTAAGCCATATTAATTTAATATACATATTTTTTATGCCTAAAGCATGGATGCGATGGGTTAGATTTAGGTCCACACTATGCTCATCAATGAACTCAGTACTTCGTCTTCCGATACATTTTCTATGCAATCTATCATTCCTTTTTTTCAATCCATAATAGATTTACAAGATTTTGGTGTGGTTCGCTATGAATGTTTAGCTCGGCTAATTGACCAAAGTGCGACCACTTACAAACCTGAAAATTTTATGCAGTTTATTGAACGTGAAGCATACAATTCACAATTGACCGATCATATGTTGATGCAATGTATGCATGCTTTTGAATATCAAAATATGCCATGGAATATTAATATTTCAGCTGGCGAATGCCAGGATTTGCAATTGCTTCACCATCTTCGCAGTGCACTAGATTATGTACCATGCTTTGGTCATATCGGTTTAGAATTATCTCACTTAGATGCGCTTAGCGTGCTGGATGATTTACCGCAATTCATTGCTCAATGTCGGGAGTTAAATGTGGGTATTTTTGTCGATAACATCAGCGATGTGTCCGGCGCTGCTCAGGATATATTTGCGTTAGATTTTGCTGGCTACAAACTATCTGAACAAGTCATTGCCACAGCCAACATGGATGCTACCAAATTATCTTGTTTTCAATCACTCATCACCCGAGCTCATGCCAATAACCAAATGATCGTTGCAGAATATGTTGAACATGATACCACCTTGCCGTTATTGCGTGAATTAGGGATCCGTTACGCGCAAGGGTATTTGTTAGGAAAGCCTAAACAGACCTTAGCAGCTTTATCTAGTCACTAGGCGATAACAGTCTTGGCCGCTGGCTTGATATTTTTTTTCAAACATCGTGAGGGGCTGAGGATCATTCACAACTGAAATCTCTGATTCTCGCTTAAGTTTCTTAAGTACAAACTGACATTCTTGCAGGTATAACAACCAATTACTTCGCACTTCAAGTTGTCCACCTAGTTGATGTAAGTCCAAAAATGATGCCGAACCATGCCAGCGCTTTTGGACTTGGGTCTTTTTCGGGTAAGGATTAGGGTAGAGTAAAAAATGTCGACTTAATTGCATGCCAGCCTGCACCGCTAAACGCCAAAAATCAATGACATCCGCCCGCAAAATCAAATAATTATCCATTTTATTATCAACATCTTGCGAGTGATGTAAGTGCTTACCAACACGAATATCAGATTTATCTATCCCGATAATCCGAGCATCAGAAAAACGCTGAGCTAGCTGCTGAGTGCTTAATCCTACCCCGCAGCACGAATCAAAGATGATATCCCCATCAAAAGCACCTAACCACTCATTCATTTTATCGAATGCATCTTGCGTATGTTTCTGTATCGGCTTAAGGTTTGTAGTATGTAAGTACTTATTAACCAAACCATCAAGGGCATCATTAATCCCATCTTGATTCGTTTCTACTGTACGTGAATTGCCACTACTCATTAACTGCGGATCCCATGGCCTTTGTTTAATAGGTAATACGCAACGCCAAATAACACAACGTTAAACCCAATCAATAAGACAATTGAGTATCCATAATGAATATCACTAACACCTAAAAAACCATAGCGAAAACCATTTACCATATACACAATAGGGTTTGCTTTACTTACCCATTGCCAAAATTCAGGTAACAAGGTTAACGAATAAAACACACCACCTAAATAGGTCAATGGAGTTAAGACAAACGTAGGAATAACTGAGATATCGTCAAACGTTTTAGCAAATATGCCATTAATCAAACCGGCAGTAGCAAACAACGTCGCCGTTAATAATAAAGTAAGAATCAAAATCAACATATTATGCACTTGGACATCTACAAAAAACATCGATACCGTGGTGACAATGACACCGATTATTAACGCGCGTGCGACACCGCCCCCGACAAAACCGGCAATAATGACCCATGTAGGCACAGGAGATACAATCAACTCTTCAATATTGCGTTGAAATTTCGCACTGAAAAATGACGATGACACGTTGGAATAGGCATTGGTGATGATAGACATCATAATCAAGCCTGGGACGATAAATTCCATATAGGTAAAGCCCCCCATATCACCAATGCGCTTACCAATTAAATTACCAAAAATCACGAAGTACAATGACATCGTAATCGCAGGTGGCACTAATGTCTGGATCCAAATTCGCAAAAAACGTGTGCATTCTTTAATCCAAATCGTTGTTAAGCCGGTGAAGACTGGATTACTCATGACGCCGCTCCCTGTTTAGCTGACTCACGTCCCGATTCAACTAACTTAACAAATAACTCTTCAAGACGGTTTGCCTTGTTACGCATCGACATCACCTGAACACCTTGTTCCGTCAATTGCGTGAATACATGATTTAGGCCATCTTCCTTCGCCACTTCCACTTCGATTTCGTTATCTTTGAACGTATATTTGACATCCGTCAGGACAATGACTGTTTTGTCTGTTTGCACATCTAATACAAATGTTTCGATATTTAGTTTGGATAATAATGCTTTGATTGAAGTATTTTCAACAATGATACCTTTATCAATAATAGCAATATTGCGACACAGCATTTCCGCTTCTTCCAAATAGTGGGTGGTCAAGATGATCGTCACACCCGCTGCGTTGATTTCTTGTAAAAACGCCCACATACTGCGACGGATTTCGATATCTACTCCAGCAGTTGGCTCATCTAATATCAATAACTTAGGTTCATGCATTAGTGCGCGAGCAATCATGAGACGGCGTTTCATACCGCCCGACAAAGTGCGAGCTGGAGCATTACGCTTTTCCCATAAGTCTAATTGACTCAGGTATTTCTGTGCTCGCTGTTTGGCAATATTGCGTGGTACACCATAGTAACCAGCTTGATTGACGACAATTTGCAGTACCGTTTCAAACTGATTAAAGTTAAATTCTTGTGGGACTAAACCGATACACGCTTTTGCTTGGGTGAGCTGCGTATCCAGATCATAACCAAATACCGACACGCTACCTTGAGTTTTGTTTACCAGAGAGCTGATAATACCAATCGTCGTTGACTTGCCTGCGCCATTAGGCCCTAACAAGGCAAAAAAATCACCTTGTTGTACTTCAAGTTCAATACCTTTTAGAGCTTGTACGCCACCTTGATAGGTTTTGGTTAATCCAGAAATCGCTAATGCCGGCATGGGAATGAGAACCTATTGCTAAATATAAAAGTCGGGGCGTATTTTACCAAGGATAGAGAGTATGTGGGTAATTATTTGCACATAAAAAAACCCCAAAGATAATGACACACCTTTGGGGTTAATATTTTCGATGACACAGTGCTCTAAATCGAGCTCAATAGCGCCTTAGTTATTAGTTAATCATTAAATGCACAGCAATACTAGCCGCATAGCCTAAACCGATTGCCCATGACCATTTTAAATGAGCAAAGAACGTATAATACCCACGCGCTTGTCCCATTAAAGCAACACCTGCGGCAGAACCGATGGATAACAAACTACCGCCAACACCTGCGGTTAACGTGACTAATAACCATTGAGTCGTATCCATGTCAGGGTTCATAGTCAATACTGCAAACATGACTGGGATGTTATCAACAATCGCCGATAAAATACCGACTAGGATGTTCGCACCTGTATTACCTAACTCGCCATACATTAGTTGTGATACCATCCCTAAATAGCCCATAAAGCCTAAGCCACCGACTGCTAAAATAACGCCGTAAAAGAAAAATAGCGTGTCCCACTCGGCTTGTGCTACTTTCTTAAAGATATCATATTTAGGCTGTTCTGCATCACCTGGCGTAGAGTAATCCACAACAGTTTCTCTGCTATCTACTTTTTTAAGGTAATACGCGTAAAATTTCAAATACGCTAAACCGGTCATCATACCGAATACCGGCGGTAAATGTAGAAAGCTGTGGAAGCTCACGGCTGTTACAATCGTTAGTAAAAATAAACCAACAATAATTAAGCCGCCATGTTTAATTACACTACCATTCGCTTCCTCCAGCGGAGCCGGATTGCCTCTCGTCACGGCAAACGACATGATGGTAGCAGGTATTATAAAGTTAACCACAGCAGGAATAAACAACGCAAAGAACTCACTAAATTCAAGGATGCCTTTTTGCCATACCATCAATGTCGTAATATCACCAAAGGGGCTAAATGCGCCACCGGCATTCGCACCGACAACAATGTTAACACAACCAATCGCAATAAAATCTGGACGCCCTTGTCCAACAGCCATAATCACCGCACACATCACTAACGCAGTCGTAAGGTTATCCGCAATAGGTGAGATGAAAAATGCTAAAATACCGGTTAACCAGAACAACGCTTTATAACTGTAGCCTTTGGCAACCAGTCGATTACGTAGCTCATCAAAAACACCACGTTCTAGCATGGCGTTAATATAGGTCATCGCAACTAATAAAAAGAAAAATAACTCTGCGTATTCAAGGAAATTATGACGAATGCCGTGCTCAACCAAATGCGCTTTATCCATATTGCCATAAGAAATCGCAATAATGACCCAGATCAAACCCGCTGCAAGCAATACCGGTTTTGATTTGGCTAAATGGAGTTGTTCTTCTAAAATAACTAAGACATACGCAATTACGAAAATCGCGATAGCTAGAAAACCAGCACTTGAGTGAGTTAAATCGATTAAATCAGAAGCCGCGTCACTAGCCAGCGCAACTGGCGAAAAAAACGCAAATAAACCGACTAATAATGATAATAAAAATGGCATAATAGTCCTTGAAAGTATTGAATTGGGTCATAGATTACGGAATTGGTCGCTTGTAGATATTAGACTTTAAGCTTAACCGGCAGCAAGGTTACACAACTTTGATGTGTATGTATAACTATTCATACTCTTTATATCGGTTGTAGCGATCATTTCATAAACTAATGTTTAAAATTAACAAATCCAATAGGTGTAAACACTTTGCACTTAATGTTAAATTAACGTAAACGCATAATATTAAAGAGGATTAATTATGCATAACGATAAATTTGTCGATCCGCGATTGCAAGAAAAAGAAGCCTTATTTCAGCATCTACATATGGTGAGTTTTGATGTCATTATGCATATCAATGCCATCCAAGAAACCGTTCAAGCAACCTCAAAAGATATCACTGCTTCGAATAAACATTATAAAGAATTGGTCAGGATTTTTAAGCTCACCTTAGCCATGTGCTCGGAATTAGAGCCTGAAATAATAACATTGATCGAAGCGACTAAACGAATATTGAGTGATGATAGTTCGCACGCTTTTGCTACTCAAGCACAAATATGTGCAGCGTCTGTAAACTGTCTTAATCACTGGCGGATCTTAAAACACATACCTGAAGATCTGTTACAGATAGATGAAATAAGTGCCACATTAAAGCAGCGCTTTACCGAGCATTTAGCAATGTGGGATGGGTATTTTGCCATACATAAAACCAATCATTAACAGCAGTAAATCACCAAAAACGCGTCCCTAATTCTAGCATCCTATATAACGACTTTATTTTTTGGAACCTTTCAACGTAAATTCTTCTTGGCGTTGTTTGGCCAGATCCTCAGCAATTTCACGCATCGACAAATGCTGATCTTTTTCATCATGAATTTGCACCCCAAGAATACTTTCTAATAAGTCTTCTAAGGTCAAAATACCCTCTAATCCACCATATTCATCAACGATTAGGAGAATGTGTACTTTGTTTTTTAAGAACAAATCGAATGTCGATGACAAAGGCATGCTACTGAGTAACGTTTGCATATCTTTAACAAACTCAAGCAAAGGCGTATCTAACTGATGTTCAGCTTTTGCCACTAACAAATCGTTGCGCATCACAAATCCAATAACTTTTTCAGTATCATTTTCTTCATAAATAGGGATCCGTGAAAATCCAACCGTTTCGTGAATCGTAAAAAACTGACCAACAGTCATTTCTTGTGGCACTGAAAATACCTGAGTCCGATGCGTCATCGCCCCTCTAATGGTTAGTTCATGCATTGACATCAGGCTTTTAAGAATATTTGCTTCATGGAGAGCAAGTTGACCTTCTTGTCCGGATAGTTCCGCCATAGCGTGTAATTCTGAGCGACTTAATCCTTTTAATGGACTCTCTTCAGTAAAGCCAGAAGTCATTTTTTGTGACATTTTCACGAATGGATAAAGCACAATAATCAGGTACTTTAAAAAATGTGCGGTAACTGGGGCCAGTTGACGCCAATAGGTTGCGCCTAAAGTTTTGGGAATAATTTCAGAAAAAACTAAAATCAACATTGTTAACACTGCTGAGATCAAACCAAGATACGCATCACCAAAGACTTTGGCCGCTTGCGCACCCGCTCCGGCAGCACCCATCGTATGTGCAATGGTATTTAACGTTAAAATGGCAGAAAGCGGTTTATTGATATCTTGAGTTTGAGACGATAATAATTTACCGGCTTTTTTACCGTCCTGTTCCATCATTTGAATATAAGCGTTGGAGACACTTAAAATTACCGCCTCAGCAATCGAACAAACAAATGAAAAGCCCAACGCGATCAATACATAAATGGTTAATAGCAACATCTTGTTTAATTCTATCCTTATTTGTCTGAAATCTTAGTATGCTATATCTTGATTCGGTTGTCACTTAGTCACGATATAGGGGATTATCCCTATAGCAATTATGCCGTTGATTACCAATAATAAGCCTATAATTATATCATTCTCCAATAAGCCTTACTAAAAGAGAACTCATTATGAAAAAAATTAAACTATCGATGATTGCGTCTAGCGTCTTATTCGGATTAACATTAGCAGGTTGCGGCGGTGGCGCTAGCTCTGATAACAATATTACACCTGTCACACTGACTCCTACTCCTACACCCGATCCTGTCGTCATTAAAACCGGGATCATCACTGGATTTGGCAGTATTCACATTGATGGTAAGCGTTATTTAACCGATAACGCTAAATTCACAGTGAACGGTCAAGCTGGTTCGAATATCGACCAACTGTATGTTGGAATGAAAGTATCAATTGCTACAAATGAAGTTGATTCAGAAACACCTGAAGCAGTATCCGTAAATTACGCCGCTGAAATTGAAGGAGTCATTACGAGTATTGATCGCAACAACCAACAAATTTTCGTGTCAGGAACAACCGTCACTTATAGTGATCTGACTCACTTTATTCAGACCACTGAAAATTTACTCACCGTTGGCGACCGGATTGAAGTTAATGGTTATCCTGCAGCGGATGGTAGGTATCTTGCCACCGCAATAAAACTAGACACCGACACGAATAATGTTGCGGACTCTTACACAACAGGCACAATTAGCAATTTAGATACGACAGCACAAACATTCTCACTCAATGCATTAACTATCAATTATGCTTCAGCTATTATCGAAGGCACACTGTCAGATGGTCAGCTAGCTAAAGTTGAAGGCGTGGTGTTAGATAGCATTATGAATGCAACAGAAATTGAAATATTATCTATTGCAAATATCCGTGGTCAATATACTGATGATATCTCAGCATTTGAAATTGAAGGGCTAGTGACAGCATTAGACTTAGCAAACAATACATTGGCAATCAATGGCCTTAGTGTGCTGCTAGGAGCTCAAGTTAGTTATGAAAATGGTGTAGCGGCTGACTTACAAGTCGGACAATTTATTGAGGTCAAGTTAGGTCAAAATGATGAAGTCGTAGGGATCCAGTTCGAGCGTAACGAATACTACATTGATGGAAAAATAAAAGGCAGCATAGAAGCTATCGACCTAACCAACAAGACACTCACCCTCAACGGTCAGGTATATCAAGTCACTGCTACTACGCGATTTGAAGATGATGACGACCAATATATAAATTTAGCCGGTTTACAACTCAATGATCTTATTGAAGTCGTATTTTCACAAAATAATGAACAAAATATGATTCAACGCATCGAACG
>Ga0209374_1003801_pt1 | contig 11499 bp, 10 predicted proteins | sample SaaInlLV_DNA_10m_FD_184683 | JGI IMG/M metagenome (GOLD analysis project Ga0209374, IMG submission 184683) | Marine microbial communities from expanding oxygen minimum zones in the Saanich Inlet - SI075_LV_DNA_10m (SPAdes) (version 2) | ecosystem: Environmental > Aquatic > Marine > Unclassified ...
ACCACCTTCATGCCGTTACCCAATAGCCGTGCCAGCACGCCCATATCCTGATGTTCGAGGTAGCTCGCTTCTTCACCCACCAGCAACGCTATTGCTCGACGATCATAAAGCCTAAAACCAGAGGTTAGATCCTCTGCGCTAATCCCCGAAAAGAGTTTCATGATGGTCCAGGCAAATTTGCGCAAAAAGGATCCACGTTCACTGCAGGCTCCAATCACGACGTTAGCATCTGTTTGATCCATGGCATCGATGAGCCGGGCTATTTGGCTCGGCAAATGCTGCCCATCAGAATCCATCGTAATGACCCGCCAGCACCCTTTTTCAGCGGCATAGCGCATGCCGGCTTGCATTGCACCCCAAGGGCCCAGCTGAGTAACCATTGGGAGCACGCATGCCCCGCCTGACTCGGCGGCTTTAATCGTCTCGTCGCAGCTGGCATCGTCCACTACGATGATATGGCCAAGGGGATCCACTGTCCTCAAGTCCGCAAGGACCTTGCCTAATGCGATCTCCTCATTCCAGGCCGGCAAAACATAGTAGGTTGCTGTGTATGGCGTTTCTGACACTTGTAGCTTTATCCCTTTCAATTTTTATCGTTGTCTCTATTGTTGCGGGCCTTACGTAACGCTCTAACAGATGCTCCAGTTTCATTGATTATAGAGAGCAAAGATCTCATCAACGTCGCCAAGTGCACGTTTTCCATCGCCACCTAACCACAGCATCTTAGTGCTCAATGCCCTCATTTGCGCCTCCGCATGACTCACAATCACTACAGCGCGATCTTCCGACATTTCCTCCCTCAAGGCCGCACTGGCTTTGTCCCTGAATAACTGATCACCGACACCCAACACCTCATCGATTAACATCACTTTGGATCGATTTTTGAGTGCTGTCGCAAAACCCAAGCGCGCTCGCATGCCAGCAGAATACACTTTGACGGGCTCGTTAAAGTAATCCTCAAGCTCAGCAAAGTCTTGTATCGATGCTAGGCTCGCCAATGCATCCTGCTTTGAGAATCCTTGAAGCATACAAGCGAGCAATGCGTTTTCGCTCCCTGTAAGATCCGGCCGAAATCCGAGTCCTAAACTCAGCAGCGACACCGTTGTATCAGGCGCCCAACAAACGATACCCGACGACGGCGCAAAGATTTTGGCCATGATGCGCAAAAGCGTCGACTTGCCGGTTCCGTTGCGACCAACAATACCCAGCCTTTCGCCCCCGGAGAGCGCCAAATTGATATCGTTAAATACGCTGTGCCTGCCGCCCCTCGCACCTGAGGGAATGGGGTAGCTCATAGAGACATTTTCAAGGGTCATCAGCGCGCTCATTGGGTCACCGCTTTCTGGGCCAACCAAAAACTTAAGCGCCGGTACAACCACATTGTGCTGATAAGCAACATCAACGCCTCAACCAGCACCCACCCTAAACGCACCATGTCGGGACCCTCGCCATACATGAGCACTTGTCGATAGCTGTCCAGCAACACCACGAGCGGATTGAGCGCCATGAGCCATCCGGCCAACTCAGTATTCTCCAGCGCACGGATATCCCAAAAAACACCGGACATGAATAATAAAAATACCGTGCCAAGCTGAATCAACATCTGGAAATCGCGACGCAGACACACCAGCACTGCGGCCAATAAGCCAATCCCAACGATTAACAGGTACTGGAGCGCGGCGATGGGCAATAACCAAAACCAGCTTATTTGAGGAGAATAATGCGAACCCATGACGAACAAGAGTAAAAACGCAAAGACTGCGAGTTGTCGGTATAAACCCTCTTGCACAATCGACAGGGGAAACAGATGTTTTGGCAGGTTCACCTGCCCAATTAAACCGCGATTATTCACCAGGCTCATTGCCGCCTGGTTAATGCTTTTAGAAAACCAGATAAAGGTGAGCTTACCGACGGCCAAAAAGACCAAGAAATCCGATCGCTGATTGCCCAGTAGCTTGACGAACACCACATAAAATACGGCCACGTAAAGCAATGGCTCCACTACCCACCATAAATAGCCGAGCGCAAACCGCCTAGCCTCAGCCTTGAGCTGAAAGCGAGCAAGCGTATCCATAAGGGTAAGGTACTGGCGTATGGGCAAGGGCATTCTCAACGCATCATTGATAAGCAATTTTCCGAATCTGCTGGTCGCACAACCCAGAAAATTAACAGACTGCAATCCGGTAGCAGTTTATCATGCTCGTCGACATTATGATTGAGCATCGATGAGCCACGCACCCCGCAAACGCTTTGGTCAAAATTTTCTTCGCGATGAAGGCATCATCGAAGCCATCGCACGCGCCATAGCACCAGACCAGGCGCAGCACCTTGTCGAAATTGGGCCAGGAGAGGGGGCGATTACGCAATCACTGATAGCCAGTGGCTGCCGGTTCGATGCGATTGAGTTAGATCGTGACTTACGCACCCGCCTGTTGGCGTCTTTTAGCACCTATGACAATTTCACCTTGCACAGCGCAGACGCCTTAAAGTTTGATTTCGCGTCGCTGCAGCAAGGTGAGCAAGCACTGCGCGTCATTGGCAACCTGCCCTACAATATATCCACTCCTTTATTGTTCAAGCTACTCGATTACGGCGCATTAATTGCCGACATGCACTTCATGCTACAGCTCGAGGTCGTGGAACGGTTAGCAGCTGAGCCTGGCAATAAAAACTGGGGGCGCCTAGGCGTGATGGCGCAATTCCAATGTGAAGTAGAGCAACTCTTCGAGGTACCCCCTGAGTCATTTTTTCCCCCACCAAAGGTGCAATCAGCCGTTATTCGATTGACCCCAAGACAAACACCGCGATGGGCACAAGTGGATCGCGAGTCACTCGCTAAGGTGGTGAGCCAAGCCTTCTCGCAGCGGCGGAAAACGTTACGTAATAACTTCAAAAACAGTCTCACTGACGCGCAATTTGAGACGGTAGGAATCGACCCGCAGGCCAGAGCTGAAACACTGACCATTGACCACTTCGTAGCGCTGGCAAGCATCAGTCGCTCATAGCGTTTTTTTAAAGCGGGTCAGGACAATCACCTTATTACACCTCATCAAAAGCCGGGCAACCGCACTGAGTTTTGGCGCCTAGCAAAGCTTGCATTATCGCTTGTGCAGCGCCATTTATTGAGTACGGGTCGCCGTCACGACTTGCCACCTACCGCCCATCACTTAAAGCTCAAAAAGGGATGCGGCCTTTAAAATATGACTAAAAACAACCTACACTGAGGGCTCGCATCGTTTCACTGGTCCGAATATGAGCACCTACGTCGTCGGCGATATTCAAGGTTGCTTCGAGCCTTTTCAGCACTTGCTGAAGCAGGTCCGGTTCAACCCCGATAAGGACCGCCTGTGGAGTACCGGCGATCTCATCAACCGCGGTCCTCAAAACCTCGAAACCCTACGCTGGTTTTATACCCATCGCGACAACGTCACGGTCGTACTCGGCAATCACGATTTGCACCTTATGGCGGTCTCTGCCGGCGCACGCAAACCCAGCCGTAGCGATAACATCCACGACATTATCGAGGCAGATGATCGCGAACCGCTCTTGGAGTGGCTGAGGTATCGGCCATTAGTGCATCACGAAAATAAAGTTACTCTGGTGCATGCAGGCATCCCACCGATGTGGCATGTCGAAGATGCCCTAGCGCGCGCCAGTGAAGTCGAAACCGTGCTCCAGAGCGAGAACGCGATGGCATTTTTTAGAGCAATGTACGGCAACGAGCCGAGCGCTTGGAAAGACGATCTCACTGGGATGACTCGTCTGCGCGTTATCACCAATTACTTTACCCGCATGCGTTACTGCACCTCTGAGAGCGAACTTGACCTCATCAGTAAGGGTCCAGAACCCGTTTCCGATGTATTACCAGGTGAAGAGGTGGCGCCGTGGTTTCGCCATTCCAACCGACTGACAAAAGACGAAACGATTCTGTTTGGGCACTGGGCATCGCTCGAGGGGTGTAGCGATGATCCCAATATTATCGGCCTAGATACAGGCTGCGTCTGGGGCAGGACTCTGACCTTCTATGAGCTCGAAACTGGACAGCGTCATAGCTGCAGTTGCAGCAGCTGATCCTCTCTGGGATATCGGAACGGCAGCCGGCCCAACTTTCGTTCGCACAGCGCCTCCGATTGCAAGCACCGAAATACGGCAGTGACACCATCATGATTGCGCTCAAAACAGATGACATTGAAATCTTAAGCGCCTTGCTGACGCATTTCTGCATCTCGTTGAATCTCGTTGCATTGCACAATATTCGGCCACCATGACGGAATCGGCCAGCGAGCGTCGTCGATCTAGCATCAAATTAATCTATCGCAGATGGCTGTCCTAACGCACACAGAAGCTAGATAATAAAATTTTACAGCGACCCCTAGGTGTTGGCTCAGAGATGAAAAGCTTCCTTGTTGGCGGTGCTGTCCGCGATACCTTATTGGGCTATCCATTTCACGAAAAGGACTGGGTCGTGGTGGGCGCCACCCCTGCGGAAATGATTGAAGCCGGCTATACACAGGTCGGGCGTGATTTCCCTGTTTTCCTGCACCCTGACTCCAAAGAGGAATATGCCCTTGCTCGCACTGAGCGCAAATCAGGGCCCGGCTATCACGGTTTTGTCGTGCATGCTGACCCAGCAGTAACGCTCGAGGAAGACCTTGAGCGGAGAGATCTCACGATCAATGCCATGGCGATGGATGCCTCGGGCGATATCATCGACCCCTATCATGGCCAGCAAGATCTCGCAGACCGCGTATTACGTCACGTGTCGCCTCATTTCGTCGAGGATCCCCTGCGGGTGCTGCGGGTCGCGCGTTTTGCTGCGCGTTATCACCATCTGGGGTTTACCATCGCGCCCGAGACTGCCTCCCTGCTGAGTCAAATCGTCGCCGCGGATGAGCTCCCCCATCTCTCGATCGAGCGGGTTTGGGTGGAAATAGAGAAAGCGCTTGGAACGACTCATCCCGAGGTGTTTTTTCATACCCTTGCGGACTGTCAGGCACTGGCCGTCTTATTGCCAGAGCTCTCGGTATCCCAGGGAATTGCCGCCCTCGCGCGAGCCGCGCCCCATACGCCTCGGCTTGACTGCCGCTGGGCGTCGCTGCTGTCAGATCTGCCTGAGGCGCGCGTGAAGGCCATCAATCAGCACCTCAAAGTCCCCAATGCCTATAGCCTGCTCGCAACTCGGATCAGTGTTGCACGTCCCACGCTTAAGACCGCCCTAAAAAATGCTTCCGAATGCATGGCATTGATCAAACTACTCGATGCCCTGCGCAGGGATGAGCCCTTCGAGGGAGTCTGTGAGACGTTAATAGCGCTAGAGCAAAACAGCGATGAGGCCAACACGACCATTGAGCTGCTTCGCAACGCGTGTAAACAAGCACGCACGGTGACCGCAGCTGATTTTACCGAATCAAGGTTAACCGGTCCCGATTTAGGGGCGGCGATTGAGGCCGCTCGAATAGAACAACTCCGCGAAGTGCTGCCCTAATCGTTAGGTTTAGGGCCGCTCAATCACCACCCCGACGCCTTCGGCCTCTGACACCGCTCCGGGCTTGGTGATCGTCATGCGCAAGCGACTGATAGCATGCTCGGCTAATAATACGGTCGCTAAATGTTCCGCTAAGGCTTCGAGTAATTGAAATCGTGACGCATCACAGACCGCAATTACCCGCTGAGAGATCGCCGCATAATCAAGGGCGTCCTCCAGCGCATCGGTTGCCGCAGCGCGGCCAAAATCCGCCTGAAGCGCTAGGTCGATCACCAGCGTTTGGCGAATATCGCGCTCCCAGTCATAGCAACCAATGACCGAAGTGGCTTTTAGACCGGTGATAAAAACGGTATCCATAGCGTGCGTCCTTACTGCGCGACTCTTCGGCGGGCCATCTTGGTACGCCCCGCAAGCTGCCCACTTTTTCTCATCATGGCGCCGAGAGTTCCGTCATGGGCCAACGCGGCCTGACTTCAGCATCCGGCCCATCACACTCGCCGGCAGCCAACCGTAATGCACCGGCAAAGGCAATCATGGCACCGTTGTCGGTGCACAATTTAGCGGTCGGATAAAAAACCTCACAACCCTCGAGCTTCTGTTCGAGCGCCGCGCGCAAGCGCACATTGGCGCTCACGCCTCCCGCCATCACCAACCGGGTCAACTGTTCTTGTTTGAGTGCACGCCGGCACTTGATGACCAATGTGTCCACAACCGCCATCTCAAATGCGCGCGCGATGTCAGCCTTATCTTGATGGCTGAGCCCACCATCTGCTTCACACGCCTTGACGGTCGTGAGCGTGTGCGTCTTCAGACCCGAAAAACTGAAATCAAGCCCACCCTGCTTCACCATTGGCCTCGGGAAATCAAATCGCGAAGGGTCACCCTCCTCCGCCAACTGTGCGACCTGAGGGCCTCCGGGGTAGGGTAACCCCAGCATCTTGGCAGTCTTATCGAAGGCCTCACCGGCGGCATCATCGAGGGATTCGCCGAGCAACTGATACACCCCCAAGCCGTCCACCCGCACTAATTGCGTATGTCCACCCGATACGAGCAGCGCCACTAAGGGGTAAGCGGGGGCGTTTTCAGCCAACATGGGTGCGAGCAAATGGCCCTCCATATGGTGTACGCCAAGGCTGGGCACACCGAGCCCAAAGGCAATAGCGCGGCCAAGCGTTGCGCCGACCATGAGCGCGCCAGCGAGCCCAGGTCCCGCGGTATACGCCACGCCACCAATATCAGCGCGGGTGATATCAGCCTCTAACAAGGCCTGATCAACTAACGGTAAGGTCTTGCGCACATGATCTCGGCTCGCCAGCTCCGGCACGACGCCCCCATACTCGGCATGAATAGCGACCTGCGAATACAACACGTCTGCGAGTAGCCCCCGCTCCGTGTCATAGACGGCCACACCGGTCTCATCACAGCTTGTTTCAATACCCAATACCCGCATGACGCCTTTGTCCCTCACCTGCCCAATAACCACGGCGGCGCCATTATGAACCGCCAAAGAGGGCGCGTTAAGCGCAATCGGACCCTCAAATCGACGCTGGAGGCCAAAAAGGGACAAAAACTAACACCCGGCAAGGCTTTGCAAAATCACTGTTTGGCACCTATACTGCGCGCCCTTTCGTTGGGTCCACGCCTTAAAGCGTGGTTTGTAGACACCACAGGATAGATGAATGCCCTCTATTAAGTTAAAAGAGAACGAGCCATTCGACGTTGCATTGCGTCGTTTTAAGCGTTCCTGCGAAAAAGCTGGTTTGATTGCCGAAGTTCGTAAGCGTGAGCATTACGAGAAGCCAACTACAATCCGCAAGCGTGCTGCTGCAGCCGCTGTGAAGCGCCACGCCAAAAAGGTGCTGCGCGAAAACCGCAAGCGCCAGCGTCTCTACTAGTCGCTAGAGCAGCACTCAGACCCCGATGAGCGAGACACTCTCTCTAGTCGAGCAAGTCAAAGCTGCCATGAAGGCGGCGATGAAAGCGCGGGAAAAACAAACCCTCTCTACCATTCGCTTGATCCAAGCGGATTTCAAACGCATCGAAGTTGACGAGCGTATCGAGATTGATGACGCGCGCGCGATTGCCATCATGGACAAAATGGTCAAGCAGCGGCGTGATTCGGCGAAGCAATATCGTGATGCCGATCGTCCCGAGCTAGCAGACCAAGAAGACGCTGAAATTCTCGTGATACAAACCTTTTTACCCGAACAACTCTCAGCTGCTGATATCGACGCACTCATCGATGAGGCACTGGCAGGTATCGAGGCAACTGGCATGGCAGCAATGGGCCAGTTGATGGGTAAACTGAAGCCTCAACTTCAGGGGCGGGCCGACATGGGCGAAGTCTCGCAACGCGTCAAGGCCAAACTCGGCACCTGAGGCGCCTGTATACCGGCTTGCCTTTTACGAGGTCATCGCACGCTCACATCACACACGTTCGCGTCGCACACCGACACACCAAGTGCCGTTTCATCACGCATTGCTTGCCCTCCTCACGGCGGAGGTCCACACTGTTCTCTCGCTTCGACTCATTCATCTGCGCTGTTGGTAACGACGGCGCAAGGTACAACGACTCCAGACGACCGATACTGTGGCACGACTTTCGCAAGCTTTCTTAGACGACCTGCTCGATCGCCTCGATATTGTCGAGGTCATCGACCGACGCGTTAAGCTCAAAAAAGCCGGTAAAAATTATACCGCTTGTTGCCCGTTTCATGATGAGCGCACCCCTTCTTTTTCTGTCAATCCAGACAAGCAGTTTTACTACTGCTTTGGCTGTGGCGCTGGGGGTAACGCCCTCGGTTTTGTGATGGATTACGAGCGGCTCGACTTTCGTGAGGCGGTGGAGGCTTTAGCGCAAACAGTCGGGTTAGAGATCCCTGAGGACGACCCGCGCACCGGACAGGAGCCGCCAAAGGATCAAAACAAGCCGCTGTACGAGATTCTGGAACAATCCAGTAAGTTTTATGAGCACGCGCTGCGTCAGCATCCCGAGCGGCACAAGGTGGTGAACTACCTTAAGGCCCGAGGCCTGACGGGTGAAATCGCGCGCGATTTTAGAGTCGGCTTTGCCCCCGAAGGCTGGGATAATTTAATCCGAGCGAGCGGCGATCAACCGGCTACGCAAGAACGGCTCATGACTTCTGGCATGGTGGTCAAAAATGACAGCGGGCGTATCTACGATCGCTTCCGCGAGCGAGTGATGTTTCCTATTCAGGATCAACGCGGCAGGATCATTGCATTCGGCGGCCGGGTATTGGGGGATGACAAACCCAAATACCTCAACTCACCCGAGACGCCTGTTTTTCAGAAATCGCGCGAGCTCTATGGTCTGTGGCAAGCCCGCAAGCACCCCCGAAGGCTCGAACGCATTGTCGTGGTCGAAGGTTACATGGATGTTATCGCCCTTGCTCAGCACGGCATACCCTATGCCGTTGCCACCCTCGGCACGTCCACTAGCGAAACCCACCTCGAGCGTCTGTTTCGATTGGTGCCAGAAGTCGTTTTCTGCTTCGACGGCGATGATGCCGGGCGCAAAGCCGCCTTTCGTGGTTTAGAAGCGACGCTGCCGGCGATGCAAGACGGGCGACAAAGTAAGTTCTTATTTCTACCCGAGGGCGAGGACCCCGATACGCTGGTACGTGCAAAAGGCAAAGACTATCTTGAAAACCTCTTTGATCACGCTGATCCCTTGGAGGAGTTTCTATTCAAACATCTGGCTAAAGGCTTGGATCTAGAGTCCATGGATGGTCGAGCACGATTCTCTAAGCTCGCGGTGCCCTATTTGGACCGCCTACCCGAAGGCGTGTTTCAAACACTGATGTATCACGCACTGGCTGAGCGCACCGGCATCGATGTAGAGAGCCTCAAACGCCTCCAACCGCCGCCTGCACCGCGGCCCGATCCGATCGACTCGACGCCACCTCGTGCCGAGGCACCGCCGCCGCTTGATCCTGCAGAATTACCCCCCGAAGCTGACCCGCCGGCCGACGAGCCCGTGTTGGAAAGCCTCTCACCCAGCTCACTCAACCCAATCCATCGATTGCTCGGTCTATTGGTCCTAAAGCCCGCGCTGGCCACCAAAATACCGGATAACCTGATGCCGAGCACAGGCAACCGCGATGCAGTGCTCCTGACGGAGGTAGTCAGCCATATTCAGCAGTACCCCGACGTCACGACAGCGGCGTTACTCGGTTTTTGGTTCGGCACACCAGAGGGCGATTTTTTGAGCGCGCTAGCGGGCCGAGAAACCGTAGAGGACGATGCTGGTCTGCACGCGCTGTGCGACGCGCTCATCGATAAGCTCAATCGGCACCCCGCCCTTGACGCGGCACGCAAGCAAGTGGAAAGGCTCAAGCGAACACCCTACGCCGATCTCAGCAGCGAGGACAAACAGGCGCTTCTGACCCTGACCCAAGAGATCCGCACCCTATCGGGACGCCACTAACGGCTTTTTTGACGCTTAACGACCAGATAACCCGCCTTTTCACGACTCGAGCCTGCCTGCCACTGGCATGGCCACCGCGACCGATGTAGCGCGAGAATAAGCGCTGTTGCCAAATAGAGGCATTTTCCCAGACAAGCACATGGTGATCTGGGGCCTGAGCCGTTATAATCGCCGGCTATTTTTTGCCACACCCACGCAGGCTGCGAATGACCGACCGAACGCATCAGCAATCACGACTTAAAGCGTTGATTGCAAAGGGAAAAGAACAAGGTTACCTGACCTACGCTGAAGTCAACGATCACCTTCCTCAAGATATCTCAGATCCGGATCAAGTCGAAGACATCATTCAGATGATCAACGACATGGGGATTCAGGTCTTTGAGCAGGCCCCCGATGCCGACGAATTGCTGATGTCTGGAGGCGATCGCTCGGCAGACGAGATTGCCTCTGCTGAGGCGGCAGCGGCGCTGGCAGCGGTCGAGCAGGAAGCCGGCAGAACGACAGATCCGGTGCGCATGTACATGCGCGAAATGGGTACGGTAGAGCTGCTCACTCGCGAAGGTGAAATCATCATTGCTAAGCGCATCGAGGAGGGTATTCGTGAGCTGATGGCCGCGCTAGCCCACTACCCTGATGTGGTGCGACGGCTCTGCAACGAGTATGAACTGGTCGCTAAAGAAGAGCGCAAACTCACCGACGTCATGATCGGCTATCTCGATCCGGCAGAGCACGTGCCCTCAGCGTCTGAAATGGCAGCAGCAGCGGAGCAAAAGGCCGAGCAAAAAGGCGATGACGACGAGGAAGAAGAGGCTAACGTGGGCCCTGATCCCGTTGAGGCTAAAAAGCGCTTCACCGCGCTGAAACGTCAGTGTACGAAAACCGAGAAAGCGATCGCCGCCAAGGGCCGCGATCACAAAGACGCCATTACCGAGATGAACAAACTCGGTGAGCTCTTTAAGTTTTTCAAGCTCACACCCCGTGTTTTTGATCCCTTAATTGACGAGCCGCGCATTGCCTTGTCAGCGGTCCGCGAGCCGGAGCGCGACATCATGCGCATCGTGGTGCGTGACTGCCGCATGGATCGCAAAGAATTCATCAAAAGTTTTCAGGGTTCAGAAAGCGACAGTCGCTGGGTGAGCCGTGTGACGCGCAAGAAAGATGTGGGCGCCAAAATCAATCTTCACAAAGAAGAGCTCCAGCGCCTGCAGCGCCAGATCGCTAATGTTGAGGAAGCGACCGGCCTGACGATTACCGAGATCAAAGAGATCAATCGCCGAATGAGCATGGGCGAAGCGCGCGCGCGTCGCGCCAAGAAAGAGATGGTTGAAGCGAACCTGCGATTGGTGATCTCGATCGCCAAAAAATATACCAACCGTGGCCTGCAATTCTTGGATCTCATCCAAGAAGGCAATATTGGTTTGATGAAAGCGGTCGATAAATTTGAATACCGCCGGGGTTACAAGTTCTCCACCTATGCCACGTGGTGGATCCGGCAGGCCATCACGCGATCGATTGCGGATCAAGCCCGAACGATCCGTATTCCGGTGCATATGATCGAGACCATCAA
>Ga0209374_1003808_pt1 | contig 11480 bp, 9 predicted proteins | sample SaaInlLV_DNA_10m_FD_184683 | JGI IMG/M metagenome (GOLD analysis project Ga0209374, IMG submission 184683) | Marine microbial communities from expanding oxygen minimum zones in the Saanich Inlet - SI075_LV_DNA_10m (SPAdes) (version 2) | ecosystem: Environmental > Aquatic > Marine > Unclassified ...
CCATATTTTAACATAAGTTTCTATGATCTTTAATTATTTTGGCGTTCCAAAAAGGAAACCGTCTTGAGTAAATCATCATTAGATACATCTTAAAAAAATCAATTATGGTAGCTATGTAAACTCTAACAAAGCTTCTAAAACTTTATTCTTTAATTAAATGGTGCACATGTCTATCTAATCGATCGATGCGATGGGTCAGGTGTTTTACGTATTTTTTAAGTTCTAATTCTACCACATAGACTTTGCTGTCATAGGATTCATCACCATTGTCTTTTTTGTACTCTTTTTTATGTTTTTCTAATTCAGATTGAGCAACACATTCTTCTTTTAAATGACTTATAAATTGTTTTACCCCATAATGCTTTTCAAATGATTCAAGTTCATTAATGAGATGTTTCATATGTGCATGCTTCTGTTTTGAGGCCTCAATAGCCATATCATAGAGGAGTGAATCATAATGGTGCATACTTTTAAGCATTTCTGTGATTGAATGTCGATAAGCTGAAGAGCGACAGAACTTTCTCAAACCTTGGTAGGTTTTCAATTCTATAGATTCGACATCCCAAAGTAAGGTAAGTTCATCGAGATGCTCTACAACGGTTAAGGTATCCACTTCTGAAGCCTTCGTATGCTCTTGGGCCTTTGACGAATTCAAAATAAAGGCACATATTAATGAAAGAAAGACTAACTTTTTCATGATTAAAACGACTAATTTGTTTGTAAATATAGTTAAGGAACATTAATAATTAATGTTCCTATATTTCTGATTATTGGATTTTTATGAAAATTCAACAAAAATCTGTTTCTTGTGCAAATCAAACTATATTTTAATTGTGAGTTAAGTAATTTAAGGCGTTTGTGATTGCGAAGGTGGGCAAAAAGGTATTGGACCTCAGCTCCTCTTGATGAAGGATAAGGCTAGTTTTATTTTCCCATAATTTATTTTTTTATCTAGGGCCTGAAAAAGAAGTTTAATTTCTTCAGTTTTCTTTAATTTATACCAGGTACTGGTGATTTTATTGATTTCCTCTGAAGATATGAATTGGCTGATATTTATCGGCTCATGTTTGAGATATAAATGATTGATGTGATCATAAATGGTGTTTTCACTTAAAGATCGCTCGGTTGCTATCTCGGCTATCGAACGATGGGTCTGGAGCATCCCTAGGGTTTTTATATAAGTTTCTCCCTTGACAGAAAGAGACATTATTTTTTTTTGATTGAATGCCCTGATGGCTTCAAGGAAATGAGAACCATAATGACTTATTTTATGTTTCCCGACTCCTGAAATGTCTAGCAGGTCTTTTTCGAAGAGGGGTTTTACGCGACTCATCTCTTTCAAGGTATTGTCATTGAAAATGGCGTAGGCGGGAAGATTGGACTCTTTTGCTAATCTGAGGCGAAGTGCTTTTAATACCTCAAAAAGGCCGGTCTCATAATGCTCTTTTTTATTTACGGCGGGTGTTTTTGCTTCGCGATCAATGGTTGCTGTTAAGGATACCGTGGCGTCTTTATAAAGTACATCAGATCCAAGTGGCGTAATGGTGAGCTTGTTATAATGGGTAAAGTCTATTTCAAAATAACCTTGATTGATGAGTTGACCTATAAATTGAATCAGATCTTCTCTTTTGAGGTCTGTAATACTTCCAAAGGTTTTGATTTGATCGTAGCCTTTGCGGCGTATTTCTGATGATTGGGATCCTCTCAAGACATCCACTAAGGCATTGATGGCTACTCCCTCATTAAGTCTTTTTGCCGCGGATAAGGCTTTCTGGGCGATGATGGTGCCATCGAAAAACTTGGGAGGATGGAGACAATTGTCACAATGTCCGCACGGGGTTCTCCGATGTTCACCAAAATAACTCAATATAAAATTGGTCCTGCAGCTGCTGGCCTGACCAAACTCAATCATTCTATTGAGTTTGGTTCTTTGAATCATTTTGAAGTCTTCACTAGCGGTACTTTGATCAATAAATTGTCTGAGTATTTTGGCATCAGCTAAGCTAAAAAAGAGCAAGGTGCTTGCTACATTTCCATCTCTACCGGCACGGCCAATTTCTTGATAATAGCTCTCGATGTTTTTGGGGAGGTTGTAGTGGATGACATATCGGATATTTGATTTATCGATCCCCATACCAAAAGCAATGGTGGCGCAGATGACCGTTAATTCATCAGATTGAAAAGCTTGTTGCACTTTTTGACGACTTTCACCTGACATTCCTGCATGGTAAAAGCCACTTTTAATACCCTTTTCTTGTAATTTTTTGGCTATTTTTTCTGTAGATTTTTTACTGAGGCAATAGATGATACCGGAGTCTCCAGCGTGTGCGCCTACATAATCGATGATGGTTTCGATTCTGTTTTGCCCTGGCTGCACATTGATATTGATATTAGTTCTCTCAAAACTTGATAAAAAAGTTTTTGCAGATTTAAGACCTAGTTTTTGAGCAATATCTTGTCTTGTCGCTTTGTCCGCTGTTGCAGTTAAAGCAATGTGGGGTACGTTACTTTTATTAATGAGATGAACCAGCTCAGTATATTCAGGCCTAAAATCATTGCCCCAGACCGAAACACAATGGGCCTCATCAATGGCGATCAATGAGATCTTTTGAAGATCTATCTGTTCTTGAAAATCCTTACTTACCGATTTTTCTGGAGAGACATACAGGAGTTTTAAGGTTCCGTCTTTAAAATCGTTAAGAATTTCTTTGGTGGCGGTGTCGTTTTGATTGCTGTGCAAGGCTGCAGCAGCGATACCCGCAGTTGTCAGGGCAGCCACTTGATCTTGCATTAGTGCAATAAGAGGTGAGACTACGATCACAGTTCCTTTAAGCATCAGTGCGGGGAGCTGATAGCAGATCGATTTGCCCGCTCCTGTCGGCATAATCACTAAGCTGTCATGACCCTCAAGGGTACGCTCGATGATGTCCTGTTGATGTCCCTTGAAGGTATCATACCCAAAATATTCTTTGAGTAATTTCAAAGGCAATTCACCTGTGTTCATAGTATCTATTGATCCATCAATTCTAAATTGTTATTTATGCCCAGCTCAGTGGCAGGGATTCCTTTGAGCATCCAGTTGGGCATAGGAGCATCTTTGAGATAGTAATCGAAATATTGTGCCATTCTGATATTAAAGTCTATTCTGTTTTGGAGTTTAAGCGGCCAATGGGGCTCCCCTTGATAATTCAAAAGCCAAGAGGGTTTATTGAGTCTTCTTAAGGAGACAAAAAATTCAATCCCTTGATACCAAGGGACATGACCATCGGTGTCATTATGCATGATCAAAATAGGGGTATTTATTTTATCAACAAAAAATATGGGAGAATTTTCAATGTATCTCAACGGATATTCCCATAAAGTCCCACCAATACGACTTTGAGTGCGTTCATATTGAAACATCCTGCTTAAGCCTGTCCACCATCTGATGCCTCCATAAGCACTGATCATGTTGGGTACGGGTGCACCGGCTTCTGCGCATTTGAATAAATCTGTTTTTGTCACGATATGAGCAATTTGATAGCCCCCCCAACTATGTCCTTGGATGCCGATGTGATCGGGATCTACAAATTCTTGATCAATGAGAGAGGTTACCCCTGGAATTACACTGTTATAAGCACTCTCACCCGGATATCCTGTCCGGTAATGAATATTTGGATTGAAGATAAGATAACCCCTTGATGCATAAAAGCTGTAATTAATGGTAGATCTACCTGGATTAGGGGCATGGTGTCTATATAAGTTGTCTGAACTTTGCTCGTAGAAGTTGACGATCATGGGATATTTTTTGGAGGGGTCAAAGTTCTCAGGTTTGATGAGTAATCCTTCAAGTGGTTGACCGTCCAGAGAAGTCCAGTGGTAGAGCTCAGCGGTTCCCCAATTATAGGTATTCTGCTGAGGATTTGCCTGGCTGATGGTATTTATTTTTTTGAAGGAGCGGGTACTTTTAATATCTGGAAAAGTACTGAAGTTTGCTTGGGTAAAGATCAGTTCTTTTCCTTCTTGGGCTTGCTGTATACTGCGATATTGAGAGGGACCTGAGCTCAGCATCTTCAACTGTGCACCGGGGCTGTATTTTAAGGAATATATTCCTTCTGTTTTATCCACTTCATTGAAGGCATGAAGGAGCAATATTTGATTTTTTTCAATGAATCGTTCCTCCTTTTTTAATTTTATGTATCTGTATTTTTGTTGATTTTTACGACCCTCAGGAGTAATGCGTATGGATTTGAGTATGCCTTCAGGATCAACTTCCCAGATATCATATCGATCATAGATCAACATTTTTTTATCATCTTGACTCCAGCTCATCAGGCCGTAGGCACGTGGCATATTGGGCGTATCATGCTCCTCATTAAAAAAATCAACTGCCGTATGATCAGTGATTTTGTTGATTTGATCCTTCAAAAACGAATAAGTAAACCATGCGGAATCCATCGGATCATACCAATAGGCATAATTGCCTAAGGGTGACATTTTAGGTCGGGCATGAATTTTTTCAGCAATTTTTTCTGAAGTTCCTGTAGTCGTTCGGAGGGCATAGATATCGGCAGGACTTGGAGATCCTTCCCAAGAAATAGACTTAAGATAAGGTTTTTCATTATAGCCGATCAGATGAACACCATTGCCTTCATCACTTTTATCAACGTGGGGGATATTTTCAGTACCCAAAGTCATGAATTTTTTGGAAGTCAAATCATAAGCACTCAAAAAAGAGGCCTTTTGATCTTTTTCCTTCTCAATTTCTTGTTGCGTGTAAAGCCTCTCATCTCTGTACGTCCATACCTCAACTTTTACAATTTCATGTTCGAGTAGGGAGGTATCCGCCTGCAGGACAGGCAATGATTTTCCAAAATAGAGTAGCGATCCGTTTTTAGAAAACTCAAGGGGAGTATGCTCGCTGACCAAATAGGTTTTTTCAAGATACTCATCCCTAGCCGTAAGAATAGTCTCGGCCGTATCATCGCCTATGGACCATAAGTGAAGGTTAAAATATCTATTTAATGATTGGGTCGTATCAAGATCTGAAACAAAGCTTAAGTGCTGCCCGGCTTCATCCCATTTCAGGGATTTAAAAATCCCTTTTGATACATAGATCGACTGAATAGACTGCTTTTGCGTATCAAAGACATATACGCCGGATTGAAATTCAGCATCATCTCCAGAGGAGGTAAATGCAATTTTTCCCCCTTTTTCAGATAAGGTGTATTCCTTCACAAAAGGGTATTTATAACGGGCGGTATCGATGAGGTTTCCGATGATGAGTTCATAACCCGTCTTCTTACTGATTTTTTTTGCTTTTTTCAGTGAAGTATCTTGAGGGGTTTTGTGCTGATAAACCAGCCAATCAGACCATTTTTCTGGGATTTTATAGGAGATGAGATGTGGGATTTTAGATAACGTCTCTGTATTTACATTATAAATACCGAGTGTATCAAGGGGAAGATCTTCTTCTTTGGTTTTGATACGTTTGAGTTGATTGACGTCATCTATAGCGGGTTGTATATTGAAAAAGAGATGGGTGCCATCAAAACTGAATTTAGGGTTTGTACCTCTGGGATAGGAGCGTGCTTCTGCGCCTTCAAAGTCTGATAATTTGACGAGGGGATCAGAAATGCTGTTTTTTTCTAGGGCATAAGTAATCCATTTCCCATCATTACTGATGGATTGTTTTTTAATAAACTGCCAAGTGTCATAAGCGGTATGATCCAGTATTTTTTTCTGCGCTTTGAGTTCTGTGATAAGGGCAAGAGTGATGAAAATCAAACCTAGGCTAAATCGTTGTGCGTTCATATTGAATAATTTTTTGAGAAGTTTAATCTAACCATTTGATCCCAATATAGGTAACAAGTCTATATCAATGGTTGAGGAGTGTGATGAGCTGAGGGTTTCAATAAGGTCAGGTCTCTACGATGCTTCATGGGAGGTAGTTATTGTGAATATTCATTATATTGCCTTTAGGCTAAACTGAAGTATATGAAGGCGTTGTATTTGATTTTTGTGACAGTTATTATTTGGAGTTGTCAACCCAAATCTCGACAATTTGATTTAATCATAAGAAATGCCATGATCTATGATGGGTCTGGGAATACCCCTTATGCGGGAGATTTGGCAGTTTCTGGGGATACGATTGCTGCGATGGGGGATTTATCTAGAGATCTAGGGAACGTTGAATTTGATGCAAAAGATCTGTCCGTGGCACCGGGTTTCATTAACATGTTAAGCTGGGCCAATGAGACCTTGATCGAGGATGGCAGGTCTCAGAGTGACCTCAGGCAGGGAGTAACTCTTGAAGTTTTGGGTGAAGGTTCCAGCATGGGGCCTTGGAGTAATCAAATGATCGAAGAAGAGGAATCAGCCCAAGGGAACATTAAATATGACGTTGAGTGGCAAACATTGGGAGGCTATATGGAGTATATGGAATCTCGGGGAGTGGCGACGAACCTTGCCTCTTTTGTTGGAAATGCAACGTTGAGAAGGTATGTCATGGGCTATGATCAGCGCACGGCGACATCTGAAGAAATGGAAAAAATGACTAATTTGTTGGATCGAGAGATGGCCATGGGAGCCATGGGTATCTCCTCTTCTTTACTTTATGCCCCCAGTCGCTATGCCAATACGGCAGAATTGATTGCCCTTTCCAAAACAGCCGCTAAACATGGGGTATGTATATTTCCCATATCCGGGATGAAGGGAAGTACTTGTTGGAATCCATCGAAGAGCTCATCACGATAGCCAAGGAAGCGGATATTGCTGCTGAGATCTATCATTTGAAAGCTTCTGGCAAGGCCTATTGGCCCAAATTAGATACTGCCTTTGACTTGATCCAGTCGGCTCGAGCGGAAGGATTGAAGATCACGGCAGATATTTATACCTACCCCGCCTCATCTACTGGATTACATGTCCAATTGCCTGAGTGGGTGAGGGAAGGGGGCATACCTAAAACTATAGAAAGATTGGCTGATAAATCCCTACGCAAGAAGATTTTAAAAGATATTAAGTTTGAATACGGGCCAGATAAAATTTTATTTGTTGGCTTTAAGAACCCTGATCTACGTGTGTACATAGGTAAGCGATTGGATGAAGTCGCTGAGATTTTAAATAAAACTCCCGCCGAAGCTATGGTAGACTTGATCGTAGAAGATGACAGTCGGATACAGGTAGTATACTTTTCTATGTCAGAAGAAAATATAGCTAAAAAGATGGCCAAACCTTGGGTCAGTTTTTGTTCAGATGCCGGTTCTTTCACCAATGAAGGAATATTTTTGAAGCAAAGCACCCATCCCCGTGCCTATGGCTCTTTTATTCGGGTTTTAGGGAAATATGCTCGAGATGAAAAAGTCATTACCCTCGCAGAGGGCATCAGAAGGTTGACTTCCTTTCCTGCAGCCAATTTAAAAATCCAAAAAAGAGGAGCGCTCCAAGTGGGAAATTTCGCGGACCTTGTCGTCTTTGATCCAGCAGAAGTACATGACCAAGCGACCTTTGAAGATCCTCATCAGTATGCGTTGGGTGTAAGTCAAGTCTGGGTCAACGGGATTCAAGTAATCGAAAACAGTGAACCTACCGGGGCCAAACCGGGCAGATTTGTCAGAGGTCCTGGATGGCAGCCTGAAGCAAACGATTAAGACAAAACCTTTTTTAGGGCATCGTTGAACTGGATGACTTCCTCCAGAGTACCCGTACTGATGCGACACCAGTCATCAAAAGGAGGAAACGGTCTTCCCACCATGATCCCTTTGGCAAGCATTTGTTGCTGCAGCTTTTCAATATTTCTTCCTGATTTGAAGAAAATAAAATTGGTATTTGAAGGGGCATACTCTAGGTTGAGATCATCCAATCCCTCTAAAATTATTTTTTTAGCCTCCCCGGTTTTGTTCAAGCTGAAATCATAAAATTCTTGATCATCAAGAGCATTTTTTGCTGCTTCAATCGCCAGAACATTGGTAAAGGCCATGATGTTTTTTCTAAGACCGGCTGCAATTTCTGGTTTGGCAACCATATAGCCGATACGGAGGCCAGCCAGTCCGTAAACTTTTGAAAATGTTTTTGAAACAATGATATTTTTACCTTTTTTGACTAGGGAGACCATCGAGGGATAGTTTTTATCTTCAATAAAATCGCAATAAGCCTCATCACTAAAGATAGTGACCTTATCGGATACGGTATTGCAAAAATCCAATACGCGATCAGCCGGCAATAAGGTAGAGGTAGGATTGTTTGGGTTGCAGAGGAAGATCAGTTTCGTTTTACTTGAGATTCTTTTTTCCATCTCATCTAAATCATGCATCATGTTTTTGTCTACGGGCACCCAGTTGACGGATCCTCCCCATTGGGCTGCGTAGGTCATTAGGGCGAGAAAAGTAGGTTGTGCTGCAATGATCTCACCCCCGTTCATGCCATAAGTGAGACCCACCACTTTCAAGCCTTCGGTAGATCCACCCGCCAAAACAATGTGATCTTTGGAAACACCCTCTTTAGCGGCAATTTTTTCTATAAGTTCTCCGCTATAACTGAAGGGATACCGGCAGGCCTGATCAAAATTTGCAATCATGGCTTGCCGTACTTTTTCAGAGGGGCCATAAGGATTTTCATTAGAACTGAGCTTTATATTTCCTGTTAGAGGTCTTGGCCTGAATTTTTTAATTTCTTTGGCGCTCAATTGATGAAGGGGCGAGATACCGCCGATTACCGCTAATGAACTCATCAAACCTGCTCCTTTGAGCCAACTTCTTCTTGAAAGATCTGTCATGATTTTAACTTAAAATGAGATCATTAAATTTAAAAAGTTATTTTATTAAACTGCAGTAAAAACTTATTTTTCTTAGTGGAGCGGTTTTGCAGGAAAAAACAATGATTACCTTTCGGAGAACGCAAAGCAAAGGGAAAGAATTTATAAAATTAACAGATTCCTCATTTAAGAAATCTCGTAAGTCGCCGAACATTTTCGGGTTTCTTCAATGGTGCATTTGATCAATTGACAGCCGGTTCCCTTCAGTTGTTGGGGTCCCACCACCTCACACAAGTACTGAGCCATATTTTCAGCCGTTGGATTGAAAGGACAGCTTACGATGTCTTCTGAAGCTATTTTCTGTAGAGGAATCCGCAGTTCATCTGCTTCATACATGAGAAAGCGATGGTCCCAATGCGTTTCAAGCCAATCACATAACTGGGCTTTGATGATACTAAAATCAATGACCCGACCAATGTCATCTAGCCTTTCGGCAGTAACTGTAAAATGAACTCTGAAGTTATGGCCATGAAGATGACTACATTTGTTCTCATGTCCTACTACGCGATGTCCGGCGCTGATGTCGTGGTACCTACTGATTGATATCATTTTATTAAAATATGCTGCAAAATTAACACCTTATTTTGAGTCTTTTGTGCTTAAGTGGAAGTGATTGCATGAGATTTCATTTTAAGGCTTTTTATGAGACTTCCGATGCTAGGGACTCGGTATTTTTTACTACTCAAACCTATCGTGAAGGAGCCCAATGCAAGCTACTTACTTAATTTAGGACTAAAAAGTGACTCCTTTGGCCATCATAGAAGCAGCAATCATCATGACGACTAAACCAATAACCTCTAATATGAGAAGCGTTCTGAGGATATTATAGGTTTGGATTGTAAGTCTGGGGGCCGTCTCGGATTTAAGCAATGGGTTCCATTGAAAGAACTTGATGGAGGGGTATATGGACAGGAGCCCGACCCCAGTAAAAGCGGTTAATTTGATCCAGAAAAAGGGATTATTAAAATAATAATCGGGACCTTTTTCAAAATAATAAACCCTAATAAACCCTATCAATACAACCAAGAGGGCACTCAGTCCATAAATCATATCGGCCCTTTGAATATTTTTTGCAGTGGTAAGTGAGGGGGTTTGGGTCAAAAAAACTAACTCATATAATACCATGGCACAAACACCAAAAGCAGCTAAAAAATGCAAAAAAGAACCTACTATACTCCAAACCATGGCCTAAAACTAGTCGATAATTAGATAAAGCCCCTGCTCATGGACGGGTCTTATTTTGCCAAAGGAATTTTAGCGAGCTTTGTCTAAAAGTATTTTAACTTGGTCCTTGAGACAACATTTGAAGCGATGAAGTATATAGAAGTATTCGATCAGGACGGATTAAGGGCCATGAAAATCAGTGAGCAGGAGGCCCCCCAAAATACAGATTTTGAGGTTAAGATTGCCGTTCATGCGGCAGGGGTCAATAGAGCGGATATTTTGCAGCGCCTTGGAAAATACCCAGCACCCGCAGGTATTTCTCCAATATTGGGTTTAGAAGTAGCTGGAGAAATCCTAGCGATCGGCCGTCAAGTGCAAGGGTTTCAAAAGGGTGACCGCGTCATGGCATTGCTCGCTGGTGGGGGTTATGCCCAATTTGCGGTGGTAGATTATAGATTACTCATGCCGATCCCAAAGCACTTGGATTATATTCAAGCAGCGGGAATACCTGAAGTTTTTCTAACTGCTTATCAGACCTTATTTACTTTAGGAGCGCTTCGTCCAAAGGAGCAAGTTTTGCTTCACGCCGGAGCCAGCGGGGTAGGAACGGCTGCCATTCAATTGGCCTATGCTTGGGGAGCCCAAGTATCGGTTACCGTAGGGACTGATGAGAAAGTCAAGTTTTGCCAAAAAATAGGGGCTCACAGAGCTTATAATTATAAGACCGAACCATGGTCAACATTGGTATGGGAGGATACCGAGGGAAAGGGGGCAGATGTGATACTGGATTGCGTAGGAGGGGATTATGTGGCAAAAAACATTGATTGTGCAGCGCTTGAGGCGCGTATTGTATTGATTGGATATATGGCAAACGCTCGGGCCCAGGACATAAACTTGGCCAAGATCTTACAAAAAAGGATCGTGCTCAAAGGATCGACCTTACGCGCAAGGTCTTTGGCTTATAAAAGGGAGTTGATCCACTCATTTAATAAAGATTTTAAAGCCGCCTGGGCTGCCGAAGAATTAAAGCCCGTCATCGATAAAGTCTTACCTTGGCAGCTGGCAGATCAAGCCCATCAAAGGATGGAGCAAAATCTAAATATGGGTAAAATCATTTTGACCATCTCCTAATTTTACCTTTCATAAAATAGTATCCAAGAAAGTTTGTACGAGTAGTTAGTTTTATCTTACATTATTAATGTAAACTATATATGAAAACACTTATCCATTTTTTAATCGCCATGCTATTTGTGGGCTCAACGGCTCATGCCCAGCTCCTGGACTCAGCCGTTTTAGATGAGCTGAAATTCAGAAATATAGGACCTGCTTTCACTTCAGGTAGGATCGCGGACATCGCCATTGATTCCAAAAATCAAAACATCATGTATGCAGCCGTAGGCTCTGGCGGAGTATGGAAGACGACTAATGCAGGAGTTACTTGGGCACCTATTTTTGATGATCAAAAAAGTTATTCGATCGGATGTGTAACCATTGACCCCAATAATCATAATCGAATTTGGGTAGG
>Ga0209374_1003813_pt1 | contig 11462 bp, 10 predicted proteins | sample SaaInlLV_DNA_10m_FD_184683 | JGI IMG/M metagenome (GOLD analysis project Ga0209374, IMG submission 184683) | Marine microbial communities from expanding oxygen minimum zones in the Saanich Inlet - SI075_LV_DNA_10m (SPAdes) (version 2) | ecosystem: Environmental > Aquatic > Marine > Unclassified ...
GCCTTGTTCTTCAATCTCTGCACGAACACACGCATTACTTGCTGGCAAAGTTGATAACCCTTTTACCAAGGCGTTGTAATACATCATTGTTCCGCCCACTAACACCGGCAACTTATTACGCGACAAAATATCTGCAATCAAACGCTCTGCATCGTGACGAAACTGCGAAACCGAATACGTCATACTCGGGTCAATAATATCTATCAAGTGATGGGGAACTTGTGCCAATTCTTCGGCGGTGGGTTTCGCCGTGCCAATATCCATAGATTGGTAAATAAGCGCAGAATCAACACTGATTATTTCACAATCGACATGCTTAGCGAGCTCAAGCGCTAATGATGTTTTTCCCGAAGCCGTAGGCCCCATAATAAACACAACTTGCGCTAAGTGGTCTGCACTTGCCACTTGATACATTTAGCTTTCCTTGGTGCACAGTTGTACCTGTGCTGGTTGAATATGTTGGGCAATGATGTGGTGCTGCTGCGAACTGGTTAACCCAATAAACCAATGCAATGCTAATGCTCGAATAGAAGGATATTGTGAATCAATAGCAAACAAACTTAACGCGAGTTGCTCATACACATCATCCGTGTGCAACGGCGCCGCTTCTAGTATATCCACAAATAAACGACTCCACGGCAGCGAGCGTAATAAACTCGGTACCTTTTTTAGTAGCCATTTTTGCGTATGATTACCTGCGACATGATGTTCTACTAATAATTGTGATTGTGTAAATTGCGCTAATAACTTTGGACTAACATTTATGTCTACGTTTACTGCGCTAGCAATTGGCAATAGTAATGGCTGCTGCGTTTCTGATGCACTCATTTGCTGCTGTAAATATTTAGCGACGATGCATCGTGAATCACACAACAGTAACTGATTAGTTTGAACTAACACATCGTATTGGTTTAGCGACTGCGTAAGCACTAATACTTGAGTTTGCATGCTACCAGGTTGTTCTGCTAAGTGATTCGCGCCACTTTGAACACTCAACGGTTGCATTAAGGTGCCGTAATTTGCTACCGCTTGCTTAGCTAGACTGGCACTCTGGCCTCGTGGTTGGGGATACGTCGTTGTCTCTGTATGACGTGTTAATGGCTGAATGTAATCATGCTCAACAGTCAGTTCATCATAGTTAACTACCGGATTATCGGTAAATGAACAATTCAGTGCGTCGACCAAAGATTGATATAAAAAATCATGTACCACGCGACTATTTACAAATCGGACTTCGTGTTTGGCAGGATGCACATTGACATCAACATCGGTATATGGGACTTCAACAAATAGTACATACCCAGGATAATACTGACTATCTATTAATCCTTCATAGGCTTGTCTGACGGCATGGTTGATTAATTTATCGCGCATTATGCGGCCATTCACAAAGGTATATTGGGCGTCATTTTGGGTGCGATGTACCATAGGCTTATTCAACCATGCGGTTACTTTAATCCCTTGATAATCCCGCTCTACCGCGACACAATCACTAATAAATCCTTTGCCGCAAATTGCATCAATACGTTTTTCAATAGACTGTACAGGTAACTGACGAATGGTTTTGCCGTTATGCGTAAGTTTGAATGCGACTTCATGATGCGACAATGCCATGCGTTTGATCAGCTCATCAATGTGCGTAAATTCAGTTTTATGCGTTTTTAAAAATTTACGCCTAGCCGGTGTATTAAAAAATAAATCGACCACATCGACGGTGCTTCCGTCAGGATGAGCTGCAGGGTTCATAATCACATCCATATCACGGCCTTCACAATGTACCTGCCATGCTTCAGATTGAGTTGCAGGCTTAGAAGTCAAGGTTAAGCGTGCGACAGAGCTAATACTTGCAAGTGCTTCACCACGAAATCCGAGACTCGCAATTTGTGCCAGATCCTCAATCGATGTAATTTTACTGGTTGCATGCCTTGATAAGGCTAACGCTAATTCGTCTTGGACAATCCCACACCCATTATCGGTGATGGTGATCCGCTTTTGCCCGCCTTGTTCGATGCTAATGTCGATTTTAGTGGCGCCAGCATCAATGCTGTTTTCAACCAGTTCTTTAACTATAGATGCAGGGCGCTCAACCACCTCACCCGCGGCAATCTGGTTAGCGAGTTGCGCTGATAATATTTGAATACTCAACGCCGTTAACCTCGAGGAATGACAAGTTTTTGATTCACCGTCAATGAATTTTCAGTTAAATTATTAACTCGTTTAATATGTTCAATACTCGTGTCATAGCGTCGCGCTATTTTAAACAATGATTCGCCAGATTTGACGACATGCTGAATATCAGTTTTTTGTTCAAGACGAGACCATAACGTGCCATTGGGTGGATAAATTTTAAAATATTTTTCTAACCCAATGAAAATTGCATCAGCCAGTCGTTGACGATATTTGGACCAGTTTAAATTCTTTTCTTCCGTCGGATTCGAAATAAACCCGACTTCGACTAAAATGGATGGAATATCTTGGGCAGTTAAAACCGCTAATGATGCATATTGACGGTCTTTTTTATGCATTTTTGTGACTTTCTTTAATTCTTTGATAATGTAATCACTGGCCTCATAACTACTTTTTCGTGCGCCTTCTTTAGTCATGTCCAAGATAGTTCGCACAAACCCTAAATCATCGTCGCTCTGGGCAATGACCGTACTCGCGCCACTTAGTAGTTCTGATTGGCGCGATTTATTTTCTAACAGACGAGCAAACTCGGTATTTGAGCGACGTTCATTAATTGTCCACACCGAAGCGCCGCGAGGTTGTGGAGTATGAAATGCGTCGGCATGAATCGAGATTAATAAATCCGCTTTTTTCTCACGCGCCATTAAGGGTCGTTGTGACGGTGAAATATAATAATCACCTTCACGAGTTAGCACTGCTCGCATCCCTTTTTCGGCATTAATACGTTTTTGTAATTTTTTAGCTATCGCCAAAGTGATGTGCTTTTCGTATGTCCCTTTAGGCCCAATTGAACCGGGGTCACGTCCTCCATGTCCTGCATCAAGCGCGATAATAATATCGTCATCACGTTGTGATTGACGTCCCGTAATCATAGTTAAAGACTGTGGTTGCGGATCGTCAAATTTAAGCAGTAAATAAGGTCCATCTTTGTGCGTGACAGTGGTCACCTCATAATCCAATAGCTCGGCCACTTCAAACACAAATCGCGTGTCATTACTTGTTTTAGGTTTGGAGTTACGCACACGTTGAATTAAGTCATCTGCAGATTTAGCTTGGTAATCCGCGGTTCCTTTGGCATCCCTAATATCAACGACCACTCGATTAGGATTTTTTAAGGTGAAGTGGCTCACTTTGGCTGCTTTGGTCAGCTTAATCATAGCTTGAGCGCCAGAATCAGGATTAGATATCTGCACCCGTTGAATAGTGGTCTCAGCATAAGTGTCAAAGCTAAACAGCGCTCCATTGAGCAGAAAGATACTCAGTAATAATGGTTTCATCAACGCTTGAATCTTGAACATTTACGCTTGCACCTTTTTCAGGATCTGTTGACCAATATTACTCAGTGCCAAACATTCCATGACTCTTTGTTCATACTGCGACCCAAGCTGTGCAGGGTTAGTGTCATTTTCATCATGTGCTAGCAAACCAAGATTGATATGTATATCTGCAGGCGGTAGGCACCCCTCACCTTTGTTTGGCCACTCAATTAAGCATAGGTTATTGCCGACAAAATAGTCGCGTATTCCCATAAATTCTAGTTCTTGCGCATCGCCTAGTCGGTATAAATCAAAATGATATATTTGCCGTGGCCCTATTTCGTAAGGTTCTACCAGTGTATAGGTTGGGCTTTTAACCGAGCCAACATGCCCCATCGCTTGCAATAAATAACGACTAAATGTCGTTTTCCCTGCGCCTAAATCCCCTTCTAAATAAATACATATCCCTTTATCTTGCAATGACGCATCCACTAATGCCGTGGCAATTCGCTGTGCTAGTTGCGCCGTGGCAACTTCATTTTCAAGCTTAAATTCAATATGCATTTTGAAGGAGTCTTTTCCATTTATTGATTAATTAAACGCCTAAGTTGAGGAAACAAGTCACTTGCCAACATACCACGTTCACCATATTCTGCAGCTATTATATCAGCGGCGTGACCATGGATACAAACTGAGTACTTTGCAGCATCAGTTTTGTTTATTCTTTGAGCAAACATCGCGCCAACGATCCCACTTAATACGTCACCCATGCCTGCAGTTGCCATGCCCGGATTACCATGTTCACACACCCAAGTTTGAGTGCCATCATCGATAATAGTTCCGGCCCCTTTTAAAATGCAAGTCGCATTATATTTTTGGGCTAATAAGCGTGCCGACACAAAGCGATTTGATTCGACTTCTTCAATGGTTGATTCTAACAAACGACTTGCTTCACCACTATGAGGCGTGATCACGCATTGAACAGAGGTAAACGCCGTAGCGTGTTTGGGTAATAAATTCAGTGCATCCGCATCAATCACAATCGGTACATCATGTTTATGACAATACTGAATAACCATAGAAAAGGTTTTTAACGCCCATTCATCTTGCCCCAACCCAGGGCCAATAACAACACAATTAGACCACTCTAGTGCGGCTTGCAAACCGTCACAAATTACCATTAGTTCTGGGCGACCTGCACAAATTTGAATACGTGAGTCGGCGTGTGCATAAACTTTAACTAGACCGGTACCTGAGCGCAAAGCCGCTTCACCGGCTAAGCGAATCGCACCCGACATGCCGGCATTTCCTCCTACACATAACAATCGGCCAAAACGCCCTTTATGGCTGTTTACCTGACGTGGCGCCAAACCAGTAAACCGATTTAATTGCAGTAATTGGGTATTAGTTGGGCATAATTCAGAAAATGCCAACCCGATTTCAAGATCTTCAAAGACCAACTTACCCGACGCTTGTTTCCCTGTCGCCGTCACTAAGCCTTGTTTGATTCCAACAAATGTCACTGTCATATCAGCCTGGATACACCGCCCTAGACTCACGCCTGTATCCGCATTAATACCCGAGGGCACATCAACACTCAACACCGGGAGATCCGCATTATTTACCGCATCAATAATCGCGGCGAACTCTGGACTTATTGACCCTTTGAGACCAGTACCTAACAACGCATCAATTACAATATCATTGCGCTTTAATTGATTGGCAGTAAATTCTTCAACTTCGCCACCGGCTGCAATAAATGCCACTTGGGCTTGCTGTGCATCACCGGTTAGCACACGCTCCGGATCTACGGCACATAATGTAACGTGTTTACCCGCTTGTAATGCTAATAAACCGCATATATACCCATCTCCAGCATTGTTACCATTACCAGCTAAAATTAAAAAATGCTCTGCGCTGGGTGCTAAGGTCAGTGCATGCCCATACAATGCTTTGCCTGCTCGTTGCATTAAGCCATAAAGAGAACAAAAACTTTGTTCCGCTGCTTTTGCTTCGTGATTGCGAACTTGATCCGCGCGAAATAGTTTTTGTGATAAACTAGGTAAGGTTTTTTCAACTTCAATGTGCATGCAAATGTCCCAAATTAATTCGATTGATTTAGATAATCTAGCTCAAAATATCAAGGTTTGGGCAAAAGCGCTAGGGTTTCAACATATAGGTATCTGCGATGTTGATCTATCGCAACATAATGATCACCTCAAAGCCTGGCTCGATAAGCAATACTATGGAGATATGCTGTATTTTCCTGAAAGAGGCATGCTACGTAGTGATCCGGCACAATTAGTACCTGGAACCGTGCGCATTATTAGTGTTTCTATGGATTATCTTCCACCAGATGCATCTTTTGCACAGCACTTATCAGATCCGACTAAAGGCTATGTTAGCCGGTATGCATTAGGCCGTGATTATCATAAATTAGTACGCAAACGACTAAAACAGCTTGGCGACCAAATCCACACTTATTGTGCCGACACGCAATTTCGCCCGTTTGTTGATTCGGCTCCCATTTTAGAACATGCCGTGGCTGAAAAAGCTGGGATTGGTTTCACAGGTAAACACTCATTGACGATTAACCCGCAAACGGGTTCTTGGTCATTTTTAGGTGAACTGTTGATTAACTTACCCTTACCGATTGACTCGCCTATTGCTGATAACTGCGGCACTTGTACAGCATGCAAGAGTATCTGTCCGACAGGGGCTATTGTGTCTGATTATGTAGTAGATGCACGCAAATGTATTTCCTATCTGACGATTGAGCATCAAGGGGCAATCCCAGAACAATATCGCGCACCAATGGGTAATCGAATCTATGGTTGTGATGATTGTCAGTTAGTGTGCCCTTATAATCGAGCAGCCCCATTAACCCAGGAATCTGATTTTTTTGCCCGTGAACCCTTGCATGGCAATAGTTTGTTAAATTTATTTAGTTGGGATGAACACATGTTTTTACGCCAAACTGAAGGGTCAGCTATCCGTCGTATTGGGTATGCAAAGTGGCAGCGAAATATTTCTGTCGCGTTAGGTAATGCGCCAACAGACTCAGTTATCAGTACGGTATTACACGATAAAAGTAAGCACTTACTTGCGATGCAAGCAATGTTAAATGAACCTGAAACCTTAGAAAACCCAGAAAAAGCAAATCAATTAGCGAACATCGCTCGTACCTATGGGTTCTCTGAGATCCCATCATTACCTGATATTGCGATGCTTATTGAACATTTGAGTTGGGCATTAAACACACACGGTCAATCCTCCCTCAGCAGACAACAAGCAAGACTGGTACGCTCGATACAAAAAGGGCTAGTGCGCGATGCCTAGCCCTCTATTTACTATTTATCTCAGTGCTTAATTGCGGCACTGTTGATAATAATTATTTGTGGTATTGCGCTGAGTATTTATGCACAGCTTCGACAAACACCCCTGCATTTTCAGGTGGTACGTCTAAGTGAATACCATGACCTAAGTTAAATACATGACCAGACCCTTCGCCAAATCCAGCTAAGATATGCTGCACTTCTTCTTCAATACGTGGCGCAGGTGCATACAGCACTGATGGGTCCATATTGCCTTGTAACGCCACACGATGACCTACACGCGCTTTGGCGTTAGCAATATCGATCGTCCAATCAAGGCCTATCGCGTCACAGCCTGTATCAGCGATTGCTTCTAACCACATGCCGCCATTTTTAGTAAACAGAGTAACAGGCACTTTTCGACCGTCATTTTCACGGATCAAGCCATCGACAATTTTATGCATATACTGTAACGAGAATAATTGATAATCACGTGGCGATAACACCCCACCCCACGTATCAAATATCATTACTGATTGCGCGCCAGCTAAGATTTGCGCGTTCAAGTAAGAAATGACAGAGTCAGCAACTTTATCTAATAACAAATGTAAAGTTTGTGGTTCTGCAAATGCCATTTTCTTGATTTTGGTAAAGGCTTTACTCGAACCGCCTTCAACCATATAAGTGGCTAGTGTCCAAGGACTACCAGAAAAACCAATCAGCGGTACATCACCGTTTAAGCCTTTACGGATCGTCCGCACGGCATTCATGACATATTGCAATTCCCCTTCAGGATCAGGGTGTGGTAATTGCTTCACCTGTTCTGCGCAGGTAATTGGACGCTCAAAACGTGGCCCCTCGCCTTCTTCAAAATATAATCCTAGGCCCATTGCATCAGGGATCGTTAAAATATCAGAAAACAAAATAGCAGCATCTAAGTCAAAGCGACGTAACGGTTGTAAGGTTACTTCACAGGCTAACTCTGCGTTTTTGCATAACGACATAAAATCACCAGCAATGGCACGTGTAGCTTTATATTCTGGTAAATAACGTCCAGCTTGACGCATCATCCATACAGGAGTGACGTCAACAGGTTGTTTGGCTAATGCGCGCAAGTAGCGATCATTTTTTAATGGAGTACTCATGGTTATATCATCCTTTTCAATCAACGCGCAGTCTACCAAAAAGCAGCTCTGCAGGCATTAGGAATTTTGTCTTAGTTTGGCGCACGTGTAATCAATGAGATCGCGAGAGATAGATACCGAGCTTGGAATATTAGGTAGATCATCAGGTAAAAACCAATCTGCTGCGAGAATTTCTTTACCATCAACTACAATCTCTCCGCCTGCATATTCAGCCGTAAACCCGACCATTAGTTGATGTGGAAACGGCCAGGCTTGTGAACCGAAGTATTGAATATTCTTTAACTTAACACCAACTTCTTCTTCCACTTCACGATGTACTGCTTGTTCTAATGATTCACCGCTTTCAACAAATCCAGCCAATGTAGAAAACATGGGCGGAGTGATATGGCGGTTGCCTTGTGCGAGTAAGATCTGCTGACCATTATGGATAGCAACAATAATGCACGGTGATACACGCGGGTAAGAACGATGATGACAGACATCACAATGCCGCGCCATTTCCCATTGGACTTGGCGCGTCGATGAACCACATTGGCCACAATATTGATGTGTGCGCAAAAATTGAGCATATTGCCATGCGCGGGCAATATGTTGAAAATCAAGATTAATACCGGTCATCATCACATCGCGAAGTGATACCAGCTGATGATTAGGATCGGTTAAGGTGTCTTGCTGCAAATCCAACATCTTTACTATTTGCTGGGGATCTTCGTGCAAGGTTACGGCGTCATTAACATATTCGGTGAGCGACAAATGCTGAATACAACTTGGTAAGGTATAAACGTCGTCTTGAGGATAAATACACAATAAATTTTGAGAGAAAATAATCCAATGAATCTGCGGCATAACGAAACATTACTCAATAATAAAAATATATTTTACACAATATCATAAACTAGCCTTTAACTACTTGTGCTTTTGCCGATATAATCCTCGACCTATGGATAAATTAATAGCAAAAGCAAAAGCACATTGTGAAGACAATGGCGCTAGATTCACCCCCTTACGTGAGGAAGTGTATCGAATATTACTCAATAACGCTGCGCCTATGGGCGCGTATGACTTATTGGATCTGTTGCGTCAATCAAATGATTCAGCGAAACCTGCAACCATCTATCGTTCGCTAGATTTTTTGCTGGATTTTGGGTTGATCCACAAACTCGAATCCACCAATACCTTTGTGGCGTGTCATCATTTTGGTTGCGCCCATCCAGTACAATTTTTAATTTGTGACGAATGTGGTGATGTTGCTGAAATCCAATCAACATCTATTCACAATGCATTATCAGCACAAGCTAAGCAAATGGGATTTGTTGTTAAACAACAAACTATTGAAGCTCACGGCTCATGTAAAGCATGTGCCCAACCCAGCGAGATTGGGAAGGAATAAATAATGAAAGTTGAGTTTGTGAATCCATTTATCAATGGTTTATTAAATACATTATCTATGATGGCTCAGACTGAATTACGTGCTGGTAAACCAAAATTAAAAGACGATGCCGTCGCACGGGGCGATGTTTCTGGTGTAATTGGTATGGTCGGTTCCCAAGTGCAAGGCTCCTTGTCTATCACATTTGAAGAAAATCTAGCCTTGCATGTGATGGAAAAAATGCTCGGGGAAAAAGTCACTGAACTCAACCACGAGGTAGCTGACATGGTGGGTGAAATTACCAACATGATTTGTGGCAGTGCCAAAGGCGAATTATCCGAAAAAGGGTATGAGTTTAATATGGCGACACCGGCAGTCGTAACGGGAAAAAACCATACTATTAATCACCAAGTTGACGGTCCAAGAGTCATTTTGCCATTCGATAGTGATTTTGGGCGAGCATTTATTGAGATTTGCTTCAACAAATAAGTAAAATTACCATTCGTTTTAATGGTATATCTAAAAAAGTTAAATATTTCATATATCTGTACTACTATTCTATAAAATATCATTACCTTTAATTATACAGGACTTAATCATGACTTTTTCTTTTAAGAAAACGCTTGTTGCTGCGGCAACTCTTTCTGCTTTAGCCATCGCTAGCCCTTCTTTTGCTGATAACCACAGCGACCATGACAACACCAATTATAAAAAATGGGTGGGGGTGTTTGGTCAGTATTATCACCCCGATGGTGACAAACCCAATGAAATCGGTGGCGGCTTTTTACAAGATGGTGCCGCAATTGGTGGGGAATTTGGTATACGCTTTACGCCACGCTGGGCAATGCGTATTGAGGCTGCGAAAACTAATGTAGATGTTGACAATAATGCCTTTGGTGTTGGCTCTGTCGACGGTCAGAAAATTGCTGCGGATGCGCTATATTTCCAAGACGATTTGCAAACTTATTTATTCACCGGATTACAACATGCCGATGATGATTTTGATGATTACCTTGCTGTTGCAGCGGGTATCGGTAAACATTGGTCATTGAGCGAAAACACCCGTTTGATTACCGAAGCCACCGCTTACCATGCATTCTCAGATAGCTATAACGATTTCAGTGTAAAACTTGGCGTTGCATATGTATTTGGTGAAATCGCACCAAGCTACGCACCGGCTAAGCGCGCAAGTGATGCGGACAGAGATGGCGTCGTGGATAGCTTGGACAACTGTCCCAACACGCTTGCAGGCACCTCCGTTGACACTCGTGGTTGTAGCTTAGATGCAGACCGTGATGGCGTCGCTGATAGCATCGACCAATGCTTAAGTACTCCAAAAGGTGACAAGGTCAATACTTCAGGTTGCTCAGTAATGGTTGCAGAAGAAATTGAAGTCAGATTATCTGCTTTGTTTGCAAATAACTCTTCTGTTATCCAAAACCCTGCTGATGTGAAATTTGCAGAGTTTGCCGATTTCTTGAAACGCTACCCAAAAGCAACAGGGGTGGTTGAAGGCCATACATCGATTGTAGGGACTGCTGCCTATAATCAACTGTTATCGCAAAAACGCGCTGAAGCAGTCAAAGCCTTACTCATTTCTCGTTATGGTGCACCAGCTGATCGCATAACAGCATTGGGCTTCGGTGAATCTCAACCGGTTAATCTCGCCAATACCCCTGCTGCACATCGTGAAAACAGACGTATTATTGGTGTTGTGAAAGTAATGGTCGAAAGTAAAACCAAATAAATAGCACATAAATAAAACCCCAAGGTTGTACTGCATCTTGGGGTTTTTTATTGTTCGTTATTATTGCTCATTAATTACTGCGCGATATTGCGCATTTGGCTGGAAACCAAGTTGGATTAAATACTAGTAATCATCCGAACGCTCTGGACCGGTGTAATTATCAAAGCGTGAAAACTGCCCTTGGAACGCCAATCGACTTGTTCCAATCGGACCATTACGTTGTTTACCAATAATGATTTCTGACACACCTTTGTCTTCAGAATTCTCGTTATACACTTCATCTCGATAAATGAACATGATCAAATCCGCATCTTGCTCAATGGAGCCTGATTCACGAAGATCAGAGTTAATAGGACGTTTGTCTGCTCGTTGCTCAAGGCTTCGGTTAAGTTGTGATAAGGCAATTACTGGCACCTCTAGCTCTTTGGCTAAGGCTTTGAGAGA
>Ga0209374_1003829_pt1 | contig 11426 bp, 10 predicted proteins | sample SaaInlLV_DNA_10m_FD_184683 | JGI IMG/M metagenome (GOLD analysis project Ga0209374, IMG submission 184683) | Marine microbial communities from expanding oxygen minimum zones in the Saanich Inlet - SI075_LV_DNA_10m (SPAdes) (version 2) | ecosystem: Environmental > Aquatic > Marine > Unclassified ...
ATGCCGCCAATTTCAGTGCACAGCTGCATAAAAGCGTTCAGGGTTGCTCGAAGTCGCGCGGGTGAGCTGGCTTCATCAAGGAGGGTATCGGCAATATGCTTTAACTTCATGGGCGCTTACCTCGCTGGTGTTCCGCTTGCACGCTCAACGCAAAAGTTACCTGTTGAGTCAGGCGGACCTTGGGGTCTTAGTAGTCGTCCACTTTGCCGCGATTTTTCTTAATAGAGCCCTGCTTCTTTTTGCTGTCGAGGCGCTTGCGCACCGACGATCTAGAGGGGCGTGTTTTTTTTCTAGGTTTATCGGCATATTGAGATTTTTGAAGCAACTCATCTAGTCGCTCTAGGCTCTCTAGTTTGTTTTTCTCCTGGCTCCTGAACTTTTGAGCCTTGATGACGATCACACCATCAGTGCTGATCCTGGTATCGCGCATCCTGAGAAGCTTTGACTTAACCGCTTCCGGTAAACTCGAGGTCTTGACGTCGAATCTTAAATGGATAGCAGATGAAACCTTGTTGACGTTCTGGCCTCCCGGACCGCTGGCACGGATCGCCGAAAATTCAATCTGGCTCTCGGGAATGTCTGAAACGCGAACCATCAGGCAGACGACACGAAACCGGCGCTGGGTGTGTTCACCTTGATGTAGTCACCCTGATCTATATAGTCCGGCGTCTGGACGATGAGACTCGTCGAGCGCGCTTCGGGTTTATTTCGCGCATTACCCGTCCCGTCCTCAATATCGAGTGTCGCTCCGAAGACCTCAGGTTTTGCAAGCTGAGGGAGATCCATTGCAACGATATTGCCATCTGCAACCACCGCATAATACCTATCTGTAGACATATCCTTCAAGATTCAGTTCGTGTCACCAACACATAGGGGATCGAGCGAGCCTCGAGATCGTCTGCCGCCCAGATACATTACACTTCTTAGGTACTAGCTCGACCACCCTGACGGTGCGCCTCTAGCTCCTAGGTTTGTTCTTTATTTCAATATTATATTTCCGCATTTTTGTAGATCATGACCATGAAGAAAACACTCTGTAAATCAAAAGACGTTCGAGAGAGAAGCCGCTTACAGCGAAGTTCAAAGCCGGTATCGCACCAGTGTAAAAAGTGTGGACGTTCGAGCACGAAAAAGAAGTGGCTTTGCAAACCTAAACGCGCTGACACTCGTAGAACCGCTGATGCTGTGACTGGAAGAATTGAGAGAGAGATTATGAAAAATCTGGACAGAGAAAAGGTTTGCCGAATTCTAAACACAATCATCGAGTACGAGATGGCAGGTGTGGTGAGATATGCTCATAGCTCTTTGATGGTCATTGGCCCATACAGGCAACCCATCGTCCAATTTTTACAGGAGCAAGCCACAGAAAGTCTGCAGCATGCCCTTGAGGCGGGGGAGTTAATAACTGGCTTAGATGGGCATCCCAGTCAAAAAATAGCTGAAATTGAGGAATCCAACGATCATTCTGTGACTCAAATTTTGGCAGAAAGCCTCGATCATGAGCAGCATGCTGTCAGCCTTTACCAGTCACTTTTGCATGAGGTGAGTGACGCCAGTGTGATGTTAGAGGAATATGCGCGGGGCAAGATCAGTGCAGAGGAACAGCATGCGCTGGAAGTCAAAAAAATGCTGAAGGACTATTCTCCGACACTTCAGGCATAGAGCATCTCTGAGGGGTGGTTAACCCGATGTCCGCCACACCAGATCGACACCGCCTGCAAGCAGCCTTGGCTGAAGCCGACCTGCGCGTATTGCTTATGGTGATGTTTCAAGTGAGTGGCGACGAATGTTGGCTGCAGGAACCTTATTGTCCTCGCCGGGACGTCAAGCTCATCGCTGATGAAGATGCCGGATTTACGCCTGAATTACAGGCCGAGATACGTGCAGCCGCCTTGCAAATGCTGGCTGATCGGGATCTGCCCCAGGCGCACCCTGTTCCTGACGAAGCACTTCTGCTGCGTATGATGTCGGTCTGTCTTGGCGAGCAGGTGGCGCCGGAGTACGCGCCAACGATGCGAGAGCAAATGGGTTTTGCACCTGTGCTGGAGGGCATAACTCGCCTAGAGGCGGCGCCAGACAGTAACCAGTTGCCGGTGATTATCGTCGGTGCCGGCATCAGCGGCATCGTCCTGGGTAAAATGTTGTTGGAGCAAGGCATACCTTTCCTAATCTTCGACAAGAACAGTCAGGTGGGGGGTACATGGTGGGAGAATACTTATCCCGGTTGCGGGGTGGATACCCCTAATCATGCGTACTCTTTTTCTTTTGGACCACGCTATCCGTGGCGGCGATTTTTTTCGCCTCGAGCCGACATTCAGGATTACCTAGAGCAAACCGCTGCTGCGGCCAATCTCTACCCGCATATCCAGTTTAATAGCCAGGTAGAGCAAGCCCGGTGGGACAGCGACAACGCGTGTTGGCAAGTGACGGTCCGATCACCCGCGGGGGAGTCGGTCGTGCGGGGGTTTGCTTTTGTGAGTGCCGTTGGCCAATTGAATCTACCGGCCCTGCCAACGCTGCAGGGTATGGACGATTTTGAGAGGCCTATTTTTCATTCTTCTGATTGGCCCACAAATTTGGATCTGGTGGGCAAAAGAGTGGCAGTGGTGGGCACCGGCGCCTCTGCCATGCAAATCGTGCCCACTATCGCTGACACAGTGGCTGAACTGACTGTCTACCAGCGTAGCCCGCAATGGGCGCGCCCGATCCCTCGGTTCCATGACGAAATCAGCGAATCGTCGCAGTGGTTAGTGGAGCATGTGCCCTTTTATGCCGCCTGGCTGCGTTTTACCGCGCTATGGCGTTACGGCGATGGGCTGCTGCCGTTTTTGCGCAAAGATCCCGACTGGCCGCACCCGGAGCGTTCCATGAACCGGGTTAACGAAAAACATCGACTCGAATTGTTGGCACACATAGAGAACACATTAGGAGATCGCGAGGACTTGCTGCAAAAGTGTATTCCTGATTATCCGCCTTACGGCAAGCGCATGCTGTTGGATAACGGCTGGTTCGAAACCTTACTCAAAAGCAATGTGGAACTGGTGACAGCGGCTATAGACCACCTCGATAGTGAAGCGATTGTCGGTGCCGATGGCGTTCGCAGAGAGTTTGACGTGGTGGTGCTGGCAACCGGTTTTCAGGTGGGCAAAATGGCGGCTCGACTAAATATCACCGGTCGCGATGGAATTCGATTGGAGGATGAATGGGCAGATGATAATCCGAGCGCGTATCTGGGGATGTCGGTTGCAGGTTTTCCCAATTTGTTTTGTATGTTGGGGCCCGGAACCGGGTTGGGACATGGCGGGAGTGCTATCTTTCAATCGGAGGTGCAGGCGCGCTATGTGGTTGAGAGCGTGACGGGCATGCTCAATAGCGGGGACCAGTACATGGAAGTTAAAAAGGAAGTGCAGCAGGATTTCGTTGACCGCTTAGATACAGAACATGCGCAGATGATCTGGATGCATCCAGGTTTGCAAACTTACTACCGCAACGCCAAAGGGCGAGTCTTTTCCTTGCTGCCGTGGCGGGTAGTGGATTACTGGCATATGGCCCGGCATGTTAATCGAGACCACTATCGGTTTTCGCAGTCCAGCAGCAAGCTTTGATGCTGAGGCATCCCAGATGCAAGCGCATCGTGCCGAGTCGCTAATAAAGCCAGGCAGTGATAACTCTGACCATTAATTCTTCCTAGTAGTGTCCGCGCATAGAAACACCCCAACCTGGCGTTAATTTCGACCTGGTGGTTTGATTCCCTCGTGCTCTGGCGAATCTAGACACCGGCTCTGCATACTGATCATGCCTTACCAAGGCGAGTCAGCTGTCTTGCAGCGACAAACCCTAAAAGGCTGCTTGCTCCAAAAAGACCGTAGTAGATCTGGAACCCTTGTTGGCCACTCCAGTTTGCCAGAGCCCAGGATTGCACCATTGGCACATAGATATCCGGGGTGTAGGCAAGCAAACTGATTAGACCCACCGCAAGCCCCCGAGTACTGGCCGACACGTCGCACTCATCAAGCGTTGCCCAGAAAATACCCCGTACCCCGTAGGTGAAGAGCCCGATCAGCAACACCATGGGAAATAAAATGATCACGCTGATGGTGGCAGGTAGAGAAGGGAGTAATGCCAGCAGCCCGCCGGCAATCAGCATAAGCACTCCGAGAAAGGGGATGACGCGAAAGTAATCTCCGATGAAGCCCGCGAGTACGCCACCGAGGGGGCGCATCCAGAGCCTCCCCACAGTGATCGCTCCTACGGTGACGGCACTTAATTGGAAGATTGATTGTAGTAATCCTGCCAGTGAATAGGTCACCCAGAATATTTGATAGCCGACGAGAATAACGAGTGCTGCCAGCCAGATTTTTTGATTGGTCAGCAGTTGTTTTAGATCTCGGAGCAGGCCGGAGATCCCGCGACTGCTCGGATTGGGTGGGGCCTCCATGTGAGAGGTTTTAAGGGCAAAAAACAGGATTGGTGTAAATCCAATCGAGACCAGACCATAGAACCAAATCACTGCCGTAAGAGATTCACTGGTGCTGGTTCCCACACTATTCAGGAAGTAAGCAAAAACAGCGAGCCCAATGGTCGCCAAAAGCGCCTCAACCAACCCCCTACCACTCTCCAATAACCCAAAAAAACGACCCTGCTGGTCGTGCGGTGCGAGGAGAGAGGTGCCTTTGATCAGCGCGCCCCACAGGGTAAGTCCACTGGTGAGCCCCCAGCCGATAAAAATTAGTTTAATCTGCGCGAAATCAGGTGCCGCACTGAGCCACAAAGCGAGCAACCCTGTGCCGGCCATCGATAGACTCATCAGCCAGCGGGTAGGTAGTTTGTCTGACAGCCATCCACTGGGGAGATAGGTTAAAAAGAATACAATTCCCAAGATCGAGTGGCATTCACCCAGCTGGGCACGGGTGATGTCGAAGGCCGCCAGCATCGATCCCTCGAAATTCTGACGCATGTACACCACGGGGTAGATCGTCCCACTTCCAATAATCAAAAGCAGGAGTTGCAGGTAGCGTTGTTTCAGACTGGGTTTAGATGGGTGGTCGTTTTGATGGGCTGTGGTTGATATCTCGATGATTCTCTCCTCGCTGCCAGAGTGTAAACAGTGTCGTGCCGATAAATGAGCTCAGTTTATACCTAGGCTATTTAATCTAGCGCCGAAACTGGACTCCAATACTGGTTGTGTCAAAGCATGTCGAGCATGAAGCTCATTAAAAACGCTCGACCCCTCGCTACTACCACGTGTAGCTTGGTTTTTTTCACCAGCAGCGCCCTCGCCGGTGGTGGAATCGATATTCTCATCGAGGGTAATGAGTCCCCTCAGGATCTGACAGGTTTGGAAGGCCTGCCCGCGCCAAAAATGCTGAATGCGGTGTCACCCTCAAAAACCCCCGCGCGATATGGGGGAAAATCCTTTCTTATTTGTCATGTAGTGTTGGGATCTTTGGTAGCGCGTTGTAGGGGCATTAATTTTGGTGAGTAGAGCAGACAAGGTTGCGAGAGTATTCCTGTCCATGAGGGGTGCTTTAGCCAGGGCGGTGAGTGGCATCGTGCCGCCGGCACAGGTAGAGGATGTGGTGCAGGAAACTTACGTTCGCGTATGTCAGGCCCGCGCCCTCGATGAAATTATTTTACCTAAGGCCTTTATGTTTCGAACCGCGCGGAATATCGCGTTGAATTATGTCAACCGAGCAGAAAGCCGGCTGTCTCAAAGCCTTGATACCGGTGGACGAGAGGTCGACTGGGCACTTCTTGATCAGAGTAGCGATACGCTTGCGCGAGTCTGCAGAAGCGAAGATTTCGCTTTCATGTGCGACGCGATAAGGAGCTTGCCCGTGCAGTGTCGACGCGCACTCGTTCTGAAAAAAGTGTATGGGCACTCATACAAAGAGATTGCAGAGAAATTGCAAATCAGTGAAAAGACTGTGGAAAAGCATATTTCAAAGGGCGTTACTCGTTGCAGAGACTATTTGCGTGATCGAACCGATCTCCCGCGAGGTAATGAGAGCCAGAAAAATAGCGCGGGAGATATAACGTGAGCAATATCAGGATGTTTCCTCAGCGAGAGGACAGACCAAGCAAAGGAGCGGGCGACTGGATAGCCGCAATGGAACGCGGCTTAACGAAAAAGGAGGAAGAGGAATTGGGCGCCTGGTTATCCAGCGATAGCAGCAAATATGACGAACTGATGGAATTGGCTCGCTTGTGGGATGAAATGGATGCCCTCGAGCGCCTTGCACAGCTTTTTCCTGAGCCTGCGCCAGCGCGACGTCAATTCTTCTCAAGGCGGTTGCTGGCAACGGCGGCCAGCCTTCTTGTGGTCTGCTCGGTTTTTGTTGTGTTGTTGAAATCTGACTTTTCCCATCAAGCTATAAACGAAGTCCGCTCGGTCGCCATCTCCGAATCCTATGACACGGCAATTGGAGAGCGCGCTGAATATTCGTTGCCCGATGGTTCCATCATCACCCTCAACACTAATAGCGGTGTGCGTGCAGATTTCACGGCGTCCAATCGGGTGTTGGTCTTGGAGCGTGGCGAACTGCACATTTCGGTTGCTCATGATCCGAATAGACCATTGAGTGTCATCGTGGGCAATAAGGTGGTTCAAGCGGTCGGCACTGAATTCAATATCGAAATCACAACAGATAACAGTATCGAACTCATCGTTACCGACGGCGTTGTAATGGTTGGGGTCGCGGAAGCACCTGGTGTGCAAGTGATGATGGATAAACCGCTTCTGCTGACACAATCGTCAACAATTGTTGGCGCAGGCGAACGTATTGTGGTGCGTGCTGACGATCAAAACGCCGCGCCGCTTGATGCTGGACGTGTCGCGAGCGGTGAGATCGCGGTCAAATTGTCATGGCGGGAGGGAAATTTGATCTTCCGCGGGGAATCATTGGAGGAAGCGGTCACCGAAGTAGAGCGATACACAGCGGTTGAGTTCATATTTCTCGATGAAGACGCCAAAAAGATTCGAGTTGCGGGGTTGTTCAAGGCTGGCGATGTGGAGGGGCTCCTCGCTGCATTTCGAGACCATTTCAGAATTACTTACGAGTGGCAAGGCGAGGATCGAATCCTGCTAAGCACAAAGGATTAGAGCATCAATTGGTGGATCTCAGCTCAACGACAATTTTTTGCCTCGTCGCAAAGAGCTCGGGTGGGGGAAAATGAGTTCTGATTTGTCTAACGGAGGGGGGCGGTTGCCACTCTTGGTTGGGAAATGGCGAGGCATAGTTCTGATTTTCGCTACCGCATTACTGTTGCCTTTTTGGGCAATGACAGCGATTGCGGCTGGGCAAAACAGTGCAGAAAAGAAGTATTTCGACATTCCTCGACAGCAAGCGAACAAATCGCTCATAGCGTTCGCTCAACAGGCCGACATTACGTTAATTTTCACGTTCGATCTGGCGCGTGATGAGACAACAAATCGGTTGGTTGGTTTGTACGATCCAAAAGAGGCAATTCAGTTGCTCCTCGACGGAACGGGTCTTAAACCAACATTGAGCGACGAAGGCCACATAAATGTCGTATCGGTGGAATTACCGGTCGCTAGAGGGGACGAAATGAAAAATGGAACTAAAGTTGGGCTGCTGGCTTTAATCGCGGGAGTCTTTAATGGTGCAGAGGCAGTAAAGGCACAAGAACCTCGGGTTGGTGCGATTGAGGAGGTCATCGTGATCTCCAGCAAGCAAGCGGCGGGCGTGTCGACTCAAGACCTGCCCGCTTCTGTCATGACCTTCAATGAGACGGCTTTAAAACAGGCGTTCACCGTAGATCTTGTCGACATTGGCAAAATGGTGAGCAATGCAGAGCTCAACAATGTTGGCACTTACGCCAGTTACCCCAATTTCTTTATTCGAGGTATGGGCGTGAATGGCTCGACACGCACCAATGATCCTAAGGTCGGCGTCTTCATGGACGGCATTTACGTTGGATACAACGCTGGTGCCCTCGCCAGCACATTCGACGTGGAGGCTGTCGAGGTGTTGCGCGGCCCGCAGGGCACTTTGTTGGGACGTAACGTTACCGGTGGAGCAGTGCTCGTAAAGTCAAAAAGGCCCGGAGATGAATTTGGGTTTACCGTTGAAGCCGGAGTCGGTAATTACAGCAGCACAGAGTTCAATGCTAGTGTTGAAGGCCCTCTTGCGGACAATGTTTTTGCCAAGGTTGCGCTGATCAAATTAGATCGCGATGGCTACTTTGACGATAACAACGGGGGTAGCGTAGATACAAGCATATACCCAGCTGGTATGCCCGATACCGACACGGGCGATAAGGTGGGTATGGATCTCACTATCATCCGCCCCATGATCAGGGTCGAGTTCACTGAAAATTTTGAGGCGACGCTGATAGCAGAGTTTCTGGAGAACAACACTGGAAGCGCAAACTCCCAAAATGTCGCTCACAACTGCGTTCCCATTCCTGGCGTGGATAACCGGGATATTGTTTGTGGAGCAGGCAGTCGATTTATGGCACAGAATACTTGGGGCTTCACGCCGCCGGATGACAAGTACGAGATAAATCACGACTTGATTGGTTATACGGACCTCGAAACAAGCTCTTTCGTGTTGGATTCCACTTGGGATCTAGGTCATGGGGTCGTCACGACCATAGCCGGTTATAGAGAAGTCGAATACAACTCCAGCACGGACTTCGATGGCACACCGTTCACCATTTTCCACTTCAATGACAATAAGGAAGAGCAGGAGCAGACAAGTATTGAGGTGCGTTACTCTTCTACTTTTTCTGATCAATTTAATTTTGTTGTCGGGGTGAATCGTTTTGATCAGGAATACTCGATTGGTGAGAGGAGAAATTTTTTCATCTCACTTAATGCCGCAACTTATTCAGAGACTGAGCACAAAACAACGGGGGTTTTTGGCGAGGCGAATGTCTCAGTCACGGATTCGCTAACACTAACTATGGGCGGTCGTTGGACCAAGGAGGAAAAAAAGATTGATATCGGAATTTTGGGCTCCTGTGAGCTGGACTTTTCCTCCTGCTCTAACAACACGTCCAATGAGAAAGACTGGTCTGACTTCTCGCCAAAATTGGCGGCTACTTATCACTTCAACGACGACACCATGGCATACGCTAGCTGGACGAGGGGGTTTGCAAGTGGTGTATTCAATGCGCGGGCGACGACTCTCGATGCAGTTGGACCCACAGACCCCGAAGAGGTGGACTCCTTTGAAGTGGGCTTAAAAACCAGCTTTTTTGGCGGACGCGGGCAGTTGAACCTTGCCTACTTCATGGCAGATTACACAGATCTGATTCTGTTTGTGAATAACCCTGACCAAAACAGCGGCGCCAGCTTAATCAATTTCAATGCGGGTGAGGCAGAGATCAGCGGCTTCGAGGCTGAAATGCAGCTCCAGTTAACAGACAATCTCAGGCTCAATGGATCCTTCGGTACTGTGGATCCCGAGTTCACTAACATCAAGTATTTCGATGCCAATGCCGATGGGGCTGTGGATGGCAAAGACAATGAGCTTGCGAAAACCTGGGATTTCCAGAAGGTGGCCGAAATGAGCTATGCCCTAGCCGCCGTTTATAACTTTGAAATTGGCAGCGGCGCATCGATGCTGGCGCGCGTGGCCTATTCTTGGCGCGATGATTACATGACTGATCTCTATAACAAGCCATGGTTGCAGCAAGATTCATTTGGCTTATTGGACGCCAGTCTTACGTATGTGTCCTCCAATGAAAAAATCAAGGTATCTGTTTACGGCACTAATCTGTCAGATGAAGAGTACTTCGACTACGCGGCAGATGTGGGCGGACTTGATTCCGCCAGATGGGGTGGCGCACCCAGAACGTATGGTGTGAGGGTCGCTTACACCTACTGAGTCATCGCCATTAGGCGATATCGTGATGACAAGGGAGGGCTGTGGCCTTCCCTTTTTTTTGACCTAGGTGTTCACTCTTTTTGTTGCGTGCAGTGGCTGACGCTCAGGGTTAGTTAAAGGAGAGATTTGTGACGAATGAACAGCGCGCTGGTAACGGTGCGGCCTGGTGGGCACTCACACTGTTAACGGCGACCTATACGTTTTCGTTTATCGATCGACAGATTATTAACCTGCTGGTCGATCCGATTCGCAACGACCTGTCTTTGTCCGACTCTCAAGTCAGCTTTCTACAGGGTCTGGCCTTTGTTTTACCCTATGTCATTCTGAGCATTCCCTTGGGGCGTATTGTTGATCGCGCCAACCGTATTCGCGTGCTGGTGATCGGCATTTTCGTCTGGACGGTAAGCTGTGTGACCTGTGGTCTAGCCAAGAACTTCTGGCAACTGGGAGTGGCGCGAATGGGTGTGGGCGTCGGAGAGGCTAGTGTCACACCCGCTTCGTGGTCTCTGTTGGCCGACTACTTTACTGAGGAAAAGCGGGCTTTACCCGTGAGTATCTTTTTGATGGGGCCTTACCTTGGTGCCGGTTTGTCGCTGATATTGGGTGCCGAAGTGGTGGGGTGGGCGAGTGGCTTGGGAGCTATCGAATTACCGCTGGTCGGTGCTTTGGCTCCTTGGCAACTCACCTTCATATTGGTTTCACTGCCAGGCTTATGCATGGTGTTGCTACTGCCATCTCTCGGGGAGCCTCAGCGCAAGGAACGACTTTCTGAGAGCACCGACAGCCTCAGCTGGCGGGAGATTGCGAAATTTGTATGGCCTCGCCGCGGATTATTCGGCGCGTATTTGTTGGGAGCGCCCTTCATTGTACTGGTGTTATATGCCCTGCAGGCCTGGGTGCCGAGCTTATTAATTCGCGTGCATGAGCTTGAGATCGTGCAGGCGGGGCGTTACTACGGCGCGATTGCCCTGGTTGCTGGTTCGGCTGGGGTTCTAAGCGGCCCGGTCGCGGCTCGTTGGTTGGCTCGCCATGGCTATGGCGCTCGGGCACCTCTATTGGCCTCTATGATATCCACTGCGTTACTCATGCCCACTATCATCGCCGCGGGTTTGGCTGAATCGCTCACTTCTGCGCTGATACTTATTACCGGCGCTAGCTATCTCGTTACCTTTCCTTTGGCGCTATTTGCTACGGGCCTACAGAACGCTTCACCTAATGAAATGCGGGGGCTGATGGCGGGCTGCTATGTGCTGAGTACCAATTTGATTGGCTTGGCACTTGGTCCGGCCAGCGTAGCGATGGCAAATGATTTTATTTTTCAGGATGCGCAGGCTGTGGGAGCGTCTCTCTCTTTAGTGGGTGCAGTGTTTTTGCCTTTGGCGTTGTTGCTGATGTGGCGTGGTTTCAAGGCGCTCAAGCGAGAGTCATGAGCCGCCACTTTGGCCGGCCATCACCAAAGACTGGGCGCTATCCCAAGAAATCGGCCGGCAAATATATCTACCTGTCGAATTGACCCGATAGATATGACCTGAACTGCTCGCCTATAAACAAGCGGGCAGACGCTTCGAATGT
>Ga0209374_1003838_pt1 | contig 11407 bp, 11 predicted proteins | sample SaaInlLV_DNA_10m_FD_184683 | JGI IMG/M metagenome (GOLD analysis project Ga0209374, IMG submission 184683) | Marine microbial communities from expanding oxygen minimum zones in the Saanich Inlet - SI075_LV_DNA_10m (SPAdes) (version 2) | ecosystem: Environmental > Aquatic > Marine > Unclassified ...
AATCAATCTTTGGTAAAACCTGAATAGTTGGAGCTGGCAACTTATAATATTTTAAAATAAATTTAATCTTTTTAGCAAGAGGAGTATTCCATTTTTTTAAAATTTGATTAGTGTCATAATCTAATGCAATATAGAATTCTTGATTACCTCCCATTTTAGTACCACCACTTAAATATTGAGTGTCGTCAAGACCAAAACCTACAGCAATATTCATCCATTTTGGAAGTGTACTGTTATTTGCTAATTTATCTAAGTCTAATGTCATCCAATATGTTTGATTAGGATAATCATCAAACCATGAAAATTTGCTAGGGTTTTTGCCTCTTTGTGCTTCAAGATTCCAATAAATATTTGAACGCTTTAAATAAGAAAACTTAAAATTTACTGCCTTTATTGGATTATAATAATTCTGTAGTACAGGCCATAGTGCCCCAGCAGATCCAAGTCCGAGGTCCCATTTACTAAAACCCCAATAAGGAGCATAGGCATCTTTAAATTCTATTGCAAGTTGAATCCCAATACCAAAAGCTGCTCCATACCATTTTGATCTTGTTTCCCCAACCCCCGCCCATCTATATGAAGAAGAAAACAAGTCAGACGCATATACTCCGCCAAAAAAGTGTGCAGCCTTATCCACATTTAATGCATAAACTAAATCATTTCCTGGATCAAAATGAAATTCTTCTGAAATATCTTCCCACCATGCATTTTGAACATATAAATAAGAGGCGGTAAAATATAACCCCAATGAAGTTGATACTATTGCAACTCTTTTTTTATTAGTTTTAACAGAATCTAAAATAGATGCATTCATGTTAAAAACAAATAATATACTAAAGAACAAAATAGATAAGGACTTAAATTTCATAAAATACCCTGTTAGTTTTTTTATTTTTGCTAACAAACATAACTAAATACTAATATATTGATTAAGTCTACACCTCAAAATTCTGCACCAAAAAAGGGTATTGAAGTTATATGTGGCTCAATGTTTTCTGGAAAAACAAAATTACTAATAGAAAAAATTAAACATTTCAAAGATAACAATTACAGGGTGATGGTATTTAAACCAGAAATTGATATTAGATATGGAAATAAAAAAATTGTTTCACACGATAATAAAGAAATATCCGCAATACCTATAAAAAACTCACAAGATATTATTACAACATCTAAATCTAGCAATATTATAGCAATTGATGAGGCTCAATTCTTTGATGAAGATATTATTAAAGTTTGTAAAAGCTTATCAAAAGAAAAATTGATAATTATTGCTGGCTTAGATATGGATTTTTTAGGAGATGGATTTGGTCCAATGCCAAGTTTAATAAATATTGCAAATAAAATTACACGATTACATGCAATATGTGATATATGCAGTGAGAAGGCTTATCATACATATAGAAAATCATCTGATAATAATCAAATATTATTAGGAGAGAAAGAAAATTATTTAGCTCTTTGTAAAAAATGTTTTAATAAAAATATGACAAGAAATGTCTAATATACATGAGTCTATATTTGAAATAAATCTTCAATTACTCAAGCAAAATATTAATTATTTAAAAGAAGAGTTAAACTCAAATACTCAAATTATTGCTGTTGTAAAAGCATATGCATATGGGCATGGTGATATAGAAATCACAAAATATTTAGAAAAAATAAATATTGATTCTTTTTGGGTTGCAGATTTTGAAGAAGGAGTAATACTTAGAAAAAACGGGATAATTAAGCCCATTATTGTTGCTAATACTAGTCCAAAATCAATTAAACAAGTAATAAAATATAAGCTTGATGTTGTTGTTTACAACTTTAGACTTTTAGATATTTTGATTAAATTCTCTAAAAACATCAATATTCATCTAAAATTTAATTGTGGGATGAACCGTTTTGGATTTTCCATTAATGATATCAAAAAAATAAATGAGTATACTAAAAAATATAAACACCTCAAAATAAAGTCAATTTGCTCTCATCTATCTTCAACTAACGATAAAAACAGAGATACTGTAACACAAAAAGAATTTTCAATATTTGATCAAATATGCGAAAGATTTGACATGAATATTTATAAGCATATTTTAAATACAAACGGGGTAATTAGATTTCCTCAAAAACAATATGGTGCAGTGAGATTAGGAATGGGAATTTTAGGTATTAATCAACAGCCGAGACTTAAACAAATAGGAAAACTGACTACCACAATTAGTCAAATCAGAACTATTGCAAAAAATGAATATATCGGATATGGGGGTAAATTTAAATCGACTAAAACAATGAAAATAGGTATCATTCCTTTTGGCTATGCTGATGGTTTAGATAAAAAATTAGGTAATCAAAATGGTCAACTCTATACCGATGGAAAAAAATGTAATATTTTAGGAGAAATAAGCATGGATTCTTGTGTTATTGATCTAACAAATACTAAAGTTGAGGAGGGGGATAGGGTTGAAATTTTTGGACCTAATAATAGTATTGTAGACATCTGTAAAAAAATCAACTCCACTCCATATGAGTTTCTTTCTAGCATTAATCGAAGAGTTAAAAGAATATATATTTAATCTATTGTTGTAAGAACTGATTGATATAAATTTTTATCATTTAAATACTTAATTGCTTCATTAACATCATTATCAAAAAGAATTGATGTCTTAATTCTTCCTTCTTGAAAAGCATATCTTGAGGCAATCTCTTCACTTAATATTTCATTTATCATTTTCTCATTTCTATCAAGATCATTTTTTTTATTTAATTCAAATTCACTAAAAAGAGTATTAAATTCATTTTCAATAGAAACAAAATAATTTTCATTTTCAGATTTTTTCTTTAAAACATCAAATGCTTTCTCTGTTTCAGTTTTGTAATCATATGATTTATCACTTAAAAATTCTTTAAACAAACTAAAGCCAAATTCAGGTATTACAAAAATACTATCATCATTAAAAGCGGGATTTTTATATTTATAAAGTGTGGCGAAATCAAAAAACAATCGCTCGCGCACTAAAGATATAATCAGATTATTAACTTCTTCTTGCTCTACTTCAATATCAGGCATTATACCACCTCCATCATAAACGGTTCTTCCATTTTTAGTTTGGAATGCCGTCATTAAAGAATCAGGGATTTTACCAATACTACCATCATCATTTCTATTTGAATAATCTAGAGCTTGAATACATCTCCCGCTTGGTATATAATATTTTGCAACGGTTAACTTTAATTGTGAATTATAACTAAGCTTTTTAGTTTGTTGAACTAAGCCTTTTCCGAAACTCCTTTGCCCTATTACTACGCCTCGATCAAGATCTTGAATTGCTCCGGCTACAATCTCAGATGCTGAAGCAGAACTTTGATTAATTAAAATAACAATTGGAGTAGATAAATCTATTGGTGATTTAAAGGCTTTATAAATCTTATCCCATGATTCTATTTTTCCTCTAGTACTAACTACCTCCTGACCTTTTTCAACAAAAAGATTTACAATATTTACAGACTCGTTTAGCAAGCCACCAGGATTACTTCTCAAGTCTAAAATTAAACCTTTTAAATTACCGTCTTTTTTCAAGTCTAAAAGTGCATTTTTTACATCATTACTACAGTCACGAGTAAAGCTTCTGAGTTTGATATAACCTATTCCTTCTTCAATCTGCGAGTAAAATGGAACACTTTTCACCGAAATTTTTTCTCTTTTAAAACTAACTTCAAAAGGATTTTCTTCATATGGCCTTTCTATTAACAATTTTACTACGGTATTTGGCTGACCTTTCAACGCCTTACTAACGTCTTCGGTGCTTTTTCCTTTAGCATCTACACCATCAATTTCTAGTATTTTATCTCCTGCTATTAAACCAGCTTTCTGAGCAGGAAAATCCTTGTACGGCTCATTAATGAAAACAAATTCTTTTCTTTTTGTAATTACCGCTCCAATACCCCCATATTGCCCTGTAGTCATAAATTTAAAATCTTCAATTTCAGATTCAGGAATATAGTTTGTGTAAGGGTCCAGAGATTTTAACATTTTATCAATTGCTGTCTTCATTAATTCCCCAGGGTCAGTTTCATCGACATAGTAATTATTAAGCTCTCTATACAGTGTAGTGAAAATGTCAAGGTTTTTTGCAATCTCAAAATAATTGTCAGTAAAACTAATTGAGGTAAAGACTAATGCTAAAGTTAATATTGTTATTTTAATTTTTTTAATCATATAAATTATGGAATAGGGTCGTGACCTGTGCCGCCCCACGGGTGGCATTTTAAAATTCTCTTTAAAGTTAATAAAGAGCCTTTAAATGGGCCGTACTTAATTATACATTCTTTTGAATAGTTAGAACATGTAGGGGTATATCTACATCTAGCAGGAATTAATGGGGAAATTAAACATTGGTATAAGTAAATTAAAAACAATAACATCATTGATAAAACCTTTTTCATAGCTTTTTAATTAAACGAATGATTAATGATTTTATTTTTTCTTCAATCAAATTAGTCTCTTTTATTTCTGAAATTTGATAAATAATTGCAAAATTTAATTGTTTAGCATTAGCTTTTAAAAATTCAATTAATATAATTTTATTTTTTCTAAAAGCCTCTCTCATTTGTCTTTTGATTAGATTCCTATCTACAGCTCGTTGAATATGTCTTTTTGGTACAATAAACTGAATTTTAAAATAAACATCTCTATCAAAATCAGAAGCTAAAAAAATTATTCGAAAAGGCTCTTCATTAATTGAACTTCCCTTTAAAAAAAGTTCAGTTGTAGAGGATTTACTACAAAGTCTTTCTGACTTATTTAAACTATACATAAAATAGATTTACCTTCTTCTCTTATTCGCCTCTTTAATGTATTGCTCTAATGCCATCGACATAGAGGGAGCGTTTTTATTAGGAACTTCGATATCAACTCTTAAATTATGATCTTCTACAGATTTAACAGTGGTAGGTCCAAAAACTGCAAGTCTTGTTTCGTCTTGAACAAATTCTGGAAAGTTCTCAAAGAGAGATTTTATACCTGTTGGGCTAAAAAATACTAGTATATCATATTTGACATCCTTAAGGTCTGATAAATCAGAGCATGCAACCTTATACATTTGTGCTTTTGTATAATCTAAGTTACTTTCTTCAAGAGATTTATTTGGACGATTTTTTAAAACATCAGAACATGGGAAAATAAATTTACTATCGCTGTGTTTTTGCATTACAGGAATTAAACTTGCAAAGCTCTGCTCTCCGGTGAAAACTTTTCTTTTTCTAAAAGTTATGAAGTTTTGCAAGTAATGAGCAATTGCCTCAGAAACACAAAAATACTTGGTATAATCCGGTACTTTTATCCTTAGCTTTTCACACATTCCAAAATAATGATCCATTGCATGTTTACTAGTGAAAATAACCGAATCATGATTTAAAATACTTATCCTTTGTTCTCTAAATTCAATAGTAGAAATCTCCTCAACATGAATAAAAGGGCGGTAGTCAATCTTTAATTTGTATTTTTTTTGAATAGCAGCATAAGGAGATTTTACCTCAGGCTTAGGCTGTGATATTAAAATAGATTTTACTTTATTTTTAGTTATGGTCATTACTTATTTTAGTAAAAAAATCCTTTTGTAATTAATACAAAAGGATAAATTTCTAGAATGCAAAGATACAAAAAAATATATACAGAGGATAAACCAAACGAATTTGTTCCTATTCTCCACATCCAAAAAGATTTAAATAAATAAAAACAAGCACCAAGAAAAAATATAAATGGAAATGTAAGCCCAATTACGTCTACACTAAAATAATAGGAAATTAAAAGAAATGGGGTTAAAGTAATTGCAAGAGACTTATCAGAGAGATATGAAAAAAAAACTGTTAATCTCGTAATATCTTTAATAAATAATAAACTACCTAAAAAAATAATAATCAAATATTTAAAAAGATAAAAAACTATTAAAAGAACAAAAACATAAAAAAAATCTTTTAATCCGAAATTTGGAGAATTGATCAAAAATAATAGTGAAAAATTAATAAATAATAATGCGAAAGTTAGCCAATTTACTCTCTGAGTAAACACATTATCTTGTCTTAAGTATTGACTGGCATATCGATATTTGAATGAGGCCAAAAAAAGCAATTTCGTATGTTTCCAATAATATGCTCTTAAAATACCAACTAAAAGAAATGATATAGCTAGCAGTAAAAATACTAAAGAAATAGATTGTTCTGTTTGTATAATTGGATTCATATTACTTACAAAAGTACTTTTTTATATTATTATAAATAGTTGTTAATTTATTTAGAAAAACGATATTTTTGCAAAAAGAATTTTTAATTTATGAAACAAGACCTATATCAAGCTCCAGATTATTTTCAATTAGACGAGCTTCTCACAGAGGAGCATAAACTTATAAGAGATGCTGCAAGAGAATGGATTAAAAAAGAAGTTTCTCCAATTATTGAAGATGCTTGTCAAAAAGCAGTATTTCCTAATAAAATACTTCCTGGTCTAGCCGAGATAGGTGCTTTTGGCCCCTACATTCCTATTGAATATGGTGGGGCTGGGCTTGACAATATTTCATATGGTCTAATAATGCAAGAATTAGAAAGATGTGATAGTGGGATCAGATCAACTGCTTCAGTGCAATCGTCATTAGTAATGTATCCAATATATAAATATGGAAACGAATCACAACGTAAAAAATACTTACCAAAGCTTGCTAGTGGAGAATTAATTGGATGCTTTGGATTAACTGAACCAAATCACGGGTCAAATCCTGGGGGGATGACAACTAATATAAAAGATAAGGGCGATCATTATCTTTTAAACGGAGCTAAAATGTGGATTTCTAATTCACCTTTTGCAGATATTGCAGTGGTTTGGGCAAAAAATGAATCAGGAAGAATTAAAGGGGTAATTGTTGAGAGAGGTATGGATGGATTTACAACTCCTGAAACTCATAACAAGTGGAGCTTAAGAGCCTCTGCAACTGGAGAGCTAGTTTTTGATGATGTTAAAATTCCAAAAGAAAATATTTTACCTAATAAAGATGGATTAGGAGCGCCACTTGGATGCTTAGACTCTGCAAGGTATGGAATTGCTTGGGGAGCGATAGGTGCTGCTATGGACTGTTATGATACTGCATTAAGATATTCTAAAGAAAGAATTCAGTTTGGCAAACCAATTGCTGCTTTTCAACTCCAACAAAAGAAATTAGCAGAGATGATTACTGAAATCACCAAGGCTCAATTTTTAACTTGGAGGTTAGGTGTTCTTAAAAACGAAAATAGAGCTACAACTGCGCAAATATCTATGTGTAAAAGAAATAATGTTGAAATGGCACTTAATATTACAAGAGATGCCCGTCAAATTCTGGGAGCAATGGGTATTACTGGAGATTATTCAATAATGAGACATATGATGAATTTAGAATCTGTAATAACTTACGAAGGAACTCATGATATTCATTTACTAATTACAGGCTTAGATATTACTGGCGAAAATGCATTTAAATAGATCTCTCACTAAGAGATTTTTCAACTACTTCTAATTCTGTGTAAAAAGATTTTCCATATTTACGTATTAAAGGTTCCTTTAAAAATCTGAAAACTGAAACCTTCAGTAATTCACCTAACTTACAAGCGGGAGAGCAAATTTTGTTAGATTCATAATTTATAGCGTCGAATTCCTTATACTCTGTTATTCTTATAGGATATAAATGACATGAAATTGGTTTTTTAAAGCTAATTCCATCTTCTAAATATGCTTTTTCAATAGCGCATTTAGTAATACCAGCATTATAATAAACATATGCGCATTCACGATTATTAACTAATGGAGTGGTTAGATCATTATCAGCATCAATAATTGAGAATCCTTGCTTTTTAATTGCTTTTTTACCGTTGCTTGAAAGATATTTTTTGATAATAGGATAGAATTTTTCTAATTCTTGGGCTTCATTTTTTAGAAGTGGGGCCCCTGAATCCCCTTCAACACAACAAGCACCTTTGCATGCATTTAGATCACATACAAATTGTTGATCAAATATTTCTTGAGATATAATTTTGTCATCAATCTGAATCATATTGTAAAATTACATAATAATATTTTGAGAATTATTAGTTTTGTGACATGCTAAATAAAGAAGATCTTTTTAAAAATATTATTGCTCACGCTAAGGAATATGGTTTTGTTTTTCAATCTTCTGAAATATATGATGGATTATCAGCAGCCTATGATTATGGGCCTAATGGTATTGAGTTAAAAAATAATATTAAAAATTATTGGTGGACATCAATGGTTAAAATGCATGAAAATATTGTCGGTCTTGATTCTGCAATCTTTATGCATCCAAAAACATGGAAAGCATCTGGTCATATTGATGCATTTAATGATCCGTTAATTGATAATAAAGATTCTAAAAAAAGATATCGCGCTGATGTATTGATTGAAGATCATATTAGTAAGGTAGAATTAAAAATTGAAAAAGAAATTTTAAAAGCCTCTAAACGTTTTGGTGCTGATTTTAATAAAAAAGAATTTGTCTCAACTAATGTTAGGGTTTTAGAAAGACAAAAAAAAATCAGCTATATAAATAACAAAATGAGTGCATCTTTTTCTTCAGGAAATCTAGAAGAAATAAGAGATTTAATTGTTGAACTTGATATAAAATGTCCTGTTTCAGGAACCAATAATTGGACTGATGTTCGTCAGTTTAATTTAATGTTTAAAACTCAAATGGGAGCTACAACTGATGGTGCATCCGATCTTTTTCTGAGACCAGAAACAGCACAAGGTATTTTTGTTAATTTTTTAAATATTCAGAAAACATCTCGCATGAAAATTCCTTTTGGGATTGCACAAATTGGGAAAGCCTTCCGAAACGAAATTGTTGCACGTCAATTTATTTTTAGGATGCGTGAGTTTGAACAAATGGAAATGCAATTTTTCGTCCAACCTGGAGAAGAAATAAAATGGTATGAGTATTGGAAAGAAACTCGAATGAGATGGCATCACTCTCTTGGAATAGACTCTAGAAATTATCGTTTTCATAATCATGAAAATTTAGCTCACTATGCTAATGCCGCATCGGATATTGAATTTAAATTTCCTTTTGGATTTAAAGAATTAGAGGGTATTCATTCAAGAACAGACTTTGATTTAGCAGCACATCAAGAATATTCTGGTAAAAAAATACAGTATTTTGACCCAGAACTAGGTAAAAGTTATATCCCATATGTAGTTGAAACTTCTATTGGCTTAGACAGAATGTTTTTAAGTGTTTTAAGTCATGCATTCTGTCAAGAAAAATTAGAAAATGGAGAAAGTAGATCGGTACTTAAAATACCTGCTTTTTTGGCTCCAATAAAAGCTGCAATTCTCCCTTTAACAAAAAAAGATGGTATGCCTGAAAAGGCAAGAGCAATAATGAAGAGCTTGCGTATAAATTTTAATTGTCAGTACGAAGAAAAAGATTCAATAGGAAAAAGATATAGAAGACAAGATGCTATTGGAACACCATTTTGCATTACAATTGACCATCAAACGTTAGAAGATGACACAATTACTATTAGAGATAGGGACACCATGCAGCAAAAAAGAATTTCTATTGCAAAAATTCATAGTATAATTTCCGAGAAAACAGATATAGCTAATTTTCTAAATTAAATCTAAATATCAGTTAATTTTCTCCTTTAATAGTAACCGATATTTTATCAAAAGTAGCACTTATAGGTGGTAAAACTTTTTCTACTTCAACCGTTACTTTTCGAACTTTATTTAAAGGAAGTATCGCATCAACAATTCTTTTTGCTGGAACTTCAATCATATCAGCTCTTATTTCCATTTGATTTTTTACAATTTTTATAAGCTTAACATAATCAACGGTATGCTTTAAATTATCTGACACTTCTACTTGTGATGTATCCGTCTCAACCCAAACATTTATTATGAAATGCCCTCCTAGAGTTGCTTCCTCAGGTAAATGACCATGGTAAGCATAAACTCTAATTCCTTCAACAGTAATCAAACTCATTATTTAATAATTTTTAATGCTAGTTCCATCCTTTTTATGGTTTCGTTTTTTCCTAAAAGAGATGCAACATCAAAAAGGGAGGGGCCCATTCCCAAACCTGTTAATGCAAGTCTAAAAGCAGGAAGTAGTCTTCCCATACCTAAATCGTTGTCATCTAAATATTTCTTAAATTCTATTTCAATATTTACCGAACTAAAATCAGAAATATTTTCCAACCTAGTTTTTAATTCTGATAAAAATCTAGGAGTATCTTCCTTCCATTTTTTTCTAATAGTTTTTTCGTCATAAGTCGTTGGTGCTGCAAAATAATACCCCCCCTCTAACCACATGTCTTTTACAAATGTTGCTCGCTCCTTAAGTTGATTGCAAACCGAAGCAACAAAGCCATCATCCATTTTAATATTATTTTCTTTTAATATAATTTGCAATTCATCAGCTAAATCTTCTTTATTTTTTGCTCTCAAATATTGTTGATTAAACCATTTTGTTTTATCAAAATCAAACTTAGCTCCTGCTTTTCCAACTCTATCTAAACTAAAAGATTGTATTAGCTCACCCATGCTAAAAATTTCTTGAGTGGTTCCAGGATTCCATCCAAGGAAGGAAAGCATATTGATAAATGCTTCTGAAATATACCCCTGCTCCCTATACCCCAAACTAACATCGCCATTCTCTGGATTAATCCAGTTTATTGGAAAAACAGGAAACCCTAATCGATCCCCATCTCTTTTGCTTAACTTTCCATTTCCATCAGGTTTTAGAATTAACGGTAGATGTGCAAATTTTGGCATTTCTTTATCCCATCCTAAAAACCTATACAGCAAAACGTGCAAAGGAGCTGATGGCAACCATTCCTCTCCTCTGATAACATGTGAAATTTTCATTAAATAATCATCAACTACATTTGCAAGGTGATATGTTGGCATTCCATCAGATTTAAAAATAACTTTATCATCCATATTATTAGTATTAACAACTACCCAGCCTCTAATAACATCATGTATTTTTACCTCTTCATTTCTAGGCATCTTGATTCTAATTACATACTTCTCATCATTATTCAATCTATTTTTAACTTCATCATCAGAAAGAGAAATAGAGTTTTTCATGTTTGACCTTGTAATGGAGTTATATTGAGGAGAAGGGACTCCAGCCTTCTTCATTTTGCTTCTCATTTGGTCAAGCTCTTCGGAAGTGTCAAAGGCATAATACGCATTGCCATCTTCTATTAACTTCTCAGCATATTGGCGATAAATTTCTTTTCTATCAGATTGTCTGTATGGACCGTACTCTCCTTTATTTATAATGCTTTCGTCAAACTTAATACCGCACCAATTTAAAGATTCAATGATATAGTTTTCAGCACCTTTTACAAAGCGAGCTTGATCGGTATC
>Ga0209374_1003839_pt1 | contig 11406 bp, 11 predicted proteins | sample SaaInlLV_DNA_10m_FD_184683 | JGI IMG/M metagenome (GOLD analysis project Ga0209374, IMG submission 184683) | Marine microbial communities from expanding oxygen minimum zones in the Saanich Inlet - SI075_LV_DNA_10m (SPAdes) (version 2) | ecosystem: Environmental > Aquatic > Marine > Unclassified ...
GCACCCTGTACCGTTTGGGCTTGAGCCACCACCGTCATTGTTAAAAATAACAACAATGCAAAACAGCATTTTGCATAATAGCAATTATAGAAGCTGTTTTAAGGCACTAAAGCTAGTCTTATGGGGGCTTTATAAATCATTATGACAATATTTAATTCAATTAAATAAACATTAATAACTATAGTAAACAGATCATTTTTTATTACCCCCAATCATTTTTCTGCTAAATTACCCTTGTTTCCTATTTTAAATGCTTTAGATTTATTAAAATGTTGTCATTATCCCACCATACCGCCATCGTTAAAAGGGCTGCCAAGGAGTTGGGATTTCTTTCTTGTGGGATTTCCAAAGCCGATTTTTTAGAAGAGGAGGCTCCACGCCTAGAGCAATGGCTCAAAGCAGGCAAACATGGGAAAATGGGCTATATGGAAAACCATTTCGACAAACGCTTGGATCCCCGTTTATTGGTGCCTGGAGCCAAAAGTGTGGTTTCCCTTTTGCTCAATTATTATACGGACGAACAACAAGTGGAAGGTGCGCCTAAAATTTCCAAATACGCCTATGGTAACGACTACCACTTTGTGATCAAAGACAAACTCAAACAACTCTTCCAAACCATACAAGAGGAAATAGGAGAAGTGAACGGCCGGGTATTTGTCGACTCAGCCCCCGTTATGGATAAGGCTTGGGCCGTGCGAAGTGGTTTGGGTTGGATGGGCAAAAACACCAACCTAATCACCCAAAAGGTAGGCTCTTTCTTTTTTATTGCCGAATTGATCATTGATTTGGAACTGAAGTACGATACCCCCGTTACCGACCACTGTGGCACTTGTACCGCCTGTATCGATGCATGCCCCACCGAAGCCCTCACGCCCTATGATATTGATGCCAGTAAATGCATCTCTTATCTCACCATTGAGTTGAAAGATCAAATCCCTAATGAATTTCAAAATAAGATGGACAATTGGGCTTTTGGATGTGATGTTTGCCAGGACGTATGCCCTTGGAACCGTTTTTCCAAATCCCATAATGAACCGCTCTTTGATCCAAAGCCTGAATTGCTCGACTTTACCCAAAAAGATTGGGAAGAAATGACTGAAACCACTTTTGAAACCATTTTTAAAAATAGTGCTATCAAAAGAACCCGTTACGAGGGTCTAAAAAGAAACCTCTCCTTTTTGAAACGATAACTGAAAGTTTTTTAGAAGTAACCCGAACTTTAAAAAAAATTACTTCCCACTTCTCTTTTTGGAGTACTTATTAGATCCTACATCGGGAGGAAGCTCTGTTTTTTTATCCTGTTTTGGGGAACCGACTTTTAAACTACCACATCCCATCACCATAAGACTCAGGCATAGGGGTAACAGATAACGTAAGATTTTAGGGGGCATAACTTTAAATTTTATAATCTAAAGATATTGATTTTTATAAACCTGAGGGTTCTTCTGAGATAAAATCAAAAACCGAATAAATACTCTTTTTATCCTGTTTAATTACCTTTAATCAACCAAATATTTTAAATATGAAACGAACTTATTATTGCTATTATGCAAAATGCTGTTTTGCATTGTTGTTATTTTTAACAATGACGGTGGTGGCTCAAGCCCAAACGGTACAGGGTGCGGCATGGATCATTCCGGCAATAGAGAGGTGAGGGTCTAAAAGCTATTCTTCTTCAATAGCAACATCCAAAATACTACCTCTAATATTCAAGCGGTAGAGGTTTTTTTGTTCTCGAGTGGGATATACTCTGTTAGACAGAAAAATCATAAAACACTCATGAACGGGATCTACCCAAACCAAATTTCCTGTAAATCCATTGTGACCAAAACTTTCTGGGGAGGATTTTTCCGAAGGATAACGTTCAGAGGGAATGGTATCAAGTGTAGGTTTATCAAAACCTAATCCACGGCGATTTTCTGTTTCTGGATAAGCACGGGCTGTAAAAAGTGCAGTGGTCTCAGGTTTTAAATATTGTTTTCCTTCATACTGACCTTTGTTAAGGAGCATTTTTAAGAGTTTTGCCAACGAAGTTGCATTGGCAAACAGTCCGGCATTTCCCGAAACGCCACCCATCAGACCTGCGGCCTCATCGTGCACCCAACCATGTACCAATGTTTTTCTAAATAGGGAATCTTTTTCGGTGGGAACAATCTCTTCTTTGGAATACTTAAAAATGGGATTGAAAGTCAACCTTTCGATTCCCATAGGGGCATAGTAATGCGTGTCCAAAAATTGATCAAAAGACTGACCACTCATGCGTTGCACCATATCGGGTAAAAGAAAGAACCATAGGCCGGAGTAACGGTATTCCCCAATTTTTTCAACCGGAGTCCTTTTAATTCTTCGCATTATTTTACTCTCATATTTTCTATGGATAAACAGGGAGTCGGAAAGGGGATCAGGGTATCGTTTACTTTTTGAAGGGGAAAGGGTTCTGGCTCTAAATTTCCCATTTTTACGCCTTACGGTATTTTGGTGAGTGATATAGGGCAACCATCCAGCTTGATGACTGAGGACCTCCCGAAAAGTGCTGTTGTTTTTATTGCTGTTTTTGATCAGTGGAATGTAGTCCGCAACCTTACGATCCAAGTCAATATTGTAAAGCTCATACAATTTCATAAAGACCAGGGTACTGGCCAATATTTTGGTTACGGAAGCGAGATCATAAAGATGATGGTTTTCTACCTGAACAATGGAATCATAAGTATGGAAGCCATAACTTTTATTCAGTCGAATACTATCATGTTTATAAATTAATACTTGAGCCCCTGGATAGGCCTTTTGTTGAATTCCCATCTGGACAATGGAGTCAATTTTGTACTCCAAAGCGTCACTGGATGGGAAGGAAAGGGAATCTTGAGCTTGAATCCCAATAATCCACAGCATTGAAAAAAGAAAAATCACTTTTTTCATAGGGATTGTGTTCTATTCAATTTCGACGATCAGATCAATCTCCACCGGAATATTGAAGGGCAATGATCCCATCCCTACTGCAGCACGGGTGTGCTTTCCCTTTTCGCCAAAAACAGCAACCATAAGGTCTGAAAAACCGTTTACGACACTGGGGTGTTGTGTAAAGTCGGGGGAAGCATTCACCATGCCTGTTACCCTTACGATTCTTTTGACTCTACTGAGATCTCCAAGGGCACTTTTGAGAACTCCTAGTTGATTAATACCCGTGAGTCTAGCAGCTTCATAACCTTCTTCTATGGTTAAATCTGCTCCCAGTTTGCCAGTGATGAATTTTCCATTGGCTTTTAAGGGACCATTACCGGAAAGGAAAAGTAAATTACCTGTCTGAACAGAGTTGACAAAATTGGCAACTGGAGTGGGGGGTTGGGGGAGTACAATTCCCATGCTATCCAATTTGGCCTCGGGATTGTAATTGGGATCGATGGTAACAGTTTTGTTCTGAGCTTGGGGAACATTACAGCTCCCTATAATTACCCCAAAAGACAATGAAAGAATATAAAAAATTGATTTCATTTTTAGATTTTTCATACAGCGGATGATAAAATTTCTTTCACCCGCTTGGCTACAATACGCTCTTGACCGGGAACCATCATCCAAGTGGTTATGCCCACGCTTTTAAAATCTCCCACGGTTTGAATGGATGGATGCCCATCTCTGAGTTGGTTTCTTACTTCATTTGGACTTATTTTCACCTTTTTTTCATCCCATCGAATCCGTAAACTGGGCACATGATTTGCGTATTTCGGTACATGAATTTCGGTTTCTACTCCTTCTATTGATGTGGCGCTCTCGCTGATCAATTGAATTTGTGATTCCCACATTTTCCATTCTTCAGCATGGTCTTTTTGTAAGTATAATTCCAGCGCAGCCAACATGCCCAAGACTTCTTCTTTGTTGACTTTCATGCCCCGTCCGATGGTTTCACCGCGAGGTGGGGTGTGCATTCGTGCGGCCTCGATATACTCTCTTTTTCCAAAAAGTAAACCGGCACTTTGAGGGCCTCTCAATCCTTTACCCCCGGAGAAAGCCACCAAGTCAAAACCCATTTTGGTAAAGCGAAATAGATTTTCGACAGGCGGTACATCTGCCGCACAGTCGATAAAAGTAGGGATATTGTGTTTTTTGCCTAGGGCAATAAACTCCTCCCATTTGATTTCTCCCTGATCGGTATGTGCATTGAGAAACCAAAGCATACAGGTTTTATCTGTAATTGCCTTTTCTAATTGTTTAGCGGTTTTTACTTTGACTACCTTGGCACCGACATTGGTCAATGCTTGGGCATAGCCAATGGTGTGAGATTCTTGCATGATGACCTCATTTTTCATCCCCTCTGTATTGGGAAGTTGTTTTACCTTTTGAGGGTCTTTACCTGTGAGTATTCCCGCCATGCCTATACTCATGGCACCAAAACAACCAGAAGAAACAGTAGCGTATTCACACTCCAGTAATTCAGCAATACGTTCTCCCACCTTGTCTTGTAAATCATCTAGGTTGACGTATTCATCGGCTCCATAGCTAATGGCCTCTATAACCTCTTTGGGCATCAATGAGCCTGTCATGGAGGTGTAGGTTCCAGCGGCATTGATAAATGTTCTTAATCCGAGCTCTTTAAAAAAATCTCGCCTCAAACTGGAGACTACTGCTGCAGTTTTGGATTGAGCAGATAACGAATTAGTACCGAGCAAACTTCCTGCAAAGGGAAGGCTGGCCAGTGATTGAAGGACTTTTCTTCTGTTAATCATCATTTTTTGTTTTTATGGTTTATTCTATTGCAGCAATACAATCCATTTCTACCAATGAATCGCCGGGAACACCACCATAGGTGGCAACGGTAGTCCTTACCGGGGGATTCTCACCAAAACGACCTCTATAGACTTCGTTCATCTTGTGATAGTCTGCTAGATCAGCCAAATAAACATTTACCTTTAAAACTTGTTCCATAGAAGAACCGTTTCTTTCCAATTCTTTTTGTAATTCGTTCAAAACATGATCGGTATGGGCTTTGATATCCCCGTCAAAATGCGCACCTTTTCCAGCAATGTATAGGGTGTTGCCATGTCTGACCGCTCCGGAAAACAAGGGCATTTTTTGATCTTCGACAATCTCACCGACCACTTCTTTTTTGCTTTTTACGGGAGCCGCTTTTACAGTTGCTATGCCAAATAAGCCCGCCATTCCCATTCCAATATTCTTTAATACTGATCTTCTTTTTTCGTTGTGTTTCATCTTTTTAAATTTTTTGTTAAACTATTACCACATTCTTTTTTTAATCAATTCTTTTATTTGGTCTTTGGGAACGGGCAACTCATCCATATGGTCCCTGATCCACTTAGAGAAATCTTTTTCTATTTCCTCAGACCATTTATTGTCAATTTGTCCTGGGGTGTATTTGCCTTCTTTCAATCGGGTGATACCAAATAGATCCCTGAGTCGGACAACCTCAGAGGTAACCACTACTTTCTCTGCCAAATGTGCCGGAATAAAAATGACCCCTTCTTTTTTGGCCAATACCACATCTCCAGGCATGACGGTAGCCGCTCCGATTCTTATGGGGTCATTGATGCTCAATAACATTACCTCGGTGAGAAATGAAGGATGCCATGCCCTAACAAAAGCGTTAAAGCCATCGATTTCGGACAGTCCTTCCATATCCCTACTCGAGGCATTGAATACTACACCTGTTTTGGATTTGGCATAAATGGAGTTCCCGAGGTTGTCTCCGATCAGTGTTCCATCCACAATTTTCCCAAATCCATCGGCTACATAAACATCGTGTTCTACCAATCGATCTATGGGCCATGAATTGGTATTTCCGATTTCTCCATCGGCCAATCCTTTTTGTTTGATCTGGTCGGCTACATCGGGTCGGTTGGGCATATATTGAACGGTGAGGGCTCTTCCTACAACAGTTACATCGTCGTGTAATGGTTGCCAACCTCCCTCAAATTGGTTGTGGTAACCTTCGTTTCTCAAAACGCCCCACGCTTCTTCAATGGTTACTTTCTTCATCCGTTCTAGGATATCAGCAGCGACTTTGGGTCGTCCGTCATCAAAACGTTCTCCTTCCCATTGGTGGGTTAGAAATTTCATCTGTTTAACACTCAAACTTTGGGCAAAGCCAATGTTAATCATGAGGAGACTGAGAAATAATGCGAATCTTTTTAATTTCATTTGTTTTTATGTTTAATTTTTACTTTTTCTTTTTGGGATCTTTATCTCTCCACCAAGTAGCCAGCGAGGAACCAGAAATGTTCATCCATGGGCCAAAAACAGCCGGAGCCAATCCTACGGTGGAAACTTTACCCATTTCGAGGGCGATTCCAGAGGCCAGACCTCCATTTTGCATTCCCACTTCCAAGGCAATGGTTCTGCAATCTTGTTCTTTCATTTTAAGCAATCGGCAACCCCAGTAGCCCAATAAATATCCCATCAAATTGTGGATAATGGCAGCTACAATAAGCAATATCCCTATGGATAACAAAGCGTCTCTACCCGCAGCAGTAATGATCATGATAATTAAAGCAATGGCGGTCATGGAAACTACTGGCATGGCTTTGTCCAACCATTTGGCTTTACCGTGAAAAAAGTGATTAAAAATCAATCCCAATACCACGGGAAGAATCACCATTTTTACGATACTGAGCATCATGGCCACAAAATCAATAGGAACAAAGGCTCCCGCAAAGTATTTCATCAAAAGGGGAGTCATAAAGGGGGCTACTACAGTGGCTACAGCGGTCAGTGTTACAGAAAGTGCAACATTGGCTTTGGCCAAGTAGGCCATAACATTTGAAGCCAGTCCACTAGGAGAAGAACCAATAAGGACTACTCCTGCAGCAATTTCGGCGGGGAAATTGAATAGGGTGGCCAAGCTGAAACCTAAAAAAGGCATAATGGTGAATTGACAGATCAAGCCTACCAAAACTCCTTTAGGCATTTTAATTACGCCATAAAAGTCTTTAAAACTCATGGCTGTTCCCATCCCAAACATAATGATTTGAAGAAGTGGAACGATGAGTTTTTTAAGTTGAAAGTCTCCCCATTGAACAAAGGTTTGGGGATAGAACATCGAAAGGCTAACCGCAGCAAAGATCAATACGGTAAATGAAAACCCCTTGAAATTTTCAGTCCCACGCATGGCTAAAGCCAGAGTGAGAAAAAACAAAATCAATGGGGGGCCTATTATACTATCATTACCAGATAAATAAAGCCCCAATGAAAGAACTAACAATAAGCCGGATACTGCAAAAAGATATTTAGAGAATGTTTTCATCTTTAATACCAGTCAATGCTTGCCAAACCATTTAGGTCGTAAACTACTTTTCCATCTCTAAGGGTGAGTTCACACTCGAGTTTTTGATTCCCTTTCATTCGTTTGCCACGGGTATCTATAAATCCAAAATCTCCTTTTCTTAGTTTGTGAATGGCAATATCCGCAACGGCGCCTACGGACAAATGACCTAGGTCTTTTCTTTGGATGTAGTGGGCTGGTTTGGAGGTGGTGGCTGCAATTACTTCTTGTAAGGTTAATCCCATATTCAAAAATTTAGACATGACATTGTTGAGGGTTTTCATTCCGCCATTCATACTGCCCGTATGGAGGTCGGTACTGATTACATCAGGTTTTAATCCTTGTTGGACTGCAGGCACGGCCTGTTCAAAAATAAAACTTCCCCCTCCGTGACCTACGTCAAAAACAATTCCTCTTTTTTGGGCTTTAAAGACATAGTCTCTTACTTTTCCGTTTTCGGCTACAATGGGAGTTCTCCCGTTGACATGGGCATAGGTGTGTGTAAAGATATCTCCAGGTCTGAGTTTCTCCAAAAACAGTTGATCTAGAGGGAGTTCGGGATTGCTTCCGCCAAAGTCAATCATTACTGGCATACTTCCTAATTTTCCTGCCTCCACTGCAAGTTCTGTTGGTGTCCAATCAAATCCCATAAAATGAGCGAGTTTGACACCCACAACATGATCTTTGTTTTGTTTTGCGACCAAGGCTGTCATTTCTGGATTCATATCGGCGATGTGTTGCTCTCTGTGTCCACCACTCATTCCGGCCCCCACAATGTTTAAAAAGCAGAGTACTCTTGTTTTTGAGGGATCGATTATCTGAGATTTGTAAAGCTCAAAATTTCTCCATCCCGGACTTCCCGCATCCACAACGGTAGTAACACCCGATCGAAAAGTAAATCCATCTGGTGGAACAGCATGAAAGCTATTGGCCAAATAGCGGTTGGGAACCGTTCCGAAGAAGTTATGAGTGTGCATATCAATCAGTCCAGGACTGACAATGAGCCCAGAGGCATCTACTACTCTTTTGGATTGTGTAGCGGGAATATTGTTTTTTACAGCTGCAATTTTCCCGTCTTTAATGGCAAGATCCATTATTTGATCAATATTACTTAATGGATCGATGATGTGTCCTCCTTTGATCACTATATCATAACTCTGTGCAATGGTTGAGGAGCTCAAAAGCACTAGAACTAAAGACAATAATTTTAGTTTGTTCATGATTGTTGGTTTAGTTTACAATTTACTACAATTATTTTATGTTTGTTTTACGGTAATTTTCTATTTCCTCAGCGGATAAACTTGAGGCTTCATTGCCAAAATTAGTTCTGATGTAAGTCAAAACATCAGCAATTTGATCGTCGTTTAAAAAAGAATGTTGTGGCATCAATCCATCGTATATTTCTCCATTGACTTCTATTTCCCCTTCCATTCCGTTGAGGATGAGGTGAACTAATCTTTCTTTTTCACCTATTACCCAATCAGTTCCGTTTAGGGGAGGGAATCTTCCCGAGGCGCCCATGCCGTTAGATTGATGGCATGCCATGCAGTATTGGTTATAGATTTTTTGACCAATGGCCATGTCTTTGGGTTCGATTCTATCGGTTACAATATCTGGGGTTGCGATGTGGCTTAATATTTTTCTTTCTTCCATTTCGACCAATTGTGATGGGCCAAAGTTTTCACGATCACCCTTAAATTGTACCTTCCAAATCCTGCCTTTTTCTGTTTCTCCAATATACATGGAACCATCAGGTGCAAATGCAATACCCATTGGACGAAATTCGGCATCACGTGTATTGATAATGGGGTCTACGCCAGCGAAACCATCGGCAAAAACTTCATAGGGGCCGGAGGGCTTACCATTTTCAAACGGGACAAAGCCAATAAAATAACTGGATTGGGGGTAGGGGGCTCTGTTGGTAGAACCGTGAAAAGCAATAAAAGCTCCATTCTTGTAGTGATCGGGAAAGGCATCACCGTTATAAAAGACCAAATCGTTGGGAGCCCAATGACCAGGAAATCCAATCACAGGATCTTTGTAGTCTGCACAACGACCAATAATGTTTCCATCTCCGCCATATTCTGGTGCCAGTACTTTTTTGCCCTGCATTTGGTCATAAAAGCAATAAGGCCAGCCAAAATGGTCACCTTTTTCTATTTTCACGAATTCTTCTGACGGAAGAAGTGCACTTTCCCATTGGCTAAAATGATTGGGCCAAAGTCGGTGTAAATCATCTCTTCCATGCACTACAGCATAAAGGGCTTGATCCGAGGTGTTCCAGTCCAAGGCTACAATACTTCTCAAACCACTGGCGTAAAATTCTCCGTCTTTTTGAGTTTGTCCAATTTTTTCTGCATCAAAACGCCATATTCCTCCATGATCAACCAACAGAGGACAGGGATCTTGACCAGGAACCATAGGTGTTCTTTTGGGGTTTTGGCAGGCATTGTTGGGAGCGCCAAAGGGTACAAAAATACGCCCTTCTTCGTCAAAAGCGATGGGCTTTCCAATATGTTCGTGTGAGCCATGAGCGTGATCGTCATCAACGATGATTTCTGCCTCTCCCACAGGTACAAGATTTTCGTCTAGCTTCACCCTATAAACGGTGAGTTGAGAGCTATAGTAGAGATATCCCTTGTAAATTCTAGCCGCGGTAGAATAATTCCCTCTTTGGGGTTTGTGGTATTCACCAAACTTGATCAAAGAATCTGCAACGCCATCCTTGTTGAGGTCTCTAATAGCGGCCATAACCCCTGCTTTGCTCGGTCGTTTGAATTTGGCATATAAATCTCCATTTTTGTTGACGGCCATATGGCGCACCGTTTCAGCGATGCTATCTACAAAAACAGTAGCTTCAAAACCTTGGGGAAGAAAAAGGGGAGCTTGAGGGGCTGGGCTTTTACAACCCAAAATTGTAACTATCAAGAACAGGTGTACTACTCCAAATTTATTCAACATCAATTTCATCATCCTATCAATCATCTTCATTTGTATCGTCAGTATTTATTCAAAATTTAAAGTTCCGAAATATTCGGGACGGTGAAAATCTGGGTTTGGAGTTTTGACCGGATTCCAACTTAAGTAATGCCGTTTTGAGGTATCGTCTCCGCATTTATAAAAGTTGGCATTGGAAATCAATTTAGAAAAACGTAAACCCTCATTATGAATAAAAATGGAGGAAGGAATGACCACTACCATTTCCCATTCAAACGTCCCTGACTTTTCTTCAAAAGGTGCCTTGCCTAGTGTGGACCAGGTTTTGATTTTTTGTTTGATCAATTCAGGAGGAATAAAACTGCGCTTCCCACGATGGGGTCCATAGGCCAAGTGTGTAGTGCCAATGCAATTGAATTCAAAATTATAGTAATTCCCATTTTGGAGGGGATCAACAAAAAACTCAACACAACTGTCTCTGTGTACCGCTGTGTTAGGATCGGTTTGTCGAGCCAAAATATGATTTTCTTTAACATAGTATTTCAAAAACAAAAGACTGTCATCGTGAGCAATACGGAAGCTTACCTCAGGTTGGTACGGAAATTTTTTCCATTCCCACCAATTTATTTTTTTTAGAGGTGCATTTTTCTCTAGAATACTTGAGACGCTTTCAAAAGTTAGGGAGCCTTTGATGGAAATTTTTGAAACGTCAACACTTTGGTTTTTCGTTTTCATGTCGGACCAACTCAATAATGAGATGAGGCTCATTAAAGTTATTAATTTGGGTATAGCCATTTTTAAATTTAAATTATTTAATTTAGAAATTCAAATTAATGCTTATGAAAACTTTAATCTCAGGGTTGCTTTTGTTTATATCGATCCTTTTTTCTTCTTGTGATAAAAAGGAATTGTACTACCAATCTCAGGATTTGGTTTTTGTGGGAGAGTACACTTCAGGACTTGAGGGGCCGGCAGTTGACCGCGAGGGAAATCTCTATTTTGTCAACCCTCTTCAAAGTGGCTCTGTTGGTAAAGTTGACACCATGGGGAAATTTAATTTATTTATTGAACATTTGCCTGAGGGAAGCACTGCCAATGGAATTCGTTTTGGTAAAGACCAGAGTATGTTCTTGGCAGACTATACAGGGCATAATGTCTTGAAAGTGAACATTCAAACCAAAGCTGTGAGCGTTTATGCGCAC
>Ga0209374_1003841_pt1 | contig 11398 bp, 10 predicted proteins | sample SaaInlLV_DNA_10m_FD_184683 | JGI IMG/M metagenome (GOLD analysis project Ga0209374, IMG submission 184683) | Marine microbial communities from expanding oxygen minimum zones in the Saanich Inlet - SI075_LV_DNA_10m (SPAdes) (version 2) | ecosystem: Environmental > Aquatic > Marine > Unclassified ...
CTCGACGGAAAGCCTCCAAAAAAGGTTATTATTATACCTAGAAAGATAGTTAATGTAGTTATTTGATCTTTTTAATAAATAATGGTTTACCCTTTTTTATCACTTAAAGATGGGAATGAAAACATGAGTGTGTATCACTGATTTTATTGTTACTCTTCATTGTCGTCTTCTTCAAAACCATCATCTCCTACTAACTCAGTTTCATCTTCCGTTACTTCCTTTTTCTTTTTTCTTTTGAGAAAGCTTCTTTGCTTTACTTGAAGACTGTCATTTTCTATAAATTCATCAGTAACCGCTCCCGTACTGTCCGTAGGAAGATCTTCATGAGGTGAGGCTGCCTTAGCAACTAGCAAATAACCAAAATATTTGTTATAATATTCTTGTTCCGCATTATTTTGGCCTTGAGGATCATAACCATATAAATATTTTTTTGCTGGAATAGAATCCTCAGTGGCTAAAATAACAGAATCACCTGAGATAGAATCTAAACCAAAATCAGAAGCCACAAAACTTCCTATATCCATGGAATCTGTTGGATCTTCAGATACTCCTTCCTTCCAGATAAGATCTTGTCGAGGAGCGGTTCTCATTTGATACGTCTTTAACCAGTTGGGCTCATATCTTACAACACCAAATTTAGTTCTATTCCCCACTTCTGCTTTCGCTATATAAGTTTCAACAGAGGCAAAATATTGAGACTTTGAGTCATCATAGTTCTTGTTAATGTAGGCGTCACGCGTTTCCTTATCAAGCTTCCAAAGGGGTGAGAAATAGGCAAACCGGAGAGAATCATCCAAGATATAAGTACTTTGAAACGCAGGACAAATCATCTTGGGTCGACATCGCAAGCTTGACATTAATAAAAACAAGAAAATAATTCGTAAAAATATCTTCATTAGAGGCACAAGATAGGCCTAAAATGACAAAAAATGAATGTAAAGCTTCAAGTCAATTAAAAAAAAAATTAAATTAAATTTAATCAACACTTTATCATAAGATCATAACCTATCGAAAAAGTAGATTTTCTGTAAAAAAAATTAGATTGTCACTACCAAGACCTCGAAATGTATCTCGTAATCATTAAGATGACTGCAAATATGAAGATTATGATGGATATTTTATTGATTCCGTGCATTAGTTTTAAGTTAATGCTTACTTTCTTCGTGGAATCTTTTTTTCTGAAAAAATAAGTAAGCAATTCATTTAAACCACTTTTTGTATCTTTTTGATCTCTATCCATTTTATATATTATTTGTTAATTCAGGGTCTACCCATTCCCCATTGTCTTTAATTAATTTGATAAGTTCATCTAAGGCATTCGCAGTCGGCACTGCTTTTTTGATGACTTCTTGGCCCTTATAGAGCGTGATTTTCCCTTTACCTGAACCCACATAGCCATAATCTGCATCAGCCATTTCTCCAGGCCCATTTACGATACAGCCCATAATACCTATTTTTATCCCTTTCAAATGATCCGTCTTTTTTCGAATCATCGCTGTTGTTTCTTGTAAATCAAAAAGCGTCCTACCACAAGATGGGCAGGATATATATTCTGTTTTGGTTATCCTAGTACGCGCCGCCTGTAAAGTACCGAAAACAGTTTCATTGATTAATTTAGTATCCAAATCATCCGCGCTCATCAGCATACCATCGCCCAACCCATCAATGAACAACCCTCCATAATTAGTGGCTAAATTGATTCTGAATGCTTCTTCTGAAAAATCGCCAAAATGATATTTAAACACTACCGGTAATTGAATGCCTGCCTTCATGAATTTTATCATCACATTTCTTGAGCTATGAAATACGTTAGAGGCAAAAGATTCTAAGATAATAATGGATTGAGTTAAACCCTTGAGTTGATCTATGATCTTATCTTCAATTTTATCCGCATTGATTTGAATAAAACTAAAATGATTTTCAACTTCTTTTAAATTGATCAATTGATTTTCAAACAAGAGCGGATAAATATGATCCTTTTTACTTAACGTTTGAAATAAATCATAATTAACAATCTGCTTTAACCCATTAGGAAGCATAAAATCAAGCACATGATCTCCTGTATAAACATAATCACATCCTAAATCATTCATACCCCATTTATCTAACTCAGACAAATAAAAATGCCCTACTGATTTCAAGCTTTTAATATCGATGGTTTTCTTATTGGAAAAATCTGCGATAACGCGAGGTACATTTTGTGCACCAAAATTGACCACTTCAAATGTCTCTCTACGGGTATAGCGATAGGGATCTATAGGACTGTCTATCACGGGCAATAGGTCTATTGGACTTTTTCGCTCAATCAATTGATCAATCAATATTTTTGCAACGGGGGCTTCTGCTTCCGGGGCTTCTGTCAGCGACACTCTAACCGTATCTCCTAAGCCATCTTCCAAGAGCGTTCCTATACCTACCGCAGATTTGATTCTCCCATCTTCTGCCTCTCCCGCCTCTGTTACTCCTAAATGCAAAGGATAAGATTGCAATCCTTCATCTTTAAGCTTAGCAACCAGCAAGCGATACGCTTGGACCATTACTTGGGGATTGCTTGACTTCATTGAAAGCACCAGATCGAAATAATTTAAATCCTCACAAATACGAATAAATTCGAGAGCAGATTCAACCATCCCTAGTGGCGTATCCCCGTATCTACTTAAGATTCTATCAGATAAAGATCCATGATTAGTCCCTATCCGCATAGCGGTACCATATTCCTTACAAATACTTACCAACGGTGAGAACTTAGCTCTAATGCGATCTAATTCTGCCTGATAAGTGCTTTCAGTATAATCGATGACGGAAAATTTTTTCTTATCTGCATAATTGCCTGGGTTTATGCGGACCTTCTCTACGATTCTAGCCGCAAGTTCAGCAGCGTTTGGTGTGAAATGAATGTCAGCAATCAACGGTGTTTTAAATCCTTTTTCTCTAAGTGAGTTCTTAATTTCTGCCAAGTTTTTCGCTTCTTTAATGCTTGGCGCAGTAATTCGAACATAGTCACAGCCTGATTCAATCATTCTGATACATTGATCCACAGAACCTTTAGTGTCCATCGTGTCAATGGTAGTCATTGATTGAACGCGTATAGGAAATGATCCTCCTATTGGAACTTCGCCAATGTTTACCACACGTGTGAGCCTTCTTTGGTAGTTAGTTAGGCTTTTAGCATAATAGGTCATATGATCTTCTCACGTTATAAATTCAACTATACAATATAACATTACAAGTCTCCGAGTTGAGGTCTGATCAATAAGTCTTCAACCACTGTGCGATCACTTAAACTGTAAGTTGCCCAAATAAGATCTGCCACATCTTCAGACTTGATAAATCGTTCTTCAGGAAGGTCAACACCCTGCCAACTTGAAGTGAACGTTGCCCCTGGCAATACTGCAGTAACTTTAATATTATCTTTCTTCAGTTCTTCACGTAAAACCTTAGTCATACCATACAAAGCAAATTTAGAAATACTGTAGGATCCCCCATTGGCATAAGCCGTAAGGCTTGCAATAGAGCACATATTGAAAATATAGCCCTTCTTTACTACTTTCATTTGTGGTAAAACAGCTCTTGTTAAATGATAGGCGCTGTAAAGATTGGTGTTGATCATCGTTTCCAAAGCACCATCGGCTTCCTCATCAATCATACCAGGAGTAAATACGCCGGCGTTATTGATTAATATCTCTGGGATACCTATATCATTAACGAACTTACCAAATTTTAAAACCTCTTCCTTAATAGATACATCAACAGCCAAAATGGATACTTTTACAGCATACTTTCTCTCAATGTCAACTTTAAGTAAGTCCAATTTTGTCTGTTTTCTTGCGCAAGTAATAATATCAAATCCTTGTTCGGCAAATCGATAGATAATTGATTTACCGATACCTTCTGTTCCTCCCGTGACTACACAATACATGTTTTTCTCTTTCTTCTTATTGAACAACAAATTTCAATAAAAATAACTCCATTTCTCAATAAAAAATGGAGTTTTAAAATGATATGCTTAAATTCGATGATTAATGCGAAGTTTAGGCAAATATGTCATTTTCATGGGGAGTCTCTTTACTAGGAGAGAAACTTTCAGTACCTATATAAGGCTGATTACACAAGAGTGTATAAATGTCGGGTATAACTCTCTTTTCATAGTAGGAATTGTATCTATTTTTATGGGTGCAGTGACAACAATCCAAACAGCATTTAACCTGGTCAGCCCATTTATCCCTGATTACGTTATCTCTCTGGTCGTCCGGGATATGGCTATTTTAGAGCTCTCTCCCACCATTATAGCTATTATTTTTGCAGGTAAAGTCGGCTCAAGTATAGCTGGAGAACTTGGAACCATGCGCATAACTGAACAAATTGATGCCTTGGAGGTTATGGGAATTAATGCCAGCTCCTACTTAGTTTTGCCCAAAGTGATCGCTTGTGTTGTTATGTATCCCATGCTGGTGATATTGTCTATCTTTTTAATCCTATTGGGAGGTTATTTTGCAGGTACGCTTACCGGCATTCTCTCATCGGTAGATTACCTTTATGGAATACGCTATGAATTCATAGAATTTAATATCACATTTGCTGTGATTAAAGCCTTGGTTTTCTCCTTTTTAATTGCCTCAATTTCTTCTTACAAGGGTTTTTTTACTACTGGAGGATCATTAGAAGTAGGTAAAGCTTCAACCTCAGCGGTTACCAATAGTTGTATCGCGGTCCTTTTGGCAGATTATGCATTGGCTCAGCTCTTAATGGGATGATAGAAATCAACAACATATCGAAATCATTTAAGGGAAAGCAAGTGCTTTTCAATATATCAGGGACTTTTTTTAAGGGAAAGAATAATTTAATCATTGGTTCAAGTGGCACAGGAAAAAGTGTATTATTAAAAAATATAGTGGGACTCTTTACTCCTGACTTGGGAGATGTTAAGTACAACGAGCGTTCTTTCATCAATGGATCTGAACAAGATCGTAAACAAATAAGGCGAGAAATTGGTATGCTTTTTCAGGGAGGTGCCTTGTTTGATAGCAAAAACATAGAAGAAAATGTGAAATTTCCTCTTGACATCCTCACAGATTTTCCTGAAGATGAGAAAATCGATAGGGTTAACTTTTGCCTTGAACGGGTCGGTTTGGTTAACATAAATAAAAAAATGCCCTCTGAAATAAGTGGGGGTATGAAAAAACGTGTTGGAATAGCTCGGGCCATTGTAAACAAACCCAATTATCTCTTTTGTGACGAACCTAATAGTGGTTTAGACCCACAGACCGGCATAAAAATAGATAATCTGATTAAAGAAATCACCTCTGAATACTTAATCACGACGATTATCGTGACCCATGACATGAACTCTGTGATTGAAATGGGAGACCATATTATGTTTCTCTTAGAAGGTAAAAAACTTTGGGAAGGGACCAATGATGAGATTACAAAATCTGATATAAAAGAATTAAATGACTTTGTCTTTGCCACTCAATTAATGAAGCAAATGTATCTGAGATAAATAATCTCATAAAGTTATGCCCTTGGCATAGTAATAAAGAAAGTCGTGCCAACCCCCTTTTTAGTCTCAAACCAAATATTTCCTCCCGCTTGTTCTATCCCTTTCTTTGCAAATGCAAGCCCTATTCCTGTTCCATTCTCCTTGGTTGTAAAATAAGACTTAAAAATATCAGCCGTATTCATGTCCGAAATCCCTTGACCCTTATCTTCTATGGATAAAAGTAATTTGTGGGCTTTAACCTCTAAGCATACCTCTACGTAACCTGGCTTTTCAACATGTGATTGAACCGCATTTATGATGAGGTTATTTAAAATTTGACGCATAAGATCAACGTCGGCATAAACCATCACATCTTCGGTTATATCAAGATGAATTTGCAAATCATCTGAAGCATAAAGAGACGAAGTTTCTCTTACTAATTTGGAAAAATCAAATACTTCATTGTGAGGTGCGGGCCATTGGGCAAAAGAAGAAAATGAATCTGCGATAGAAGATAAATTATCAATCTGTCCAAGCAAAGAGTTAAGTACTTCATAATTTGCCTCTGAATCATTCATCGCTCTCTGCATTTGTTGGATCTTTAGCTTCATAGGCGTTAATGGATTCTTGATTTCATGGGCTACTTGCTGGGCAAGTTCTCTCCAAGCAGTCTCTTTTTGAATTTTAGCCAATTCAAATTTACTCTGATCCAACTTGGCCAACATTTGATTGTATTCAAAGACTAGCATACCAATTTCGTCCTTTTCTTTATACGTCAATGGAGCGATCTCTTCTGACATAAATTGAGTTCTTCTCATACGTTCAGCAATCATCTTAATGGGCTTGATAATCCCCTTCATTCCGTAATTACCGACCAAGAGCGTCAAGATGAAAATAGAAGTAAAAAAAACCATGAAATTATTGAATACCTCAATCTGTTGATCGTTTACATGATTTTTGGAATCGAAAAATGGGAGCGCAATAATACCCATTAATTCATTTATTTGATCTCCATAAACGGCCACATACACCGTTTTAAATTTCACGCCTGCTAGATTTTCTTCAATGATCTTTGTTTGGCCTCTTCCGTCAATAATATGTTCATATGCCATGGGATGTATCTTTTTAGATAAAATATTTTGATCAAAAATATCCTCATTACTTGATGCCAACATCTGGCCTTTCGCTCCATACAGGTTAATATCACTTCTAGATAAATTAGATATTTCAATGATTTTTTGAATCAATTGGTACTTATTGGTATTATTGTTTAGAAATAACGCCAAGTCTTGTTTGAAATTTTGAGCGATGTTCACGGCTTTCTTTTGATGGCTTCTATTAATTTCAGCGCGATAAGATGAGGTTAATTGAGATAATATGAGCACACTGACAATGGCGGTAGGAACAAGAAATGAAAGACCTACATAAAGTTGAATTTTATTAGTTAAACTAAAACTTTCAATGGGTCTAAGTCTAGTCATTATAAAAAAAACAGATCCAAAGAAAAATAAACTCAGAATAAAAATAAAAGCAATGTTCGCGAAAATAGCATATTTACTATAAGCGCTAGATACGACCATTAAGATGCGTCCGTCTTGAATTTTTGTCAAATAGAAATGCTGTTTCCATTGAATGCATTCGCCTTGAGAACTTATATCAGGACATACTTCAGCCCGTTTTAGAGGGAATTTATAATTACCCAATTGATGTGTAAGCATTCCATTTTGATAAATGCCATAATCGTAATTTTTTACTTTTTGAGAACTCTTATTTTTGGCCTCGAAGAAAGAGGAATAGACCGTTGGAGTTGAGTGTTTCCTTTTAGTGTATTCTACGATGATTTCCCCTTTATAGTTTGAAGATGACATGGGGATCACCGTATAATACTTATGATACCCGTTTTCAATCATGGGCACAGAATAAATATTCTCATAAGATGTAGTATTTGCTTTCCGTAATATTACTTTTGAAAAATTGATTCCTTCTGTTCTAGTAAAGCCATAAGAATCACCGTTATCATCTAATAAATAGGTCTTCATCACATATTTATCAAGATAAGAAGCTTGAATTTCCCTAATACGGTCCTCAACAACCTTTGTTGCAAGCAGCTCATTTTTAAATCGTAAAGAAATGATCGGATCTTTCATTATTTTCTCACCCAGTCTATTGATGTAATACTCTCCTATCGAATCGGTCGCTGTTTGAATTTTAAAAGCAAAATCTTGTTTCTGTACTAATTCTGAACGCGTGTGAGATTTCAAGATTACGCGAGCGTTCAGAATTCCTACGAATACAGCAATCAACATTAAATAAAAAAGAGTGATGTATTTGGGCTTGGTCAATTGATAAGAACAGCCTGTCATAAACATGATCCCCCAAACTATCAACTGAGGGAATATGATATACCATTGATCACCAAAGGGGCCTATGAAATAGGCTAGTAATAAGATGACCACATAACCTAAATGCTGCGGGAACACATAAGCCTTTATAAAAAACTTGTAGAAAATATGATTCAAAAAGAAATAACACGAAGATAATAACATCAAAAAAATGTAATACAGCATCCGATGATTACTGAATAGCACCGATTTGGTAATGTCTAGGTTTTCATGGCTGTAATGAGCGATCAACTCTATTCCAAAAAACAATAAATGTGCGCTAATTATCGAACTTAAGAAAGAAAAAACAATAGTGAATGTCCTGAATCTAGTGATCGTCAGTTGAATCACTTTTTTGGACTTAAATAACGCGGTAGTAAGCTTAAATAATATGATTAATAAAAATAAAAAAAAGAAAAATAACTGCTCCAAGTCGAGGAATAAAAGATCCGGCATCAATTGATATTCAAGAAAAGTAATTGAACCGATTTTCCCCTTTGCCATCAAAACAAAATAAGTCATCCAAAAGCACAAAGCCACAACCAGGACGGCTAGATAACCCAAGGATGATTTTAATGATAAAAAATTCAAAAAGGAATTAATCGTATAAAATACCGTGAATACAATGAAGAAGAGCAGCATAAAATTTAGGACAGAAGTATCTGTTTCGTTAGGCGCTGCTGATAATTTCAATAAGATTTTACCATCATAACTGACCGGGAATCCTTGCGTGTTGAAGTCTACGTCAAATTTTGAAAATAACTGTTTATTAAATACAGTAATTGATTGATTCTCTTTAGAAACAAAGGTTGAAGCAATGGGTATAATGGAGTACAGTTCTAGCAGGGCGCCGGAAACTTCCTGTTTCGAAACTCTGAGGCAAATAACATCTATATTTTCATCTGAAAAAAAAGCAACCGTATCCACTGTCTTGATACGTTCATATGCCGGAAAGTAGGCATTGGAATTCCAAAAAACAAGATCCCCATCTCGGTAACCATAGGTGGGATAATTTGGATTAAAAGACTGCTGTAGATCTGAACCATTATGATGCATGAATTGATCTAAAAAAAAATGAAGATCCGTCAATTGATCGCTGATAATGGAGGAGATCTTATTATTAATTTCACGAGCAACCTGACCCTCACCCGCATTAAGCCAATAGGCTATTATACTGGCACTAAAAAACCATAAAACAGCTATTTTGATTAATCGTAAGCGCATCTACGACTAAATTAAAGGAAACGAAACTAACTAGCTCTTAAAGCTGCATCATATTTCACTCTGCCAAACAAATGAAGGTATATGATCCTTGAAAATCGATAATTGAACGGATAGAGAATAATGGAGAGAAAAATCACCGAACCAATATAAACTTTTGATTCGGGGTCATCAAAAAAGAAAAATAAAATAATGGTAACGGCAGCGAATATTCCTACAGAGAATATGTAACTAATGTAGAGAGCCCCATAAAAAAAACCAGGCTCTACTTCGTAGTCCAAGTTGCAATTGGGGCAACGTGGATTCATTTTTGTGAAATTATTAAAAGTAAAAACAGCAGTTTTGAATATATTTCCGTCCCTACACCTTGGACAGTGTCCATTAAAAATGGCTGACGATCTTGTTTTTTTTACCATGTAAATAAAAGAACTTATACCACAAGACAAAGACTAACAGAATTAATAGGTACGGAGCCGAAAACAAGTAAATAATCCCTGAATTAAGGCCCCCTGCCAAGTCCACATCCCCATGACTCACGTTATTAACCACCTGTGTCCGACACATCACACACTGGGCATTAATCATTTGGATATTTAGAAGACCCAAGACAAGTAGTAAGAATCTCTTCACTTTCATCCGTGCATGTAATAAGGACTTACCATCAAGTATACGATCACACCCGTAATAGAAACATAGAGCCAAATAGGAAAAGTAAACTTAACTATTTTTTTATGCTCTTCTATTCTTGCGTTGAGAGAATAAAAGAAAGAAGTCAAAACAAGAGGTATGACGATTACCGATAATGCGATATGGGATATCAATATACCTACGTAGAAGGGCCTACTTATGCTTACAAGGCCATGTTCAGCATCCGAGAGTATACCATCCCGATTAACATCTCCAAAAATGGTCGTAGTAGCAGAAGAATGATATAACACATAAGTTAATAAAAAAATCGCTCCTAAACTGAAACCAGAAGTCATCAAAGCCTGATGCCACTTGACATTTTTACTTTTGATAGCGATGATGGCGGCAATAAGTAAAATGCTCGTCGCTGTATTCAACAACGCATTGAAGGCCGGTATATGATATACCCAATCGCCTAAATTTAATTTAACTGGGAAAAATAATAAGAAGGCCACCAATAAAGGAACAACGACAGAAATAACTTTTATTAAAACTAAATATTTTTTATTATTCATAATATCTCTCGTAAATGGTTGAGCAAATCAAACTCAACAAGAACTCTATCTACTTCTTCGATAGTCAATTCATAATATCCAATGATCTCACGGTTATCTCCAACGAGTATTAAAGGATAAGTATTGAATTCTCCGAAACAATCTTCCTTAGAGGTGTAAAAATCATAAGACCAATTATTGTCTTTAAGTTGAATCATCAATCGTTGAAGTTGTAGCTTTTCATCATCAACTACGCCAGTGTCGAGAATATATAAAGAGGCCGATTCCAAGTTGCACGTTTCGTTAACGTTGCCCACAGGAGATAATTGAAACTGATTTTGGCCAAATGCTTGAAGAAATAAATACCAGCTAACTGGTAAACCAAAGACAAGTATTAGAATAAAAAACTTTAATATTTTCTTCAATTAATATACAGCTTGAAAAATGGCATCTGCTTGGAATAAGAGAATAAATAATAAGAACGCCACAAACAATAACGGAAACAATATCGACATCTTCAGTGCTCCTTTCTCATGACCTAAATGCATAAATTCCGACATGATATAATAGGCTTTGACAATAGTTAAGGCTACAAAAATAAAAATCCTTACCCATTTATATTCGTGCGGGACCGTAAAGGCGATAGCAAATTCAAATACCGTAATTACAAAAAGATACAAGGTAACCCGCAAAAACATTTTTACTTTATCCTTGTCTATAGGCTTAACATCAATAGGTGTATTCTGTTGCATGTTTAATTTGTTTTAAAATTTTGAAAAGTCAAACCAGATAAAAGAAGGTAAAAACAAATACCCAAACCAAATCGACAAAATGCCAATAAAGACCGACTTTTTCAATCATTTCGTAATGTCCCGTGCGTTCTAATTTGCCAGTAACGGCTTGAAAGAACACCATAAAGTTTAACATAACACCGCTAAAAACATGAAAACCATGAAAGCCTGTTATGAAGAAAAATAAGGCTGCGAAGTTCGGAGGTCCATATTCATTCATAGTCAAATTTGCCCCATGAAAAATACTCCCATCAAGAAGTTTAGATCCCATATCCGTTCCCGTAATAAAATGACTCCACTCCCAAGCTTGACAACTTAAAAAAGCAATACCTCCTAGCAGCGTCC
>Ga0209374_1003868_pt1 | contig 11326 bp, 15 predicted proteins | sample SaaInlLV_DNA_10m_FD_184683 | JGI IMG/M metagenome (GOLD analysis project Ga0209374, IMG submission 184683) | Marine microbial communities from expanding oxygen minimum zones in the Saanich Inlet - SI075_LV_DNA_10m (SPAdes) (version 2) | ecosystem: Environmental > Aquatic > Marine > Unclassified ...
TGTGCCGCCCTTGAATCGTGCAACTGGTAAAAATATACCGATTGCCATTTCATTTGGCGGAATGTTTAAAAAGGATGACCGAACTTGACTAAACAGATAATGTTTTATACACAATCTGAAGAATCTATTGTTCTCTATGCCACCTGTTAAATTATATCGTGTGTTTCTATCAAAATTCTTATCACTTGCATACTTAGAAAGTTGTCTTAGAAATGTAACTCTCTGTGCCATAGGCAGATAGTGAAAGTTCAGTCCGTAGAACCCACCCTTTGCAGCCTGTAATGGCAGAATAAGTGGAAACTTATCATAAAATGGTAGTGTTGCCTTGTGTTTTGGGTCGTATGCAAATAGATTCATCACGCCATACTTAGGTCGTAATGTTGCCTTGCCTTGATTAATCAATGACCTTGCACCAGGTGTAGTCATCTTTTTGACTTCTTTCCTATACCAGTCATATGATTTAGGACCTGTTGTTGTATCAAGAATCTTGTCGAATACTGTTTTTGCCATGCTACTATTTATACAGGTTTGTAGATAGTTATTAGTTCTTCTTTGCCCTTAACTTTGATTTTATCTACTTCAACTGACTTGATGTCTGTGAGTTGTTCCATCGTGTAACTAGAATATAGTGTAGGCGAATCTTTGAAATCACCTCTGCCTGCCGTTGCCTCTAGTCGTGCGGCCAGGTTGACTGCATCGCCTATAACTGAGAAGTCAAATCGTGTTGTACTACCCATGTTACCTACAATCGCTGTGCCTGTATTCACGCCTGTGCCTACATTGATATCAGGCAGACCTCGTTCTTTGTATCGTGCCTTGAGTTCTAGTGTCTTTGCTTCTATCTCTATTGCACTTTTGACTGCCATTTCAGCATGATTTGGCATATCAACTGGTGCGTTGAATACTGCCATGATACAGTCGCCCATAAACTTGTCAACCATACCACCATTGTTTAGTATTATAGTCGTCATCTCGTCTAAGAATTCATTGACTAACACTACTAGGCCTTCGGGGTCGTCTTTGTTCTTATAGAATTCTGATATAGGTGTGAACCCGATAATGTCCATAAACAGAAATGACATCTCTCGTCTGTCGCCACCTAGTTTGAGTAAGTCAGGATTCTTCTGTAGAGCCGCAACTTGTCGTGGGTCAAGATAGTGTTCAAACTGTTTCTTAATCTGTTGTTTGAGTCTAAATTCAAGTATGAATCGATTGAATGTAGAATGAAACCCTACGATAAAGAATGTCAATAATGCCCATGTAATGTCTACTAGAACCAGTTGTGTCGTAAACATATGTTGGAAATAATATACGCCAGAACCGAAGATACCAATCAATGAGAGACCGATTACCCAGTATGGCAGAAATCTCGTTATCAGTATAATTGCAATGCCTAATAGAAGTCCTGCGAGTAGTTCTAATAGTTCATCATATCGTTTGATTGTTTCGCCATCAAGTATCGTCTGTAGTGTCTGTGCTGATATCACATAGTCATACTGTTCGCCAGTAGGCGTTGCAACGACACCACCGAGTTCTTCTGCCGTCATGGCAATAATGACTGTCGTTCCTGCAAGTTCGTCAAAGTTCTCTGCACTAGCAGAAATAGTCTTAAATTCTTTATTCCATCGTACCCAGACTCTCGCATTTGTGTCTGTGTTGATTGTTGCATATGCAGGCACTCTCATTGCAATGATGCCTGATTCGTCTGCCTTGACCTGATATGACGGGTCGCCAACTGCAACTCGTATTGTTTCGATTGCCATGTTCGGGTAGACTTCTTCGCCTATCTTCATCAGCAGTGGCACTCGTCTGATTACACCATCTATTTCAGGTGCAGTATTGATGACGCCCACACCAGATGTACACTCTGCAAGTTTAGGTAATGGTCCGACCATGCCAGGCCATTCAAACAAATATGGTAGTGGGTCGCCTATCTTTGCAACGCCTCGTGGTACTGCATTACTTGTGGTCTTTTGTGTCGTGCCTGTTTGTGCAATGACTGTACCGTACCCTAGTGCCTCACAGAACACATCATCGCCACCCATTCTATCTTCTTCACTAAACAATAATGGCATCACAATAATGCCTGTCTGTGCATTTCTTAAATCAAATATGAGTTGTGCAAGAACATCTCGTTTCCACGGCCATTGACCGTACTTTTCGATTGCCTGTTCATCTATGGTAACTATTGATACTGCTTCAGAAGGTGTCTTTACTTCGTTCTGTAGTACATAGTCAAATGATTTGAGTCGTAGTATTTCTTTGACCCACGGATCCTGAAATCCTATATAAGTCAAAACTATAAGTGTAACAAATGCAATCGACCAATGTGATAATATTTTCTTCATGGTACTATTTATATTAGTTCTGTGTAACTGAAACTGAGCAACCAGTAGATGTCTGACAGTTGTTTGTGAGTGTGTATGATTGATTTGTATTACTATCTTGTGTGAGAGATAAGTCGGTTGTGTATGAACCTGTTAAATCTATTGTTGCTGTATGAGCACCATCTCCTTTTTGTACTACTGATTGTTCTCCATTATCAGTTCGTACTATAAGTTGCATGTACTTATCTCCATTACCTTTTTGTTTAAAGAATATATCATTATTCTCACCACCATATGTATAGATTCTTGCTTCATGGTCTGCATTACCTGTACCAGTTTCTTGTGAACCTTTTAAATCTGTATTGCCTGAATGTAAATCTAAGTTGACTGTGTGTCCGCCATATTCTGCTGTAGCACTCGCTTCGCAAGTTGTATCACTGGTGTCAACAAATGTCTTGCCTTGGCAGATGTGAACATTATTATCGTTGGTGTTGATATGAAATCCTATTCTGTTTGCATCTGTACCTGTAGTATTGTATTGTTCAAACTTTAAAGTATTACCTGAACCATCTAAGTCACCGCCCCAACCTTGACCAGAACCCCAATATGAAACCCAACTAACTGTATTATTATTTCCTTCTTGGTCAATGTCAATTGTGTTGTTGTCGTGTGATACAGATAACTGCACTACATTATCATCACCGTCTTGAGTTATATCTAGTGTAAAGTTATTGCTTGTGCCGACTTGAGTAATGTATATCTCGTTATTAGCAAATGCAGACCCAGCCATAAAAAAGATTGGAATGTATAATAATATTATTAGTAATAAGCTACTGACTTTGTATAATAGTGATTTCACTTTCTATGCCCCCTAATTCAAAATCTATCAGTTCAAAATCGCCCATTTGTATATTCATTATGTAACTGTTTTCTTGTTCAAGTAATAATTCAACAACACTACCACTTGCAGCTTCTCTATGCCAGTACCATTGTGGTTCTTGGTCTAGTATTGTGATACCTGTGTCTTTATCTTTACCCAATGTAAAATCATATGTGCCTTTCTTCTTGTCAAATTCAGAACGCATCTGTAGCGCCAACTGACGATTCAGTTGCTCAAGAATGTCGGCCAAAAAGTTCTGGTCTAAGAAATCTGTATCAAGCATAGACACATATTCATCTTCTTCTATTTCTAAGTAGTCTACTTCTAATTCTTCAAACTTTAGAAAGTCAATATCAAGTGCAGTAGCAACCTTATTTAATTCTGACTCTTGTATTGCCTCTACAATCTCTCTAGGTTTAGATATGATGAGTAGGTTGTTGATAAGCGATTCTTCTAGGTCTACAATGACTGGTTTTAGTGGTCTGCTTGAAATAGTGTCTACAACCGTCGCCTGAAACGCCTGATTCATTATTACCATGCCTGCATCAGACTCAACTGATATTTCGCCTACGAAACAGTTGCCATTTGTATCACATGATGGCAATAGAATGATAGTAGAACTACCCACTTCGTCTATCGTCATTGAGAAATCTGTACCACGAACACCGATTGTAGCAGTCGGTGTTTTTATCTGTACATTTGTTGGGCTTGTTTTTGCAATCTGGCCAGAAGCATATCGTACCGTACCAAGAGCTGCTTTGAGTGATAGAGAACCTGTCTTTGTATTTGGGTCGTAGACAAACTCGTCAATGATAAGTTTAGAATGTTGAGTAACATCTACTCGTGTGTCATCAATAAAGCCAATTGCAACTTTACCTTTACCTGTCTTAACAGTATCATACTGAAATATATCTAAATCTTTTTCGGCATCAACATCTTCACCATCCGTTCTTTCGATATTGGCATTACCTTCATGTAAGATAACATCGCCAATGATACTAGCGAATGATGAAAATGTTAAACACCATAATATAATAAAAAGTCGCACATTAATCTCGTTGAATAATATCTACATTTGCCGAAGCACCATTTACTGTTAGTGTTAGTATATCACCACTACCGCCTGTCTGCAAGATAACATAGTCTGCACTTGCACCATCGTGGTGTAAGTTAATTGTACTTGCATTATCTTGGTCGATATCAGCCGTGAAACTTGCACCATTTACATCCATGTTGACTGTACCTGTACTTGTTTGTTCTATACTGACATTCGCACTTGCACCATCTTGGTCTAAGTTAATTGTACCTGTGCTTGTTTGGTCAATATCAAATGTACCACCAGCACCATTTAAACCATTTGAAGTTTGTCCAAGAATAGTTCCGTCTGTGTTGAATACTGCATGACCTGTCTGATTAATATTAACTGTCTTAACAGCAGACGCTGTACTTCCAGTAGTCGTTAATGTTATTGTGCCACCAGCAGTTTGATTGATGTCAATGTTTTGTGAATCACCTGTTGTATCTACTGTCGCCGAGTTATCATAAGAACCTGATTGTACAACATCAACATCTGCCGTGATACCAGTTTGGTCCATAATTAAAGTATGACCTGCAACATCACCATTGTCATCAATATTGATTAGATAGTTATTTGAATCGCCAGCAATGTCTAATCTTAATATTGCACTTGTGCCATCAATAGAAGCATTAACAACAGTACTATCCGTGCCTGAAGCACCAGTAATATCAATATCAGCATTATCGCCAGACTTTGAACTAGCAAGACCGACATCTATATCAATGTCTTGTGAGTTACCAGATGTAAAACTAATTACAGCATTCACATCATCACAACCTGAAGTAGCGCCAGCACTATCACAGTTGAAATCTATGTTGTTACTATTACCCGTTGTATAAAACACACCCGTAAAATTATCGCCTTCGATATCAAAGGTGATTATATTACTATTACCGACTTGGTCTATATTAAAATTTGTTGCACTGCCAGACGCTGTAGAAGCTGTAGTCGAATTACCTATCATATTTCCATCGCCGTCTTGTAATACATCAAATACTAAAGAAGCACCTGCTTGTGTTACATATATTTTATTTGTTGCCATCGCTGACATACTCATCAGAAACATAATAAAGAAAGTTAATAATCTCAAAATTACTCTCCTTGTTTCTCCGAAATCGGATGTTTTGGTACCCAGTCGTCAAGTTTTATATCAGTCTGAGCTATATTTATATCTTTATCTTCTGCTATTACGGGTTCTGCCCATTCCCAAAGACCTATCTCTTTGCCTTCATATAACATTTGCAAGACTGCATATTCAATTGCAGTACGAATGGCATAGTTCACCGGTTCGTTAGCTGCATTACCAGATTCAATCTCTAATGCTCGTGTTCCTAAATCTAAAAATCTAAACACATCTGCACCGTTACTGGTACTTGCAATTGTTTTCGTTGCTGATACAGTTAGTAAAATCTCGCCTGTCTGTACTGCAACGAGTCTGAGTGAAACGGTTACTTGGTCTGTTCTATATTGGTCGTTTGCACCTAAACCAAGAAATCTCGCACCTGCCCCACCAGATGTTGTGTTCGTATCATAACCAACAATACCGCCCTCTAATATTAGACCGGCAAACAACATAGGTGATAAACTGTCTGTTGCTACTGAACCATCATATAGTTCTCTTGTACTTCTAATCAACTGTCGTTCTTTGACTAAGTTGTCTAAACTCGCCCTCTCAACAACTGAAAACCAATCGCCATTGCCAACTGCCATGAGTGATTGTATTACCCAAACATCAGCACCTTGTGATACTGCCGTTGAGAGTCCGACTTGTTTTCTTTGTCCTGTTTCATCAGGGAAAGCGTAGACCGCAACTGTAATCTTTACTGGGTTGCCTGAACCATCCGTTGGTTGGTTTATTAATGCAGGCATCTCATGTAACAATTCTTTTGTTGGTGTGCCTTGAACGAAAGGCATTTCTCCTTCTATCGCCTTCGTGTTCTGCACCGAGCAACTGCCCACCAAACAAGATAATACTGCTATCGCCAAATATTCCATATTCATAATCCTAAAATTTAAAGTCACCAACTGGCACAACCAGTTGTGTTATAGTACCACTTGCATCAGTAACAGTTAATGTGATTGTTTCTGCTGTTTCATCTTTTGCCCAATAGACTGTTGAACCATCAGGTAAAGTTGCAGTACCGCTCAATGGGCACTCTACTGCGGTTGTGTCTGTATCTTCAGTACAATTCGTACCAAACATATTATCAACCATTTGTTTAGATAAGTTTGCGAATATACGACTTTCAACATTCGTTACAAACTTAGCGAGTGTTGTGTTCTTTGCATCTCTAGCCTCTTTAGCAGCGGCTGAAGTGATGTCGTCTTTTACTGATTCCCTTCTGTTGTATTGAAGTTGTTCTATCGATAGCACATGACTAGAATATCCTTCGCCACTAAAGGCAGGGTTACTAAAATCAAAGGTTAAACTACTTGATATAACCTGAGTACTATAAACAATCAATACACATAAAATTGTTTTGATTAGTGTTTTCATACTACTATTTATAAGGATTTTGACCATAAAAAAGGGGACCGAAGCCCCCTTTCAATGTTACTGTTTAACTTAGTCCTTCTTCCAAAGTGACCATAAGATTGCGATTGTAACTAATCCTACTAAACCTTCGTTACCTAGGCTTGCTACTATGCTAGAGATGTTATCGATAACACCTAAAGATAAGAATGGTACATTTGCACCAAATACTACTTCAAGTGCTACTGATAAACCAATTAGTTGTACAGCGACCGTAGTAATATTACCTATCGTATCCGTTATATTTTTCCACATAAATTTTCTCCTTTTATGTTGTTGTTGTTTTGATATCTCAAACTTCATTCATAATCAGTAGTAATATTTAGACAAAAATGGGGTTAGAAAACAACTTTCTAACCCCAAAGTAGTGAAAACAGATGGAGAGATTACTCGTCCTCTTCCGCTAACTTACTGAAATAACTCAAAGTTTCGTCTGAATCATCATCAGCAGTAGTAACTGGAGTAGGTGTCGGGGAACTTACTGTTTCTGCTACAACTGGTGCTACTTTCGGTGCTACAGGTGGGATGGCAACATCCTCAGCAGTGCCAGTATTTCTAACGCCAGATAGAACTTTGTCAAGTTTTGCTTTAAGCTCATCATATGATTTAAAGTTTTCGTCTGCTAGAAATGGTTTTAATGGATATTGTCTATTCCATATTTCTTCAATGGCCTCGTCATTAGGCGCAATAGCAGTTTTACTATCGAACTCTGACTTGTCATAATTCCAATAGCCATCAACTTTTCTGATTTTTAGTTTAAAGTTTGCACCTTCCCAAAAGTCAAATGGATTGATTGGCGTTTCATCTTCAAATTCAGGTTTCATCGCCTCAGTAATCTTATCAAAGATTTTCTTACCGAATTTATATAGTTTAACCTGACCCTCATTCTCAGGATGTTTAGGGTCACTCACAATCAGAATATTTGCATAGTAAGATAACTTGCGTTTTCTCTTACGAGCAATTTCTTTGTCTGCCTCAACACCAGAATTCCATAGTAAACTGTTAGATTCACTAATCGGACATTTCTTGTTGATTGTAGTCAAACTGTTTTCAATTAACCAACCGCCTGGTCCTTGAAATGCATGTGACCATAATCTGGCCCATGGCAAATCTTCGTCTTGTACTGCTGGTAAGAAACGAAAAACAGCATAACCGTTACCTGATTTGTCTAGTTCTGGTTTCCAGAATCTATCATCTTGGTATGAGTTTGATTGTTTTTGTGGTTCTGCAACCTTTGATAGTTCACCCATTAGGGTGTCTAAGTTGTTTGAGCGTTTTAACGCTGATAGACTTGATGTCATATTTTTTCTCCGTATGATTGTATTTGTATTATTATTGTATCGTTCTGTGCTGTATATATCGCACCTTTATATTTATAACAAAAGTATATCTCAATTTGGAGCGGAAGAGAGGGTTCGCACCTCTGACTACAGATTGGAAACCTGTCGTGTTACTTTTACACTACTTCCGCATGTTTCTTGATATATGTATATATTATACACTAAGTTCTTTCCTTTGTCAAGCGTTTCCTAAACATTTATCTGCTGTTTCTAATATCTCTGGTAGATAGTTAAAGAATAGATAGATTAGGGCTATCAACCCTACTGCTCTAAGCATTATTCAACTCCCATTTTGCCAGCTTGCAACTCTGCATCAGCATCTGGTTTTATTAAATCACAATTGTAAGACATAGTTCTTCTTATTCCGTCACCATTAAACGGATAAACTCCGTGTAACATTGTGTATGGGAATATGTAAAACTCGCCTACTTGAGCATCTACTCTAAATTGTGATACGCCAAGTGGGTCTTGATTGCCGCCAACAAATTCTAAGTAACCGTTTGATGGGTGTTCTTCTCTCGAATATTCTTTACCATATGACTCAGGTCGTTTTAAGACTAATACAGATGATAATCCTAAGTCGGTCATCTTACTTGTATGGTAGTGAAATGGATTATATTCATTCTCTCGCATTTCATTTATCCATGCATTTGCCAAACTGATACCCCACCAAGGCTTCTGAATGTTCTTTAAATACTGGGCAAAACATTGTACAAAGATTTGTTTTGTGTTTTCAGATAATAAATCTGTTACTAACTTTTCTTCTTCAATCTTTCCAGCAAGCGATTGATTGTGTGCCTCTAAAGATTTTGAGTGTTTATCATACGCCTCATTAATCTCATCAATTACTTTCATAGGCAATACAATTTTTAAAATTATACTACCCAATATTGTCTGTGTCATTCCAATAGACTCTACATTTTCTTCTATTACTTCTCTTTCTTCAGCCATCATATCTCCTTTACTTTTTTTCTTAATGTTATTTTATATCTCGGTGTATCGTATTTTAAAAATGGTTTGTATCTTGCCATTCTATCGTGCATCTTAGGCCACAATACTGTTTCTAAAATGTCTTTATCTAATCTATTTGCAAATGAAAGTATATCTTCTAGTATCACAAATGTTTCAACACATATCTTCTTAGAGAGAACCATCTTCAATATAGGCGGATGTTGCCCATCATGTGATGTGAATATATCGTCAAACTTCATTTTGTTTGCAATCATTCTTTCTAGGATGTAATCTATGTCTTGTTCAAAATAATAATGTAATGACTCTAATCTCTTAGACCACTCTTTATAACTTTCGTCACCAGTTGAGCCAATAATATCGCCAACCCATAGATTAGTATTATTGACAAAGTTACTAACAAAGTAATCGACCACAGTAGTGCTGTTATAAGTGCGACTAAGTTTGTGAAAAAAATATCTATCCCTTCTTTTAGTGAAGGTTTCAAGCTTTGCAGTTGTTCGTCCGCCGTGTCTATGAAAGTCGTAACTTCTGTTTTTGCTTGTGAAATGTAATTTGATTGCCAAATAGACTTTATATACTTCAAAACCATTCATTCTCCTTATATGGGAAGTTGTGGCACTTTTTCTACATTTAGTAGATTAAGGTTTTGTGCCTCATAAGTCAACTTCTCTTTGAGTCCTTTGTTTACTAGTTTCTTAGAATCGCTCGGGTCGATTCCGTTCTTTTCACAATAATGAAGAATAGCATCTATGTAGCTCATTCTTTTTGTCTTAACTAATTCTTCTATTAATATTGCAAACTTGTTGGGCGTAATTATCATTTTCATATTTTAATCTCATCTAAGTTTATATATTTCACATTGCCACAATCTTTCAATTCTTTCTGCTCAACAGCATTTACTTTGTAAAACTTTGTGTCTTTAAATCTGTTGAATATGTTCTTATCTTCTTTACCGTGTCCAGTAAGGTACACTTCTTTAAAAAATCTTTTCATATTATTGCCTTGAGTTAGTGCCAGTTTGGGTTAGAAGGTACTGGCAACCCCCTTAGCAACTTAAGCTGCTAAAGCGTACTGGTTAGAGTTTGCTTTTGTTTTAGTTTTAAGTCTTAGGACTATCCTCTCTTGTAATCTTTCAATAGCAATGTCGAAGTCCATTTCATCCCCACCAAAATATTTTAGGGATGACCAAAATACTTTGGTGGAGATGTTGGGAATCGAACCCAAGTCCATCACCTTTACTCCATTACCGTCAACAAGAATTCTTACCATCTTCTAGGCACTAGTCGTTCTGACGCTTCGCCCAAGACGGGTTGAGCAGTATCTTGTTCTGCCCAAAATTCATCTATCGCTGGTTGCAATAGTGGTAAATAATCTTTCTTATCTTTCACAAATGTCTGTCGAGTACCATCTTCACAGACAATTAGTACAGCAATCTGGTCAATTGATTGACCATATCTTTCTTCAAACATCTCACAATAGGCAGTACATTGAATGAAATAGTTTTCAATCCATTCTTCTTTCTTTTCTTTTGTAGATGTTTTAAAATCGATAACAGTTATCTTGCCATCATACTCAGCGATACAGTCAACACGACCTGCAATACCCCATTTATCACTATAGAGTCCGCCTTCTTGCATAACAATATTATTTATATTATCGAGTTCTGGCTTGAGTTGAGTGAACATAAAGAGTGGTAACACCTCTTGATTTTTTAGTTCTTCATTATTTAAATAGTTCTCAGCAAGTTCATGCACAGCAGTTCCTCGTGAGGCAGCTGCTCTCATTATTTTATTTGCAGCATCTTCACCAACTCGTTCACGCCATTTCTGAATGCCTTCTTTCGCTCTGCCACCAAGAACAGTTGTGATAGACGGATACTTATTTCCGTCTGGTGTTACATAGAATCTTTTCTTGTTGATAGTTTCTGTGAACACCTCTGGTATCATGTTATCAGGTATAGGCGCATGAGTGAATGTTTTCCACTCATTATCAGGATATTTTAGTTTCATTAAATCGTTTAAAGCATCAGTCATTATAATGCCTCGTACAATTCTTCAACAAGTGCTTTTTTAGTCTTGCGTTTATCCAACTCAATGCCGTGGTCACGGCCAACTAATTCTAGTTGTGATTTGGTCATTGCGTTGAGTTCATCTTTTCCAAGTTTAACGCAGTCTTTACCGCCAGGGTTGAACATAC
>Ga0209374_1003874_pt1 | contig 11318 bp, 6 predicted proteins | sample SaaInlLV_DNA_10m_FD_184683 | JGI IMG/M metagenome (GOLD analysis project Ga0209374, IMG submission 184683) | Marine microbial communities from expanding oxygen minimum zones in the Saanich Inlet - SI075_LV_DNA_10m (SPAdes) (version 2) | ecosystem: Environmental > Aquatic > Marine > Unclassified ...
AATGGATACCATCATTCAAAAATCGACCGAATTGGGTGTTAGTGAGATTCAACCGCTGATTGCCGACCTCACAACAGTTTCGGCAAAAGCCATCAAACAACGGGTCGATCACTGGCGAGGAATTGCGATCAGCGCCTGCGAACAATGCGGACGCAACACGCTGCCAGCACTTCATAGCCCGGTCGCAATTCAAGAGTGGATTCCCCTTCAAACATCTGAGCTGAAACTAGCAATGGACCCATCGGGTGACTATTCTTTGATGGATCAGTATCCTGGTACGGCGGTGATCGCCCACCCGAAGCGCATATCTGTGCTTATCGGTCCCGAGGGTGGCTTAAGCGAGAATGAGCTCCAACTGGCGGCGCGCCATGGATATCTGGCAACGCGACTCGGCCCTCGCATATTACGCGCCGATACCGCGCCGGTCGCAGTACTCTCTATTCTTCAGGCGAGATTTGGTGACTTCTCTTCATCGGCAAAGGCCACCGAACATATCTTCGACTCAATATAATCCAGATTCGGAATCGACAGAACCTCTTCACCGTAACGAACCTTCATCAATTCAGTGCGCTCGACTTTTTCTCCCGATTCCGTCAGTTCCGTCGGATGAATACGAACAAGGCTTGGTAGCGACTGCGATACTAGCGCAATATACTCAATATCTCCTGTCATTCTCGGCGCACGAATAACGACAAGGCTTGCAGATGAAACTGACATCAATGAAAAGCTGGCACGTTCCACTGTCAGCATTTCGAATGACACCACGGGTACTTGCACGCCGCGCCACGCCAGAAAACCGAGGAACCAATCAGCAGTATTCTGCACTCTCTGCAGCGGTTCGTAAGAAATTATTTCCGCCACTGTTGCTTCAGGTACAAGCATACTGCGCTTCTGCAGCGGTACCAAAAAAGTCGGCAACTCGTTCAGGTTTTCACTCATTCAGAACCTGTGCCTTCGTCTCAGCGAGAACTTCTTCAATCGTGCTCATTAAGCCGGCTTCCTGGAATGGTTTACCCAAGTAGGCGTTAACACCAAGCGCAAATGCCTGCTGCTTATGTTTTTCACCGGTTCGAGAGGTAATCATAATGATAGGCAGATTTTTGAGTCGCGCATCCCTGCGGGCCGTTCTAAGCACCTCAAAACCATCCATCTTCGGCATTTCGATGTCAAGCAGGACAATATCAGGATAAATATCTTGTAATTGTTCAACTGCATCAAGGCCATCTTTGGCGGTCACCACTTTCCAACCCTGTCTTTCCATGAGCCGGGAGGTCACCTTACGAACAGTCACCGAGTCGTCGACAATCATGACCGTTTTTACACCGGTATCGTCTGCCAGAGGTTCATCGCTGATAAACACCTCTGCTTGCGCATCAACGCTTTGTACGAGTGCCAGCACATCGAGAATGACAACAACGCTACCATCACCCAGAACCGTCGCACCTGAGATTCCACCGACCCTGTCGAACTGGCGACCAAGGGCCTTCACCACAACTTCTCGAGAACCAATAACCTTGTCAACCTGAAGCGCTACGGAGAGGTCGCCGCTGCGCGCAAGCATAACGGGCAAGGGTGATGTTTGACCTTCGAAGGAAGGCTTTTCGGATTTCGAGAGTAAATTACCGGTATAAATAAGTTTATAAGGCTGGCCGGCATACTCAAACATTGGTGCATCAGGTTGGTAGTACGTTTCCAGCTCATACGGGCTAACACGAACAATACCCTCTATCGTATTGAGTGGCACAGCATAGGTTTCTTCCTGAATAACAACCATCAGTGCACGATTAATAGAGACGGTAAACGGGATTCGGATAGAAAATTCGGTACCAACACCAATTGTTGAATCAATATAAAGAGAGCCGCCCAGTTGCTTAATCTCACTATTCACAACATCCATGCCAACACCGCGACCTGAAATCTGAGTGAGTTTCTGTGCGGTACTAAAACCGGCACCCACAATAAATTGCATAGCTTCCTGATCGGTCACCTGCTCAACGGAATTAATCAAGCCACGTTCAAGCGCTTTCTTCTTCACCGCGTCAACATCGATACCGCGACCGTCGTCACTCACGGTCAACACAACGTGCCCGCCTTCCCGTGACAATCGTAAACTGATTCTACCGGTTTCAGACTTGTTGGCTGCAATTCTATCGCTTTGAGGTTCAATACCGTGATCTACCGCATTACGCAGCATATGTTCAAGTGGCGCGATTATTCGCTCTAATACGCTTCTGTCGAGTTCACCCTCTACATTGAACGCTTCAAACTTAACAGACTTACCCACTTCAACACTAATTTGTCTAACAATTCGTCTCAGTCTTGGAATAAGGCGTGCGAAAGACACCATGCGTGTTCTTGTCAGACCCTCCTGCAATTCACTGCCCAGTCTTGCCTGCTGATGCAATAGCGTTTCTGCATCACGGCTTTTATCCAGCAGAGTGTCTTTCAGGTCCATCATATCCGATGACCCTTCGCTCAAAGAGCGAGAAATTTCCTGTAACATCGTATAGCGATCAAGCTCTAACTCATCAAACCCGGCATCGGCATCATCCGACTGACTTCGGAAGACGGTCTCGCGAGACTCTGCTTCTATTTCCAGCCTCCGCACTTGTTCCCTGATACGAACAATAGTTTCTTCCATCTCTTCAAGCGACTCACCGAAGTCGGTAATCTGTTGTTCGATTCGCCCTCTGGTAATACTGGTTTCACCGGCAAGACTGACCAACTCATCCAGTAACTCGGCAGAAACACGCACTATCTCCTGACTTGGCGCCGGCACTCTGTCCGCTGATTCTTCATCGGGAGCGGGTGACCTACTGGTGGCAGACCTATCTTGGATTTGAGCAAAATCGGTGGTATCGCCTTGGACCAAACTATCAGAAAAGTCCGCTGAATTACTCAACGAAGAGACTTCATCAGCTCCAGCGCTGCCGTCCGATATCTTCTTGTAGATTGCAACACGACGAGTAATTTCATCCTGATGGCGATTGAGCGATGCAAAAAAATCACTACTTGGTTCAACCGGGTTTTGCTGTAAACCATTCAGGAAGGTTTCTAAATTATGTGCGTATTCGCCAAGGCGATTGAGCCCTGCTAATCTTGCACCTCCCTTGAGTGTGTGAAGGTGGCGAAGTAGATTACTCAGATAGGTGTGATCGGTTCTCTTGCCACTCCAGTCCAGAATGCTTTGATCAATGGACTCAAGTAGCTCTTCAGCTTCCTCGATAAATATGGGAAGAATGTCCAAATCAACATCATCTTCCGGCAGTTTACCCGCCGTTGCCTTTGCACCAATTGCAATATCCGAATCAACACTTGCAGGTTCAATAAAATTACCCGATACGCTTGAATCAGTCTGCGCTGGATCCACCGCCAACGATTTCGCTTGCTGCATCGCTGACATCTCTTTCTCTGGTGCAGCCCCTTCTGCGTAACGTGAATAGACGCCGATTCTGTGAGTTATCTCATCTTGCCTCTCATTTACTGAAGCAAAAAAGTGATCATCAAGGGGAGTTGGGCTGGCCTGCAAACGCATCAAATCGGTTTCGAAATTGTGTGTGAATTCACCGAGACTGTTCAGACCGGTTAGTCTAGCGCCACCTTTCATGGTGTGCAGCAACCGCAGAATATTTTCCAAATGAGCGATATCCGCTGTGTTCTCGCTCCATTCGAGAATGCTCTGATCAATACCCTCAATCAAATCTTCTGCTTCCTCAAGGAACAAAGCGAGCACTTCCAGGTCGATATCATCTTCTGGCAGGCTACCGGTTCCCGCACTTTCAATCGTCTCGATTTTTTCCGTGCCAGTTTCAACTTCTACGTCCAACAGCATGTGTGACGAGTTTGCCAAGTCTTCCGATCGATTCCTAAATTCACCCAGCAGCGCACGCGCTTCCTCCGGCTGTTCGCCCGCCTGGTAGGCTTTTAGTTGGTCTTCAATTAGTCTTCGGCCAGACGCAAGCAGACGAAGATCATCTCGATTTGCGCGTACTCTATTTGCGCTAACTAAATCGCAGAGCTCGATCATGTACTCAACGACAGTGGCCATTGCGCCAAAGTTAGGCTTGTCGTATTCAGGTTGTTTCAATTTTCCTAGCAGCGCCGCGAGGATTTTCCTCGCTGGCATGGCCGAGGTCTCATCGTTGATGTTCTGACTCCAGCTATGAAGCGAGCCATCCAACTTCAGTAAAAACTCACGACACGCATCAACAAACTCTTCTCTTTCCTGCTCGCTTTCCTGCTCTCTCTTCAGGGCTGCAAAATCGATAGAGCCCAGCGATCGGACGAGTTCTCGTGCAGGATTAACTGCCTGACTCGCGGCGACGCAATCAAACATTAAAATTAACTGCTCATGAGCAGCAATTAGTAGCGATCGTATCTCACTACTTGGGCGAACAGAGAGGTTTCCGTAGGCAGTCAACAAGGCCGCCGCCATTTCCTCCAAATACACTTGTTTAAGTTCCGATGCTTGCACTTGAACATCTTCCAACTCCCTCACAACAGTGCCTAGCTGACTCTCATTCCAATCTTCAATGATGTCCCGTGGTTTACCTAGTACCCGTATATTCTCAAAATCGAAAAACGAAAATGCTTCTGTTGCATTAGTTTCACCAATCTCTGACAGGTTAGACAAAAATGCGTCCACACCAGGCATCTCATACCTAAATTCCTTCAGGTTGTTGAGGCAATCTTCCATGAGATCAACCGCACTGTTTACAAATCGGATGTAATCCACCGAAGCGATAGCGGAAATCAGGAATAAATCACTCGACCATTTTTCCATCGGTGCCGCGAGACGAGCGATCGAAGTAACGCCCGCCATCCCTGCAATGCCTTTGAGCGTATGGAACGCGGCTATGACATCTGGCGTAATGTCACCTTGGCTAGCAGCGTATTTCTTAATTATTGCGATCTTTTCTTTGGCTTCCACAACAAATATTTCATCGAGTGTCGGATCCCAAACGGGATCAGTTTCTCCCTGCTTTTGTCGCGGCTCTAAGGTTTCATTTAGAGTTTCTGATGGCTGCAAAGGTTGAACTATTTGTTCTAACGACTCTCCAGCGGTATCGTTTTTCTCCAACGCGGGATCTTCTAAAGAGCCTTCAGCGTGCGCTTCTAAAGAGCCTTCAGCATGTCCTTCTAAAAAGCCTTCAGCATGTCCTTCTAAAGAGCCTTCAGCGTGCCCTTCTAAAGAGCCTTCAGCGTGCCCTTCTAAAGAGCCTTCAGCGTGCCCTTCTAAAGAGCCTTTAGCGCGCGCTTCTAAAGAGCCTTCAGATGCATACCGATCAACGGAATATCCCAATTTTTCAATCGCAGATTCAGCAACCTCTATCATCTGCACATAAGGGTCCTTCGCGCTCTCAAACAAACGTTCAAGATAGTAATCTACACTCGTGATCGCATCAGCAAGATCGTCCATCTGCGACAATTCAGGCCGACATTGTTCTTCGAGCAGATCTTTTTCTACATAGTCCGCAGCAGCATTCAGAATGTTACACGCTCGTTGTTGGTTAATAACTCTCAATCCACCGGCGAGGCTTCGCAGGTTTCCAGGCACTGCCTGAATATTGGACAAGTCAAAACCCGAAGCAATAAATTCGACGACCTGTTCCTTTACGATTCCCAGCGTATGACGTGTTTCCTGGATAACCGCCGCCATCGCCTGATTAACATCATCGAAATTATCTCCTTCCCCTCTCTCATCAGCTTTATCTATTGTGAGCGTAAGAGAGGATTCAATCTCAAGGAAGGCGCTTGCCATTTCTAGGAGCTGATCTTCGCTGGGCCCCCTCGCATCGGTTTCAAGCTGTTTGATAATCTCTACCTGACCTAGTATCGATGCTCGATTGTCAGCCATACCCACAACTGTAAGGGTGCTTGCTATTTGTTCCAGCGAAGGCGTCAACTGATATATGTCAACGGCGTTCTGATCAGTTGATCTGACAAACAAATCCAGATTGTCTGTAACGCCACGTAGTTCCTCGACAATAATTTTCGACACTGTTGACAGCGTCTCGTTGTCAGGACCGAAGTTAATATCTTCAATACTCAAATCCGCTACGTCGTTGTCGAGAAAACGCGACTTAGCGTCTGCAATTCGTGGTGTTTCTGTTTTTGCACCATTAACAAGCGCCAGAAGCTCAGTACCAAGATCGGCTGAAACTTCGCCTAGGGCATCCGCACCACGGACAGCTAGGTCCTTTAACTCTGCATCTACTCGCTTGAATTTGTCAGCTGTGCCGGCATTGAGTTTTATTGCTCCCGCGTTGATACCTTCAACTACTGCTAGTCCAAGCCTAAAGAGATTACCCTTGGCTGATACACCGCACATCTTAACTAGCATTGAAAAAGCCTTGCCCATGACCTTCAGATTTTGACGCGGCTGCTGCTTTTTAAGCAATGCAATGAGGGCTTGTTGGTATCTCTGTCGTATCTTGCGCGCAGTTTGATGGCCTTTCTGTTTTTCAAAAGTGGCGCTTACTTCCGCTGCTGGTCTCATTTCGAACTGGTGGGTCTGCTTAGCCGCATCCGTAACACCGGTTCCGGCTAGCTTAGCTGCGCCTCTGGCAACGCGCAGATTGTTGACTGCTGCAATGACGAAGTCAGGCGAGTCTTTTTGTTCCCTCTGGATCCTATCTAGATAGTTTGGCATCTGCAGAATAACCTGCATGAGGATCTCTTGAGCTCTTGCCTTGTCAGGACTTGCACCGTTCATCAAAGCCTGCGCCAGTGCCTCCATCTCTGCTGCGACCTGAGTTGGACCTTCAAGCTCAACCATTTTGAGGGTGCCGTGTGCCTCATGAATCGCCGTCAAACATAAACGTAAGTGACTCTTATCTTCTGGTGCCTCGGCAACGGCCTCAAGCGCATATTGCGCTCGTTCGAGTGTTTGAGTTATTTCACCTTTAATCCAATCAAGGGCTACGTAATCTTGCGTGGCGCTCATAACACTTCCAGCTCAATTCGTGATTTCACTATCGTTTTCCTCACCTAAAACGGATTGATGCAAACATCTATCTACTCAGGCAATTTAAATCCAGTTACCGATTGTCGAAGATCGTCCGTCATATTCGCCAGATTTCCAACAGCGGTAGCTGTGGAACCCGTACCTTCGGTGGTTTGAAAGGTGATTTCCTGAATACTTCTCATCGTACTCGAAATCTTCCCAGCCGAAGCTGCCTGCTGGCGTGCTGCATCTGAAATGTCTTCAATAATGTCAGCTAGCGATTTGGAGACTTCCTCGATTTCACCAAGAGATACGCCAGCATCCTGCGCAAGACGTGTACCCTGAACCACCTCAGCTGTAGTCGTCTCCATCGAGGTTACCGCTTCGTTAGTATCCCTCTGAATAGTTTTGACTAGCGCAGAAATTTGTTTCGCAGCTGCACCAGAACGTTCAGCAAGCCTTTGTACTTCGTCCGCAACCACGGCAAAACCCTTACCAGCATCACCCGCCATTGATGCCTGAATGGCTGCATTCAGCGAGAGGATGTTAGTCTGGTCCGCAATGTCGTTAATCAGAGATACAATGTCGCCAATTTCCTGAGAGCTTTCACCCAGTCGTTTAATTCTTTTTGCCGTTTCTTGAATCTGACCACGAATCTTATCCATACCACCGATCGTATTTTGCACAGCTATCGCACCATTACCGGCAATTTCAACAGAGCGTTCGGCAACCGATGAAGACTCCGCTGCATTGCAGGATACCCGGTCAATTGACACCGCCATTTCATTCACCGCTTCAGACACAGAAGCAATTTCGTTTGCTTGTCTTGCCGACGCTGTAGACAGCTCCCCAACAGAATTTTTAGTCTGATCTGCCGCCGTTGATACTTCCGCAGAAGTCTCGTTTATCTTCGAAACAAGCTCACGCATTTGATCAATGGAAAAATTTATCGAATCCGCAATTGCCCCGGTGAAGCTTTCTGTCACAGTAGCCTGCACTCTGAGATCTCCGTCAGCGAGGTCAGCCAGCTCATCTAATAACTGGAGAATAGCTGCCTGATTTTGCTCATTCTGGTAAGCGGTCTCCCCGACGTGCTTTTTAGCTTCCCGATATATCAAAAAACATATCGTTGCGAGCATCATCAATGCTGCAATCAAGCACCCAAGCCCAATGAGCGGAGATTTGATGCCCCTACCGCGCGTCGATTCATAACGTGCTGCTAACGAACCAAACAGGTCTCGCACATCACCAGAGTTTTGATAAATGGATTCAGCAGATTTTTTCATCTCTGCAACATGCGCTGACCTAGCATTGATCTCAACCATACGCGTCGTCACTGATCGGAACAGTTCATCAATACGAGTTAGACTGGCCTGTACGTCTGCATTATTGGAGGCGGTTAGTAGCAGCTCTCTATTTCCGTTAGCAATACCTTCTAATACCCTGGTGAAATTTCCACTGTCCCGCGAAAAACTATCGGAAAGCGCCTTGGTATTGCCAAGTTCAATTATCTTGTCCACGGATCGGGACATTCTTTCAATCAATTGAGTTTGTCGCTGTGCTAATGCAACCTGGTTGGCTGGCGCATTCGCAAGCAGCATCGTTGCGACAATCTTATTATTGTCCAGCTGAATAGCGGACATTGTAATCGCCAGATCGCCTGCAATGTCTCTTAGCGAAACCATCGCATCACGATTATTCAAGATATCGTCAATCTGCGTTCTGGTTTCATCCCACAGGGCACTTGCCCGATCGAGTTCAGTCTTTGTATCTTCCGGAGATGCAGGAAGACTCATTATCTGATTGCCGTTAATCAGGTATCCGAGGATAGCGTCAAAGTTGCTCCTGTTTTCCGTCAGCGCGTCGAATATGGCGATCTGACCCTGAGTTGCTGCTTTGCTGTTCTTCGCGATTTCCTGCGAGAGCGTTTGTAGCTCGTTCGCATAACCAGTATAGGCGCTGGTCATTCTGGTTTCTTTCGCAGCAAGATAGTAATTGACACTCGCGCCACCCGCTAATACCGCGGCCAGGACAACCAATCCAAGGATTGTTGGCGTCATCAATGTATTACCGTTTACTTTCCTTCTCTCAACCATGTTGTGATTCTCAAGTCTTGTCATGCTTCAATTGCTAATTGTTCAAGATCTGGGTCCGCTGCCAATTTCACCAAACTCAAAACCGGCCAAACCTGTCCTCCTACAAAATATCCGCCATCCAGATAGGGTTTATATCGCTCATCAACCTCTCTCACGTCCTCGCTGTATGCATCGCTTGGAAAGTGCTGCAGACCAAGTGACTCATCGATCATGAATCCGAAGTACCGTTCCTCATCTTCAATCGCTAGGATTCTGCGCTGGGCTTTGGGCAATATAGAGTTTTGACCAAAAAAGGCCGCCAAATCGAGAATAGCCATCAGCCTTCCACGTACATTGGCAATACCAGTGACAAAGGGTTTTACCCCTGGCAATCGGGTCTGACTCGGCAATCGCATTAGCTCCCCCACTTCGCTCAAGGGAACAACAAACCTTTGCCCAAGCAAGTTGAATCCAAGGCCTTTCCAATGGGTTTGGGTATTTTCTCGACGGGGTAAATCGGTCGCTAACTGCTCGCTTCGCGTTGCAATCGAAACCAGCAGTGAAAAGGGGCTTATTTCACTCATTTGCCATCACACGCTTAATCACCGAAACCAGATTCTTCCCGTCAACCGGCTTCGTGACATAACCACGGGCGCCCTGGCGCTGTCCCCAGACTTTGTCTGTCTCTTGATCCTTGCTGCTCACAATAATCACTGGGATATGGCTGGTATCTAAACCGCGACATATCTGCCGAGTCGCCTGAAAGCCGTTCATATCAGGCATCACGATATCCATGAGTACTATGTCAGGCTGTTCTGCACTGGCAAGCGCAACACCATCACGACCGTTTTCTGCTGTAATGACCTCGTAACTCAAGTCTTCGAGCATTCCCCTGAGCCGATAGATTTCCGTTGGTGAGTCATCAACTAGGAGTACTTTGCTCATTTCACCTCCTGCTACCCAACAGATCCAACGTGGTCACGAATCGCAGTTAACAATTCGTCTTTACTGAAAGGTTTTGTCAGATACTGATCTGAACCCACAATCCGACCCTTCGCCCGATCAAACAATCCATCTTTGCTCGAGAGCATAATGACCGGAGTGTGTTTGAGTACGCTATTATTCTTGATGAGGGCACAAGTCTGATAACCATCGAGTCTGGGCATCATAATATCAACAAATATAATTGAAGGTCGGGTGTCGGCTATCTTTGCCAGTGCATCAAAACCATCAACAGCAGTGACAACATCACAACCGACTTTGGACAACAGTGTTTCGGCCGTACGCCGAATCGTCTTGCTGTCGTCAATGACCATCACTTTGATACCCTGAAAATCCCCTTCCATACCCGCTACCTTTCGACCACCAACTAACGATAGATATTTGAAAATTGCATGCTATGCCGGTAAGTTGGACGCGTTTTTTAACACAGTTGTTTAACGCATTCCATAAGTACTAGGCAGCTTGGGGAATTTTGCTACAAAGCAGCCACAAGTGGTTTACAATTGGCTCAAGCCCGCTCACAAGACTGCCCGTCATTCAATCAGCGGATCGCTTGTTATTTAAATCGAACCCGTATGAGGAATCGTCGTTTTGAGTTTTAATCTTGCCGTACTGATGGATCCACTGGAGACCATCAACCCCAAAAAAGATAGCACTCTCGCCATGATGTTGGCGGCCCAATCAAAGGGATGGACCATTTACTTTCTGCAACAATCCGACTTATTCATTCAGGAAGGTGTCGTGCAGGGTAATTTCAAAAAACTGGCACTCACCGAAGCACTCGTCGACTGGTACAGCATGACAGGCGAGCATACAGCGCCTCTGGTCACAATGGACGCAGTCCTGATGCGTAAAGAACCCCCATTCGATATGGAGTTCATTTACACAACCTATCTGCTCGAAATGGCAGAAAAAGACGGGCTGAAGATCCTTAACCGTCCCGGCAGCATCCGCGACTGTAACGAGAAACTCTATGCACTGCAGTTTCCCCAATGTTGCCCTCCTCATGTAGTCACACGCGATCCCAGTATTCTGAAAGCTTTCCATCAGGAACATGGGGACGTCATTTTCAAACCTTTAGACGGTATGGGAGGGTCATCAATCTTTCGCGTGGCTGGAGACGATCCAAATCTCAATGTCATCATCGAGACACTGACAGATAACGGCAAGCAACAGACCATGGCGCAGAGATTTATCCCCGATATTGTTAATGGCGATACACGCATACTGCTCATCAATGGAGAGCCCATACCCTATGGATTAGCCAGAATCCCAGCAAAAGGAGAAACTCGCGG
>Ga0209374_1003893_pt1 | contig 11282 bp, 12 predicted proteins | sample SaaInlLV_DNA_10m_FD_184683 | JGI IMG/M metagenome (GOLD analysis project Ga0209374, IMG submission 184683) | Marine microbial communities from expanding oxygen minimum zones in the Saanich Inlet - SI075_LV_DNA_10m (SPAdes) (version 2) | ecosystem: Environmental > Aquatic > Marine > Unclassified ...
CGGATCTGGTGCTTAAAGTCGTGGAAATGCTCCGCGCCAAAGGCGTGGTCAGCAAGTTTGTCGAGTTTTACGGCGAAGGTCTGGATCGCCTGCCATTGGCAGACCGTGCCACCATCGCTAATATGGCTCCCGAATACGGCGCAACTTGCGGGTTTTTCCCGATCGATGATGAGACTTTGCGCTATCTGCGCAATACCGGGCGCGATGAAACCCGCATAGCTCTTGTCGAAGCCTATGCGAAAGAAAACGGGTTTTGGCGCGGTGACGATTATGCACCGATCTATACCGACACCCTGCATCTGGACATGGGCACGATTGTGCCGGCGATCTCGGGCCCAAAACGGCCACAGGATTATGTCGCTCTGACCGACGGGCAATCGGCATTCCGCAACGAAATGGAGCAGACTTTCAAACGCCCGATGGGCAAACAGATCGCCGTTGCAGGCGAAGACTATACCATGGAGTCAGGCAAGGTCGTGATCGCCTCGATCACATCCTGTACCAACACCTCAAACCCCTATGTCATGATCGGCGCCGGCCTCGTGGCGCGCAAGGCGGCGGCTTTAGGTATGAACCGCCGGCCTTGGGTGAAAACCTCGCTTGCCCCCGGATCACAGGTGGTATCGGCCTATCTTGAGGCCGCAGACCTCCAGGCTGACCTAGATAAAATCGGTTTTAATCTTGTCGGCTATGGCTGCACCACCTGCATCGGCAACTCGGGGCCGATTCAGGCCGAACTAAGCGCGGCAATCGCCGAAGGCGATCTGGTCGCCACCGCCGTGTTGTCGGGCAACCGCAATTTTGAAGGCCGCATCTCTCCGGATGTGCGGGCCAACTATCTGGCCTCTCCACCGCTTGTGGTGGCCTATGCGCTGGCAGGAACAATGGACATCGACCTGTCAAAAGATCCGCTTGGCCAAGATAAAGACGGCAATGACGTCTTTTTGAAAGATATCTGGCCGACCAGTCAGGAAGTTGCAGAACTGGTTGAGCAGACAGTGACCCGTCAGGCCTTTTTAACAAAATATGCCGATGTATTTAAAGGCGACGAAAAATGGCAGGGGGTCGAGACTACAGAACAGCAGACCTATGATTGGCCACCGACATCGACTTATGTACAGAACCCGCCCTATTTCCAAAATATGAGCAAAGAGGCAGGGGTGATCAGCAACATTAGTGACGCCAAAGTACTTGCTGTGCTGGGCGATATGATCACCACAGACCACATCAGCCCCGCAGGATCTTTCAAAGACACCACCCCGGCAGGGCAATACCTGCTCGACCGGCAGGTGCCAGTGCGCGAGTTCAATTCCTATGGCTCACGCCGTGGCAATCACGAAATCATGATGCGCGGCACCTTTGCCAACATCCGGATCAAAAACGAAATCCTGAATGGGGTTGAGGGCGGTTACACCAAAGGGCCCGACGGCGCGCAGACTTCGATCTATGAGGCGGCTATGATGCATCAAGAAGCCGGAACACCGCTTGTGGTATTCGGTGGTGAGCAATACGGTGCCGGTTCGTCACGCGATTGGGCCGCAAAGGGCACCGCGCTGCTTGGGGTCAAAGCCGTGATTGCCGAATCCTTCGAGCGAATCCACCGCTCAAATTTGGTCGGTATGGGCGTTATTCCTTTTGAGTTTACTGACGGTGACACGCGTAAATCTCTGGGCATCACCGGCGATGAAACCGTCTCAATCAGTGGTCTGGATACGGTCGAACCGCTGCAAGAGGTGCCCTGTACTATCGTCATGGGAGATGGCAGCGTCAAACAGGTCATGCTGACCTGCCGAATCGATACTGCGGTGGAAATCGAATATATTGAGAATGGTGGCGTGCTGCATTATGTGCTGCGCAATTTGGCAAAATCTGCCTGAACCAACATGAAGGCAACAAATCAAGCTGTTCCAGACCAAAATACCGGATGGAACAGCGTTAGGTTTCAGAAAAAAACCATTTATAATATCGACAGTAATGTTACAAATTTAGTTCTATATTTCACGCAATTCCGCCGCTTGGGCGATCCGCATCATTGACCTTTTCAAGCCAGTTGATAGGTTTGCACCCACTTGCAATTTGCCTTACCGACATCTGAACTTTAGCCTGCACATATCTCCGACCAAATCCGCTCTTTCTAATCAAAACTTTTTCTCAATTCTTCAACAACCCTAAACAAAAGTCCGGTTTATACATCACCGACCTAGTGCAGCACCGGTCGGGGTTGTTTTCCAACGGTCCGCTTAAAACTGCCGTCATCAACCACCGGATATGCCAGTGAACATCTATGAATCAAACCATCACCTTTAAAAACCACGCCATTGATCATTAGGATATTAGACATGAAACGTATTCTCATTACCGGGCTGATACTCTCCCAAACCGCCTGCGGTGCCCCAACAGGTGGAGGCGGCTTTAACTTTCCCGCCTTTTATTCTGGGATCGCTGTTTCTATCGGGTTGATCATCTTAAGCGAAAACTAAGGGACTTTTGACAGCATGTTCTAAGACGGAGTATTTAAAATGAATCTCAAAAATTACATAAAAATAATCCTCTTAATGGGCCTTGTCGTGGGCTGCGCAGAAGAACCTTACACACCGACCGATATGACCGAAGCGTCCCCAGAGCCCGTAGCCGAAAGTTCCACAGGGGAATTCATACTGGGAGGCGTGATCGGAGTATTGCTGGTCGGGCTTTTACTTATCAAAGGTTTCGAAGCCGGCATCGAAGAGACGTTTGACAATCTATAAAAATCAGCATTATTTGCGACCAAATTAACAGGTCATTTACCGCGGGCATCCTCCAGCGCCGGACGAATTTCCGCCTCTAGAGCCCTTTGTGTAATCGGTCCGGCAAAGCGCTTTAACACCGCACCGTCTCTGCCGATTATATAGGTTTCAGGCACGCCGTATAATCCCCAATCTAACCCCATCTTGCCAGTCTTGTCAGAACCAAGGGCGCGGTAAGGATCACCCAATTCAGCCAGAAACCCGAGTGCGTTTTCCGCAGTATCTTTGTAATTAACCCCATAGACAGCCACTCCGTCCGCGGACAGCGCCGCCAGACTGGCATGCTCGGCCCGGCAGGGCGCGCACCAGCTCGCCCAGAAATTCACCACCGTCACCTGCCCTTGCCGAAGGCTTTGATCGTCAAAACCCGTCTTTCCCGCCAAAGGTGTCAACTGTACCGGTGGCGCCGGTAAATTGACCCGCGCCGACGGCAAAGCATCCGGATCATCCCGCAACATGCCAATGGCAAAAACCGCAACCAAGGCAATAAATATCATCGGCGGCAGCAACATAAGAACAGGCGGTCTAGACATCCTGACAACTTTCTTGGCGCTGAAGTTCTGCTTTTACACCGCGCCAACGCAGATAGCTCCAGGCAACCAATCCCACCAGAAACAGCAAAGACAGCCCGTAGGCAGACAGCACCGGCACCGCGTATTTTCCCAATTCAGGCATCAGGTCATACGCTCGCGGTTCATCAACACCGACATCCGGCGCAGACGAATTTCAGTACCGGTCCGCAACAATACCAGCGCAAAAAACAGCAACACAAACCCACCGATAGTAATCACAAGAGGTACATAAAACACATCCGCCACATGTTCTTCTTTATCCAGGCTCAGAGACGCGCCCTGATGCAAGCCCTGGTTCCAGAAATTCACTGCATAGCGGCTAAGCAGGGCAAACACCGAGCCCACAAGACACAACATACTGGTCAGATCGGCTGCCTTGTCGGGATTATCTATCGCATGCCACAAGGCAATATACCCAAGATAAAATAGAAACAGGATCAGAAACGAGGTCAAACGCGGATCCCAAACCCACCATGTGCCCCACATGGGCTGCCCCCATATTGCGCCGGTGATAAGCGCAATAACCGTCATCACTGCCCCCACCGGAGCGGCGGCTTTGGCCGCCAAGGCGCTGACGTGATGACGCCGGATCAACCACACCAGAGAGGCCGCAAGCATCATAATCCAACCATTTATCGCCATCAGGGCCGATGGGACATGAAGATAGATAATTTTCACCGTGGAGCCCATGCGGTAATCATCAGGACTATAAAAAAATCCCCAGATCAAACCACCCGTTAGCAACAGAAGTGCCAGCGCCGACAAGCCCGGCAACAGGCGCTCTGACAGGCCTAAGAACCGGCGCGGATTTGCATATTCCCACAGTGACATTTTGCGTCCTTTCTGGTGTCGATTATCAGGTCACTTCCCACTAACGCAAGTTCATCTTTAGGACAGTGCCCGCCGCAAAGGGCAACAGTGCGATTGTGCCGCAACTGATACCCGCCAAAAGCAGCAGCGGTGTCGCCAACTCCAACCCCTCAGCTCCGCGGCGTGCCACCTCGGCCCCAAAGATCAATGTCGGCACATAAAGCGGCAGCACCAGCAAAGACAAAAGCAATCCGCCGCGTTTGATCCCAACTGTCAGCGCCGCCCCAAAGCAGCCAATCATGCTCAGTGTCGGCGTTCCCAAGGCCAACGACACCGCCAGCCAGAGATAGCCCTCAGCAGGCAGGCTCAACATAAGGCCAAGCCCCGGCGCAACCAGAACCAGCGGCAGCCCGGTGGTAAGCCAGTGCGCCAGCGCTTTGAGTGCGATGACCGCCTCCATCGGCAGGGGGGATGTCGCCAACAGCTCTAAGGCACCGTCTTCCCAATCCAGCGCCAGCAGCCGGTCCAGCGACAACAAGCAGGCCAAGAGCGCGCCCAGCCACAACATACCCGGCGCAATCTTTGCCAACACCGCTGTATCCGGCCCAACTCCAAAGGGCACAAGCAAAACCAGAATTAAAAAGAACACTAAAGCCAAACCAAAGCCACCACCCGCGCGGGTCGCAAGACGCAGGTCACGCTGCAACAAGGCGATCATAAAAATGCCTCATCAAAGGATGCCTGCGTCGACCAGCCAGCGCGATATGGTTCCAAATCCAATACCTCCGCAGACAAGCCAAGATCGATATGGCTGGCAATCAACACCGCCCCCTCCGCCTGAAGGTGGTTGTATACAGCCGCGGCAAACAGCGTCACCGATGCATCGTCTAGTGACACGGTTGGCTCATCCAAGAGCCACAGCGGACGGTCGGTAAGTAGCAGCCGCGCCAACCCCAAACGCCGACGCTGGCCCGCCGAGAGCGTTCCGGCCAAGCGGTCTGACAAGGGTGCCAAGTCAAACGCATCCAAGGCGCGATCAATATCACGGCCCTCAAAAATATCGGCCCAAAAGCGCAGGTTTTCAAGAACGGTCAACGGTAATTTGACACCATCGGCATGGCCGGCATATGCGAGGCTATCGGCTGCAATCTCGATCCGACCCGCCAACGCAGGCTGAAGCCCGGCAAGACAACGCAGTAATGTGGTTTTTCCGACCCCGTTGCGGCCTTGAACACGCAGGGCCTGTCCGGCCATAAGGTCGAATGACAAATCGCTTAATACCGCGCGCCCGGCGCGTGAAACCGTCAGGCATGAGACAGATAAAACCATGATAATACGCCTAGCCTATTGATCGGTCCGGCGCAAAGGCTGTTTGTGGACCCAACCCAACCTGACGGTTTCATTTGGTGATAAGTTCCGGGCCCATAAAGGTATTTGGCAAAAACGTCGACAGGGCCGGCACATAGGTTACGATGATCAAAAAGACAAACAACACCGCGAGAAACGGCAGGGCTGCGCGCACCACATCCATCATCGGCATGCCTGCGACCCCAGAGGTCACAAACAGGTTCAGACCAACCGGCGGAGTGATCATGCCAATTTCCATATTAACCACCATGATAATGCCCAGATGGATCGGATCGATCCCCAGTTGCATAGCAATCGGAAACACCAGTGGGGCCACAATCACCAGCAGGCCTGACGGTTCCATAAACTGGCCGCCGATCAGCAAGATAATATTGACCACAATCAAAAACACCACCGGCCCAAAGCCAGCAGACAACATCGCCGAGGCGATCTGTTGCGGTACTTGCTGATCCGTGAGCACATGTTTCAAGATCAGCGCATTGGCGATTACAAACAGCAATGTCACAGTCAGTTTTCCAGCATCAAAAAGCGTTTTACGAGTATCTGAATGGAAAAAGGCCGTGAGCAGTGAAAAGGGCCTCGCCCGCAAACTGTGGCTGGTTGCACCATCCCGAGATGCCAGCGGGCCCATATCTTTGTATACGAACGATGCGATAAAAAACGCGTAAACTGCCGCGACGGCCGCCGCCTCCGTCGGTGTGAAAATACCGCCGTAAATACCTCCGAGAATGATTACAATTAAAAATAGCCCCCAACCGGCATCCCGCGCCGATGCAAACACCTCGCTCCAGCCAAGCCAGGCGCCTTTGGGCAGGTTTTTAACCTTGGCCATGACATAAATAGCCACCATCAGCATGGTACCAGCCAGCAACCCAGGGATAACCCCAGCCAAGAACATCCGCCCGACAGAAACCTCAACCGCAGCAGCATAGACCACCATCACAATTGAAGGTGGAATCAGAATGCCTAAAGTACCAGCATTACAAATCACGCCGGCAGCAAACTCTTTCGAATAACCGACCTGGCGCATACCCGCGATCACAATAGAGCCGATGGCAACAACCGTGGCAGGCGAAGATCCCGACAGGGCCGCAAACAACATACAGGCAAAAACGCCCGCAATCGCCAGACCACCGGGCAGATGGCCGACGCAGGCGATAGAAAAGCGGATGATACGCCGCGCCACGCCACCGGTGGTCATAAACGATGAAGCCAGAACGAAAAACGGGATCGCCAAAAGGGTAAAATGCCCCTCAAAAGCCTCAAATAAGGTGGCCGCGACCGAGGCCAGCGAACTGTCAGAGAAGACCAGTAGAAACAGGGTGGAACTCAACCCCAAAGCCACAGCGATTGGAACCCCGATCAATAAAAGGCCAATCACCAGTGAGAAGAGAACAACTACCTCCATCAGTTCTGCTCTCCCGCGGCTTTCTTGGTGGTTGCCAGCTTGGTCTCATTTTGGTTCGCCTGCATCTGCTCAAGATCCTCTTCGACTTCATGGCTGGCCACCAAACGATCCATTTTGCCAGTCCAAATGGCAACAGCGGCTTGCCCAAAGCGAAACAGCAGCAGCAGCATAGATATCGGCAAAACGAAATAGGGCACCACTTTTGGCAGTTTTTCATAGCTGTCGCCATAATTGATCAGGTCTTCTAGAAACCGCAGCGGCGCAATCATCGGCACATCTTGCACCTCGTAAAACGACTGGCTACGAAATCTATCCTCAAATCCTAGCGGAAACCAGCGGCCAGCAGTGGGTGGTAGATCAGCGAAGACCGCCCAATAATCATAGGCACCTTTCACCATCAGGGCGGCGAAAATCAGACAGCATGCCACCGATATTAGCGCCAGAGTTCGACGCGGCCCGACAGGCAGGGCGTTGACAATCACATCAACGCCAAGGTGGGCATGGATCTTAACCGCGTAAGACGCCCCCAGCAGCACCAGCCAGCCAAACATAAACACCGTCAACTCAAGCGCCCAAAGAATATTTGAATTAAAGACAAACCGGGCAATTACATTGGCAAAGGTGACAACCGTCATCAATCCCAGCAAGGCGCCGATCACAGTCTCCTCTAAGTGGTCCAACCAATGGCGTTGCATCTCGGTCTCCCCAAGTGTTTGGGTTTTCAGTCAAAAGGCGGACCAAGTCTCTGGCCCGCCCGTTAGTATTGCGCGGGTCAAACCGCAGCTTTAAAGCCCCGCGTTGATCGCCTGCGCGGCGTCAATCATGTCTTGGCCGACATCGCCCGAGAATTTTGACCAGACCGGCATCATGGTATCAACCCAGTTTTGACGCTGGTCGGCGCTGAGTTGACGCACGACACCACCGGCGGCAAGAATCGCCTCTTTGGCTGACTCGTTAACCGCAAAGCTCTCTTTATTGCGGGTTTCGGTCACTTCAGCCATAATCGTCAAGAACTGGTCGCGCACATCGCCGTCAAGGCTGTCGAGCCAATCTACCGAGGTTACAACCAGGTAATCGATCACACCGTGATTGGTCTCGGTGACGCCATCCTGCACTTCAAAGAACTTTTTGCCATAGATGTTCGACCATGTATTTTCTTGGCCATCAACAACCCCTTGCTGCAGTGCGCCGTACACTTCGGAAAAGGCCATTTTCTGCGGGCTACCACCGATGGCTTCCATTTGTGCCACCAGCACGTCAGACGATTGAACGCGGAACTTCAAGCCATTGGCGTCGGAGGGCGACACCAGAGGTTTGCTGGCAGACATTTGTTTCATACCATTGTGCCAATACGCCAAACCCTGAAGGCCCCGGCGCTGCATGCTATCCAGCATCGCCTGACCCGCCTCAGAGGCCTGAAATGCGTCGACCGCATCAATGTTTTTGAACATGAACGGCAAATCGAACAAACGGAACTGCTTGGTAAATTTTTCAAATTTTGACAGCGACGGCGCCGCCAGTTGTACATCACCCTGCAACATTGCCTCGAGCACTTTATTATCATTATACAGTGTCGAGTTCGGGAAAACCTCAAGACAGGCCTTGCCGTTCATTTCTGCATTGACCCGTTCTTGTAACAGCGTGGCTGCTATACCTTTGGGGTGTTTGTCGGTGTTGGTGACATGGCTAAACTTGATCACCATCTCGCCTGCGTCGCAGCTTGCCGACGCAGCCTGCGCGGCAACCGTCAAAGCCAGTGCAATCGTGGCTGAAGTCAATAATTTCATGTGGGTCTCCTCCCAGTCTGTCTAAATAATGTCTCTCGTGGTGATGCGTCAGCACCCCTATCTTAAGTTGACCATAGTCCAGAGAGAGAACACAACAGACTGCGAGAGCTGCAACGAGTTTCGCATAATTACCTAATAATATTTATGTTTTTTAATGTGACCTCGATACCAGCGCGCACTGCATCGCGGCATTGTGCGAAAATCCGCACAATTGTTGGCGCTAACTGTGTGATTTTTCGCACAAACAGTTACACATTTGAAACAACCCATTGCAGAATTTATCTCTTGTATCCAGTACCAAGACCGGGCCCTGCTAGGCCAGAATGCTGTGACAATCACTCTTTAAACCTGTTCAGAAATAAACGAGAATATATCTACATTAAGCGGCGAGTTTTCATCTCTGTCAGAAAATTCACCGTATTAATCTAAGAAAGGGAACTGGTTCCAATAAACAAGTTGCAGTGTACGACAATGATTTTTCAAAACATCTTTTTTTTAGAACTCATCAAAACGATTATCGGTCATCGTTGAATGGCAAAACTATTCCAACGCGAGGTGATCAGAATAACGCCGACGACAAGCGCGTGGCTCTTTACTTTTATCCTCTGAATAGGTTTAGATAAAAGGATGAAAAATGCTCTTATTATCGGTGGTTTATCAATTGCCTTAGTGGTTGGTGGTGGGGTGGTTTATACCTTTATGTCTGCTCAAAAGGATCCTGCTATCATTACAAAAAAAACAGCAGATCCAACTCCAGTGATCAAACCATCTCCAGCAGCCAAAGCCGATTGCAAAGCGGCGGCGGCTGTAGTCCCGCTGGTAAATCTTACCACGGGCATGGGAATGACCACCGCAATTGCGGCGTGTGAATAGCCTCCAGCCACACAACGTCAGAACAAAAAAAAACCAAACGCAAACGTTTAAAGTAACGTCGTTATTTCTCACGCAGTGCTTAAAAAGAGATCTTGATAGAACCGTGTTTCGAATTTGGTAAATGTCCAAAGTTCGAACCGTGCAATCCTAGGCTTTAAAATTTATGCACCGACATCAATAAGATTGCCGACTGTCCCATTCCCATCCTCACTGAGGAGGTTCTTCATGTCATCAATTGCTTTGTCGTCAAATTTGTTCGAGCTGATCATCTCAAGAATTTGCTCTAGCATTTCCTGTTCTAATGCACTGCGGGGGCTCGCCAGGGGAGTATTTGACCTGCTCGGTACAGTGTTGCTTTCGTCCGGCTCAAAATCGTCTCCGCTTTGAGACTCACTTAGTTTTTTCACACGCGACAGGGGACGCATGGCTTGAGGAGCTAAATTTGCAATTACTGCATTGTTTGAAATATACAATTTAGTTTCTCTCCTCTTTCAAAGTGTATTGTTTGAGGTCTTTTATCAAACAAGGGGCATTCTCAGAGCTTTAACCCCGAGTTGGACAATGACACCATATGCAAAAGTCTGACCTATCGGAGAGAAGAACGACCGTTTATGAAAAATTTTTAACCGGTTTAGTCACCCTCATCATGTCGGGCGGTTAATCCCACGATTTAATAAAACGATATTTTCTCAGGAATGGACAGTGGCATTATGGGGTGAATGCGCCCTCGTCTTGTCGCGGTTCTATTCCGATCTCTTTCGAACAATGTTTGTTATAAAGGAGACAAGATATGACGACACGACATCGTCGCGTTTCGACGTGATACCGCTGGCCTTACAATCACCAGCGGGTTGACCAGGTCTAAAGTGGACTCAGGTTTAAAAGCCGCGCTTTCAACGTCATATTTACATCCATTTTTTATAGGTAATCTTTTATCTTAACATCTTTAGCATGATACCGCACCCTAATCGAGAAGTGAAAATCTACGGACTCCCTTGATGGTGATTTTGGCAGCTGACGTTGTCGTCTTCATTTTCATTGTACTAAATCTCAACAACCTGCCCAGTCAGCTGAAGCTGTTTGGTGCAGTCGGATAAAAGTACGGAGTTGTGCCAAATGTCTTTATCAATAGGAACGAATAACGCTGCTATGCGTGCCGCCGAAGCGGCAAGCATCAGCGCCAGAAGCATGGAAACCTCTATGGAGAGGCTGTCCACCGGGAAACGTATCAATGCGTCCTCTGACGACGCGGCCGGCGTTGCCATTGCATCGCGTCTGTCAGTGGAAATTCTTGGCGCAAACCAAGCGATCCGCAACTCGCTTGACGGTCAGGCCCTGATCGACACTGCAGAAGGCGCCCACAAAGAGATCGAAAACATCCTTCAGCGGATGCGTGAGGTTGCTGTACAAGCGGCAAACGACACCAACAACGACCAAGACAGAGGCAACTTGCAGGCCGAAATGAATGCGATGTCCGAAGAGATCGACCGGATTGCCGGCACCACCACTTGGGCTGGTGCGAACTTGATGGAAGACAGCAGCGGCACAGACTTTTCGTTTCAGGTTGGCGCTGCCACCGGACCACAGAACCAGATCGAGATTACCATAGATGCGATGAATACAGCTGGTTTGGCCCTCAATTCAGGTGCTAGCGGCATCACAGGAGTGACTGCAGCGG
>Ga0209374_1003913_pt1 | contig 11223 bp, 20 predicted proteins | sample SaaInlLV_DNA_10m_FD_184683 | JGI IMG/M metagenome (GOLD analysis project Ga0209374, IMG submission 184683) | Marine microbial communities from expanding oxygen minimum zones in the Saanich Inlet - SI075_LV_DNA_10m (SPAdes) (version 2) | ecosystem: Environmental > Aquatic > Marine > Unclassified ...
CGGGGCAATCTGTTCGCTGTTCAAAAATGCCGACTACGTCTTCCACTTGGCCGCTGAGGCCCGTATCCAGCCGTGTGTAGCAAACCCCGAGTTGGCCGTAGAGACCAACATTGTAGGAACATTTAATGTTTTAAAAGCCTCTCATGAATATGGAGTGAAACGGGTTCTTTACTCGTCTACCTCTTCAGCGTATGGACTTGTTAACCATCCCCCTCAACGAGAAGATATGCAACGCGATTGTTTGAACCCGTATTCAGTTACGAAGTGTTCCGGGGAAGATCTTTGTAGAATGTATACGACTCTTTATGGGCTGGGGACTGTAATATTCAGATATTTCAATGTTTACGGCGATAGGCAACCGATTAAGGGCCAATACGCTCCAGTCGTAGGGCTTTTCCAGCGTCAGGTTGCCAATGGCGAGCCAATGACCGTAGTGGGCGATGGAGAGCAAACACGTGATTACACAAATGTCCGTGATATAGTTGCAGCTAATATCGTTATGATGGAATCTGATGATGACACGATTCATGGAGAAATATTTAATGTGGGCACTGGTATAAGTTACAGCGTAAACGATCTTGTTGAAATGATTGGGGGCGCAGAGGCTTCATACATTAATTTACCGCCAAGACCTGGAGAGGCCAGACATACAAAGGCTGATAACTCAAAATTGAGGTGGCATGGTTGGGAGCCAGTAGTTGACTTGGGTGAGTGGCTAACACTTGGAGAAAAAATATGACACTATCGGATTCTGAACTGGACCAAAAACTTCAAGAAGCCACTGATCGTAATGTGATGTTCTATGATAAGAACTCAGGGGATATATCCAAGAGGCTTATTTATTTGATGTTCAGCTATACAGAGGATACACTTAGGGCCATTTTGATACCTACGGATGCCTATCCTGACTTTGATTGGGAGAAGCCCTTGTACGGCGTTGACATTGTGAGGGACAGGCGGCTTAATCAGGATTGCACTGAGGCTTTGCTGGAAAGGTATGGTATTGGCTTGAGCAGTAGCAAAAGCCAATTGGTTCTAGGTCTGTTTGGGGAGAGTGCAGTTCTGGGGATGGTTTAGTGGGGCTAGTGGTGTGGTTTGGGTAGTACACTGGTGGGGAGTGGGGGAATTGTGTTTGGACCACCCCGACCTTTTTACACAGACAGGGACGTTTCCGACTTGAAGATAAAACCACCACCCATCGGTCAACGTTAACCGTTTTTCATTGAAAATGACCTAAACAGAGACAGCAAAACGACTTATGACATCAACCGGGGGCTGTTTTTGCCATAAACCCTTATATATCAACGACTTACGACGATTTTTGAGAAACTTTTATATTCTTTGCCGAATAGTTAACGAACAGGGTTGACGAATGACGATATACATAGTATAATACTTGCATAACAAACAACGACAACAACAAAGGACAAGACAATGCTGACCAAGTTCAACAAAGCTGACAAGGCTATCATCGACAAGCTGATCGCGGATGGTAATGATCTGATCTGCGATGGTCGAGGTTGGTGGTTCAATAACTTCTGCTTCGCATCTTTCAAAGACTTTATGATTTTCTTGAAAAAGATGGCGTAAGGGGTTGACACAAGCCGATCTACTTGATACAATACCCGTATGACAAACAACAACACAACTAAGGAAAACACAATGTTCACTACAGGAAAAGAAATCTTCAACTCACTGGAAAACGAAATCAACATCATCGGCATGAAGGTTTCTTCTTCTTGCTCTAACGAATTCGAATTCAACTGCATCGAAAATTGGGATGGGGTTACTGTTGAAATCAACGACAACAACATCATCACCAACGTCGGATCATGGGGATAAAAACTTTTAGATTCTTTCCAGAATAGCTGGAGAGATAGCTTGACAAATGACGATAACTATTGTATAATACTCTCATGACAAACAACAACACAACTAAGGGAAACACGATGAACGAACCACGAATCACAATCAAGGGAAACACGCCGATCCCAACGGTTAAGGTTTCAGAGCCGCGACTTGAAATCAAGGGAAACACTTCGATCCCTTGGAACTTTGGATCTGTTGATAAGGCTACAAAATGACTCGAATGATTGACTTCTGCTCTTGCTTGTTTCAGGTTATGGCCTTTGGCCTATCGGTATTGTTTGGTATTGTCGGCATGATTGCAGCGTTGCAATACTTTCAATAGCACACACACTACACACACACACACACACACACACACAAGGTACACACACATGAGACACATGACAAACGAACATGGTAATACTATTAAGGTTATCGAACATATTATCCTTCGTAACTATTGGGAGTATTACATTGTAGAGGCGGCTGATGAGGATGGTATAGTATTCGCCTTAGTAGTAGGCGATTACACTGAATTGGGCTATGTGTCAATGGATGAGATCACACCATACATAATGACACGCACCACTGACATGGACGAGATCATGCCTGCACCAATGTGGTCATGGTGTACAGATAAGCATGACTTCGATCAGAGCTACAGTACAGAGACGGAGTTGTATTAGCCTATCCACACGCCTAGGGCCGCATAGGGGAAGGGGCATAAAGCCTTACTATATAAGGACTTATGACTCGCCCCGCCCCCGGTGTGCGTCGTAAGTACTTACCACATAACGACTTACGGCAATGTCGAGAAACTTTGGAATTCTTTACCGAATAGGTGGCGTTTGGGGTTGCAAAATGTCGATAATAACTATATAATACGCATATAAGAAACAACAACACAACAAAGGAAACGACAATGGAAGACATGATCAAAGAAATTCAAGTTCAGATCGAATTTTATTCAGACCGATTTGAAGCACACGGCAGAAAAAGCGATTCAGATCAGGCTGAATACTACATTAACTGGATGAAAGAAATTCAAGATATTTTTGAAAAAGCTTCGTCTAGGGGTTGACAAAATCCGATCAAGTCGCTACAATACATTCTCACAAGACACAACCAAAGGAAAACAAATGATGAACTCAAAAAACGCGATCAATGAAATCAACTCCATAGTCGCCAACAGCGAAGTCAACGACGAAGTGGCAGAAAAGCTCTTGGCAATTTCAAGCTGGCTTGAAGCCGAGCAGGAAGAAAAAGAAAAAGATATCCCATACTGCATTTGGAGATAATTTCAAAACTTTGAAAAAAAGTGCCCACTAGGGCTTGACAAAACCCGATCAACTTGCTATAATACATTCTTACAAAACACAACCAAAGGAAAAACAATGAACGAAATCATCATCGAAATCAACAACAAATTCGTCAAGATGTCGGAAAAAGAGTTCGACAACTTCATGTTTGAAAAGCGAATGGCTGCGAACAAAAATCGCATCTTCCGCCGATCACCAAAGGCGTCACCAAGGCGTCGGTCAATTTCGGAATTAATGGTCGAAAAAGACTAAACGGGCTTGACAAAACCCGATTCACTTGTTACAATACACACATGATTTTTTGATTTGATTAGCTTTTCAGAGGATGTTTTAACTCGCGTTTGGTTCGATTCCCGCGATCTGTCGTAAGGCGGATTTGGAGGCCGGAAGTTATGATTCCGGTTGCGAAAAAAGACAAGAGTTGAAACTAGCTGCGATGCCTGACGGGTGGGAAACTGGCCGGTAAGTCAAGGCTAATCAAATCAGGAAATCAACAACCCATTGCGTCATCGTGAGAGTCGATGAAGAGCGAGTGCCTGTAACGGTTCAAGGCCGCGAACACTGAGCCACGACGCAAAATACAAAAAAACCCCAAATAGGGGTTGACAACATATAGCAAACCGGATACAATACAGTTATGAAAAACATCAAAAACATCGTCAAAATCATTGTTGACAAAAAGTGCAAAAAGTGCAAAAAAGTTGTTGCACTGATTCCCGCAAAATCGGGAATCTGCATTCCCTGCGCTGGTAATAGGTCGTAAACCCTTATGCCGTAAGGACTTATGTCTGGCCCGGCCCGCCCCGCGAGTCGTAAACCCTTACTACCAAAGGACTTACAACAACTTTGAAAAACTTTGGAATTCTTTCCCGAATTTCTCACGTTTAGGGTTGACAAAAATCTGTCTCTTCTAACCCTTCCGGGTGGCGTGAATTTAACCTCTTTGCAACGACATTTTGAAAAACTTTGGAATTCTTTCCCGAATAGGTGGCGATTAGCCTTGCAAAATGCCGATATTATATATATAATACCTGTGTAAGACACAACAACAACGAAAAGGAAAAAAGATGGATTTCGCAGAAAAAGTTGCAAGCAACATGAAAAAAGGTCTCTCAAACGAACTTCGCAAGGTTTGCGAAATCGGTAGGGTTTTGAGGGATGTCGAAGGACTCTCTCGGACTGAAGTGAACTACTACATGAGCATCGATGAGGATTTTATCCCTGATGTTCTTCAGGCGTACAAGGGCGTCAAAAAGAGGAAGCCGGTTTCCCCTAAAAACAACCTGAATCCGTGGATCGATCATCCTAAAAAATCTTGAGAAAACTTGAGAAAAGTGCCCACTAGGGGTTGACAAAACGCGACCAACTTGTTATAATACATTCTTACAAAACACAACACTGAAGGAAAAAAGATGATTCAAGTAAAATTAAACGATGGCTTTGTGGTTTTCGAGTTCGCATCGGCAGTAGAGTTCGTCGAAGCGTTTCCAGACGGTCTGAGTCAAGACAGCCTTGACATGGGAGCATTTGTCGCATTGTCGGACAAAGAAGCCAACGACGTGGCTTTTGAACGTCGGCAGGTTAACAACAAAAAAGACCGATTCCAGCGACTGCCACAAGCGTCTGGCTTCAAACGGAATCGATCAATTTCGGAATTAATGGTAGAAAAAGACTAAAGACCTTGACACCGAAACGCCGATAATATACAATACATACATAACGCAATCGACTGGCTCTGGCCGACAGCACAACGAAAATAAGGAAACCTGAAAATGTAAGATGTAAAGCGGCAGGCGAAAAGCCAGTAAGGATCCCTGAGACCGCTTTAGGGTGTTAGTAAAGCTGACAACAATCCCAAAAGGAAAAGCCATGTTTGACAAGCTGACGATTGAAGACCGCGTTAACGAATCTGACGCCTACAACGCCGCGAAGAATCTCGCAATGTGGGAAGATAGAATCGAAGCGATGGAACGGGACTTTTACCTTGAAGAATATAAATCAAAGCAATTAAATAATCTCATCGAAGAAAGATGGCATTGGAATGATTGATTCATTTAGTGCGGCATTGCCGTATATAATAGCTGTACCGGCTGGGTTGATCTTGCTGGTGTGGCTGGACGAAAAAGGCTGGCTGTGACGTAAGTGCTTGCACCGTAAGGACTTAGGGCAAGCCCGGCCCGCCCCGCGAGCCGTAAACCCTTACTATCAAACGACTTATGACTATTTTAAAAAACTTTGAAATTCTTTACCGAATTGCTCACGGTTGGGGTTGACGAATGCCGATAATAATAGTACAATACGTCTTCACAGTAACACACCACACACGGAGCGGAACGATGAAACTAACGATTGAAAAAACAGGCCGCGACCACTGGAACTATTGCTATCAATTGTTTTTGCATACTGAGACGATGAAGATCGAAATGGGATCGGCCCATTTTTCGTATGAAGATTGCCTTGACGAAGCGAATCAAATTAACGTAGAATTCTCAAAAGAAAAAGTTTTGCTTGTTTCTAATGAAATTTATGATTTGCACCCTTAATATCGACAAGTCCTTAGCAACAACGCAAGCAAGGAAAAAAAGATGGAAATGAACAAAAACATGAGCCAAATGATTAATCACTATCTCTACGGGGTTGGTTGTCCAGTCGGTGTATCGTATTCACGATGGGCTGGAATTGTTAAATTCTTTGAAAAAAACTTTGGTTTTTTGCCGGATCCGGCTTGACATTTCCGTGGAGGATGGTATAATACACATATGAAAAACAACAACAAAGGAAACGAAATGAACTACGATCCAAGCAAACCCTACTGCGGATTTGACAACGTCAATGATCTGAAAGCCGATCTGGTCGCCGCTTTTCAAGAGGCTATCGTGATCCCAAACGAGTGGCTTCCGGCAGAGTATCAGAATCATAAGGAATTCGAGTCGGGAAATCTGCGTGATCTTGACGGTCAAGTTTGCGGACCATCGGTAGCACAAGTCGAAAAGAAATATCGACAGCTTCACGCCGAAGCACGTGAGGCAACTGAAGCACAGAAACTCAAAGCGGAACGAATTCGCCGCATTGAAAATATGGCTGCTCAGTATGACGCCGAAGACTCTTTTGAATATGACGTAGACGAAAATCGACTGCATAGAAATATGGTGGCATTCTGCTCTGCCTCACAACTGATCGATCAGGATGACATCGACGAAGTAAACTTTTTTGGAGAAAAGTAAATTGAAGAAGTTTCCCAAAGTAATGTGCAAGGCTATTCGGCTCAGTACCGGATCAACGATTGAAATTGAAATACCGGAAAACATTGTCGAGGCTGTAGAACTGAGCGGCAACCATAACGTGGCGATTGATTGGATTGGCGAAGAATTCAATTGGCAATTTATACCAAAAGAATTTGTGACTCCAGACGGTAAAGATGTGAACTAATGAAAACTGTAATAAAGGTTGACCATGAACCGTGGAAGCGTATGGGAATAACGCGGAAGCAAGGCGGAAGCGGAATACATAAGGACCGTCGCACAAAGCGACAGCGTACACGACAAACACAAAAACAGGGGTGGATGAATGACTGATCTCGACGTTGACGTTTTGGTTATTATCAGCGATGAAATTCTTGCACGTCTTTCTACTACTGAAGACTTTGCAGAAAAGTTTTGTGCATCGCAACAAGTAACAAGTAGGTTTACTGAAGATTCTATTGATTACGTTGTTGTCTCAAGAGGCGACGAAATTCTATGGGTTGTTGATGGTATGACGCCGGGTTGGTATATACCAAAAAGCACACAAGACGTTTTTGACCGATACCCTGAACTCAAAGGTAAATGCTAATGTTTACGCTTACACTGTTGACCGCTCTTGTTATTAACATCCCGCAAGGTGAGATTGTACCAGCCAAACGATTCGACTGGAACGAATTCCGATACGTTACTAATAAGCCGAAGCCGAAATTTATCAGACCGATTTACACTCCCGGTATTATAAGAGTAAAGCACGCTATATACGTAAAGCCTGCGACGGTTATCACCAGTGATAATCTGACCGTTGACTGTCTACCAGTATATAGGTGATTGCCGCAAGTCCTTTCCCCGTAAGGGGTTAGGGCTGACGCGGCCCGCCCCGCGAGCCGTAAGTCCTTTGGTGGTAACGACTTACGTCAACTTTTAAAAACTTTGAAAAACTTTCCCGAATAGGTGGCGTTTGGGGTTGCAGAATGCCGATAATATATATATAATGGTAGTTCACCAAGGGCCAGAGGCAAGATCGGCTTGGCCAGCCATCAGGACGGTCCTGAAAACTTTTTAAAAAAGCGAAAAAAAGACCCTGATAGGGGTTGACAAATCCGAGAAACTTGTTATAATACATCTATGAAAAGTAAAACACACAACATGAAAAAAGCATTCGTTTTCGATTTCGATGACACGCTGGCATTTACTGATGCTCGCGTTCTGGTTCTTGGTTGGATTGATCGTGAAGGTTATTACGGTGGAGCTACTCGCAAGGTGGTCAAGCGTTTAACGCCTGCTGAATTCAACACCTACGAATTGCAAAAAGATGAGGAATTCGATTTCTCTCAGTTCAAAAATCCCGAATTCATTCTAGACGGCAAGCCAACGAAATTGATCGAACTTGCCAAACAGGTTTACAGCGAAGGTCACGACCTGTTTATTCTGACGGCTCGAAGCGATTCGGTTGCTGGTGCGATTCAGGGATTCTTGAATCAGTTTGACATTAAAGCGACTGCCGTTCACTGCGTGGGTGATTCAGGTTCCGACATTGCCCGAAATAAACGCAAAGTGCTGTTGACAATCATGGAGTCATACAATAAAATATACTTCTATGATGACGATGCGGCAAACGTTGAAGCTGCTCAAGAAATTGGCGTGAAATCTTACCAAGTCTGAGGGAAAAAGTGATGAAGACAAGACAAGAACAAATTGAAGAAATGCTCCACGACCTAAATGACGTTGTTATCTGGTCTGATAGGGATGCAGAGATTGACAGAATCATGCAAGTTATCTACTGGCTCGAAGTTGAATTAAGAGAAGAAAAAGAAAAATTAGGGGTTGACAAAACCAACTGAGATGGTATAATACATCTACAACGGAGGCAAGCACCTCGACCACTGAGGCCGCTCCAAACTTTCTACAAGGAACACAACATGACGGTTTACGGTTTTCGACAAAACAATTCACACGGATACTTCGCTGAGCCTGCTGAGACTATCATCGTGGTCGATGCGAAAAGCAAGAATCACGCCCTTGAAGTTGCTGGAAAAGCTGGTTTGTATCTCGACGGCGTGCAGCTTGGTTTTGACTGCGACTGTTGCGGTGACCGTTGGAGTGGCGGTGCAATCGAATTTGAAAACGTCGCTGATGCAAAAGCATACGCGGAAAAAGCACAGTATGACGACAACGTACCGGCGTGGCTGGTGACTGACGATCTGGATTGGGATTAGGAAAACAAAATGACACAGTACCGAACATGGGACCAACTGGGGGAAGTTGAGCAACTTCAGAGCATCTACAGCGATGACTATAAGGATGTTCACGGCTTCCGCCCACGTCCACCAATGGAGCAGTGGCGCGACGTGGAGTGGCTTCGCGCCGAAGTCGATGCCCTGCGCGAGCAGATAGAAGGCGAAATACTCTAACCCCTTATGCCGTAAGGACTTAGGTCCGGCCCGGCCCGCCCCGCGAGTTGTAAGTCCTTTGATAGCAAGGGTTTATATCTATTTTGGGAATACTTTGGAATTATTATCCTGTTTTTGACCGCGAAAGTGTCCACCTTGTAAGTCGTTGTCTGGTATATACTTAGGGAAAACCCCTTGTCCTGAAAACTAAGTGTCCCCCAAGTTGTAAGTCCTTTGATACCAACGGTTTACGGTTACGACCAAAGTCACTGTATATAATATAGTGTAAGGAAATTTAAAACACAACACGAAGGAAACAACCATGTCAGACCGATGGACTCACTGCGACCACTGCGGAACCGTCACCATTCACGCCGTGTCGGGATCGGGCAGAAAAAAAATCTGCCTTGAATGCCCGCCAAAGAATTCGGAAAAATCTGAAAAAAAATCCCGATAGGGGTTGACAAATTCAAAAATTATGGTATAATACACCCATAAGAAGTTAACACAACACAAAGGAAAATTATGAGTTACAGAATGTACATGCAAATCGAGCAGGAAAAACAACGCAAGGCTGTTGACCGATATCAGCGGTCAAACGTCAAGAGCGTCGAAGAAGCTGAAAAGCTCGCGGCTCGCTACTGGAATCAGTTTTGCGAAGACAAGTCAGAAAAAAATCAGCGTCTAATGCACTGGTCACGATCAGTCGTGCTTGGTGCGAAAATTGCCAGCGGTCAAATTAAACGCTGGGGCTGGAATGATAATGACGAATATGAACATCAGGATAAGCTGGCCGCAATGGGCGTAGATGTTTGAAAAATCTGAAAAAAATCCCCGACAGGGGTTGACAAATCGAAAAGTTATGGTATAATACACATATGAAACGGAGCGAGTCTGGAGCTTGCTTTCCTTGACAAGGCTGATAACCGTAAGTCCTTGGGGAAGTGGCGAGCTAGGATTAAGAGTCACTGTTCACGCTGGGCGAAGTGGAACGCCAAAAATCTTCCACGGGACAGACTTTACTGAGCGGGGTTGGTGTAATAGGAATAGCACACTCTAAGGCTGTGACGTAGGAAGTTGACTGCTTCTGAAATCACAAGCGACTGATCTAGTCAATCGGTTGTTGGCCTCTTTGAGAGACATCGGTTCGAGTCCGATACACCCGTAGCACATTCTAAAAACGGGGCGTCAAACTGACATTGTCAGAAATCCAATCACGCCCACAAGCATAGAAATATGCAGAGAGAAGTAGGGTTGGTATATAAAGGGGAGTTTATGGTCTTCCTACTAATAAAAAAACCATACAATACAATAAGACCCGATAAGGCAATGCGGTTTGGTTTAGTAACAACAACGCAGGTGCTGTAAGGGCAAACTACAACGCCGCTCCCTTTTGGTAAAGTGAAAGCCTAACCGCTACCATTAGGGTATAAACGCGGCACAATATAACACCGTCCAAGTCCTTATTAATCGCGGAGTAATTACCGTAAACTAATAAGGCGGCAGCGCCGTGATTCATGATAACGGTGGCAGGTTCGATTCCTGCGGCGGTGACTAAACAACGTCCCATACTGAGCAGGCTACTAAACCGGGGTAAGGCGACAGGGTCAACGTCGCAAGCTCAGTCCCGTACAATTCCCGATAGCTCAACTGGTAGAGCAAGCGGCTGTTAACCGCTAGGTTCATGGTTCGAATCCATGTCGGGGAGCTATAACCCCTTACGGCGTAACGACTTACGTCGCCGGGGGCGGGGCGGCGTAGCCGTAAACCCTTACCCTGTAACGACTTACAACTATTTTGAAAAACTTTCCCAAATAACTGAAGAATTCGCTTGAAAATGCCGATAATGATAGTATAATAGATGCACAGCAGCCCAATCAAAGCCTTCTGAAAAGCAAGGGGTCGGATGGACAGAAGTACAGTACGTCCACTGATAGCGGTACGGCTTCCCGCTCTGCTGTCTTTTCTAAACCCTCCGGGTAAGCGTTTTTATGTACAGCCAGCGGTCAGCGAGGGCCAGCGAAAATTCGAAAATAATTAAAGTTTACCCCTTGACAATGACGATAAAGATGGTATAATGGTAGTATAAGACACGGCAACACCGCCAGTCACTTTCCCAACCGGAGAACGCAGAGTGCAAGTCAAATTCACACAGGACAAAGAGACGAAGAACACGGTTCGATTCACCTCGCCAATCGGCAGCGAGATCAGCGGATCAATCTATGTGCAGAAGGAAAGCCCTTTGGCTAGCCAGAAAGAAATTACTCTGGAAATTCCAGAATTCGCTGAAGTTTCCGCTTGACAATGTCGATAAAGATAGTATAATAGATGAGTAACGTCAACAACACCACAAGGAGAAGCGAGATGAAAGTCAGTACAGTTGTCGAAGCAGGTTCAGTCGAGTCGTTCTACATGTCAAGCTGG
>Ga0209374_1003922_pt1 | contig 11201 bp, 5 predicted proteins | sample SaaInlLV_DNA_10m_FD_184683 | JGI IMG/M metagenome (GOLD analysis project Ga0209374, IMG submission 184683) | Marine microbial communities from expanding oxygen minimum zones in the Saanich Inlet - SI075_LV_DNA_10m (SPAdes) (version 2) | ecosystem: Environmental > Aquatic > Marine > Unclassified ...
TGTAAAGTAGGGAAAGTAGTAAAAGGCAATGCTAACCCTTGGGATAATAACCAATATGATTTAGATGCAAAATTAGATTTCAACTCTAATTCTGGACTAAAAATCAAAGTATGGTCAGCAAGAGCTAATACAGAAGTTCGATTAAAATTAGAAGAAATTGGAAATGCAGGAAATAATGTTGAAAAGTTTTTGACGACTTCAGTTACTAGTGGATGGGAAGAACTGACGTTTCCTTTTTCTGCAGCGGACAGTGATAAGTTTAATAAGATTGTAATTTTCTTTGACCTGAATGCTAACAATACAGATACCTACTATTTTGATGATTTGAAATTGTATGGTTCAGGCGGCGGCGGTGGCGGCGGCGGTACGGATACTTGTCCAGAGCCTCCAGCAGGAGAGTTGTTAGCCAACGGAGATTTTGAAGCTGGAGATGTTGGTTGCTGGCAATTTTTCGACGGTACAACGATCTCTACTACTATAAACAATGGTGGTAATCAATCTGCAGAAATTCAAGGATCAACGGGTGTAGCTGTTGGACTTAAAATGGAACGTTTTGGAACAGGTTTAGTAACTCCAAATACATCTTATACTGTGAAGTTTGATATCATCGCTTCTGATGTATTAGGAGATGGTGGACTGGTAAAAGCTTTTACATTTTCTGAAGGTGCTGATGGTGGAACAGTAGCGGCAACGCAACACATCCTTACGGACAATACATCGTCTGTGTCAACATCTTGGGAAACCAAAGAATTCACGTTTACATCTGCTCCTAATGCAAATCAGGTTGAAGGAGGTTTATCTTTCCTCATTGAAATCGTCAATAGTGCAGCTAGATTGAATGTGGATAACATTTCTGTAAGAAAAACACCTTAATTATCACTTATTAATATAATTGAATTAGATCATTTACAAAAAGGCTAGAATAAACTAGTTTTTAACTAGCCTTTTTTATTTTTGATCCTATAAATTAATTTTTATAGAGACCTATTAACTTTTAGTAGTTAAAGAAATTAAAAACTATAAAACCTTACATTTTCATTGTTAAGGTTTGTATTGAAAGAAACATAAATGACAAAAAAAACTATTTTTTTAGATAAAGATCAAGAAGTTAAACAAACAAATGATATAGACGGTTCACTAGTTAGTATTGACAATGAAGTCTATTACAAAATTTCTAACAGTGATAAAATGCGTCCTTTTTTCATGAGCATTGTTAGCGATTCTAACCATTGGATGTTTATCTCTAGTAATGGAAGTTTAACAGCGGGAAGAAAAAATTCTGAATTTGCCTTATTTCCATATTACACGGATGATAAAATTACAGAAGCAGCTGAGATAACAGGAAGCAAATCAATGTTTCAAGTCCATAAAAATAATGACATACATTTGTGGGAGCCTTTTTCGGATCGTTTTGCGGGGAAGTATCTTACTACCCGAAATTTATATAAAAATGAGTTTGGGAATAAAGTGTTATTTGAAGAAATTAATCACGACCTAGAGCTTACTTTTCAATACCAGTGGAATTCTACAAACACTTTTGGGTTTATAAAAAAATCAAAGCTTATCAATGATTCAACTTCAAAAATTGAAGTCAATGTGTTGGATGGAATTCAAAACATTTTGCCGTATGGCGTTGGTAGCGATTTGCAAAATGCAAGTAGTAATTTAGTAGATGCCTACAAACGAAGTGAGTTAGATAAAAGTTCAGGCCTAGGAATTTATGCATTAAGTGCAATAATTGTTGATAAAGCGGAACCTAGTGAAGCTTTGAAAGCAAATGTGGTTTGGTCTATTGGACTGGATAATGCTAAGCACTTATTGTCTTCTTTACAATTGAATAGTTTTAGAAAGCAACAGGAGCTTGTTGAAGAAACCGATGTGAAAGCTGAAAAAGGCGCCTATTTTGTCAATTCAAAAATTGTACTAACGCCACAGCAAACTAAAGAATGGATGCTTGTTGCAGAAGTCAATAAAAATCATTCTGCAATCGCAAAGCTGATCAATCAAATTAAAACCAATGATGGATTAGCTGAATTGATCAATGAAAAAATTGAAAAAGGAACAACGCGTTTAATCGCTTTAAATGCAGCCTCTGATGGTTTACAGCTTTCAGCTGATAAATTTAGAGATACTCGTCATTTTGCAAATACCTTATTCAATATTATGAGAGGTGGTATTTTTGACGATAACTATCAAATTGAAAAGTGGGATTTTAAAAATTACTTATCAAAAGCTAACAAAAAAGTATTCAGAACAACTGAAGATAGTGTAGCAAAACTGCCTGAAGTTTTTTCACTTTCTGTGTTACAAGCCTTAGCATATGAAGTTGATGACACTAACTTTAGACGTTTATGCTTCGAGTATATGCCCTTAAAATTTAGCCGTCGTCATGGAGATCCTAGTCGTCCTTGGAACAAATTTTCAATCAACACCAAGAGCGAAATTGATGGTTCTAAAATATTAGATTACGAAGGAAACTGGCGCGATATCTTCCAAAACTGGGAAGCTTTAGCACATTCCTATCCTGCATTTATTGAGAGTATGATTCACAAGTTCTTAAATGCAACAACTTTTGATGGCTACAATCCTTACAGAGTTACAAAAGGAGGTTTTGATTGGGAAACTATAGAGCCTGATGATCCTTGGTCATATATTGGCTATTGGGGTGATCATCAAATAATTTATTTACTTAAGTTTTTAGAGTTTATTGAAAAACACCAACCAGAAAAACTAGCAACACTTTTTAATAAAGACTTATTTGTGTACGCCAATGTACCTTATAAAATCAAAAGCTACGACGCATTACTTGAAAACCCAAAGGATACTATTGAATTTGATGAAGCCTTAGATCTCAAAATTAGAGAACAACGTATTGAGCTTGGTGCCGATGGTGCTTTACTTCGTGATGAAAATCGCTTTATTGTGAAAGTTAATTTCATTGAAAAAATTCTAGCCACAACACTAGCTAAATTTTCAAATTTTATACCTGAAGGCGGAATATGGATGAATACACAACGCCCCGAATGGAACGATGCCAACAATGCCTTAGTAGGTAGTGGTGTTTCCATGGTAACCTTATATTACCTGCGTCGTTTTATGAAATTCTTCGAAGCCATTATTGAGCAATCAGATTTGGAATCTATTGAAGTTTCTAAAGAACTAGTAGTGTTCTTTAACTCGATTTTATCGACGTTTAAAGAGCATAAAAGTTTACTTTCAGACCGTATCAATGACACAGATCGAAAGCTAATTTTAGATGCATTAGGAACTGCAGGTAGCACGTATAGAGATCAAGTGTATGCGCATGCATTTTCTGGAAGAAAAGAGGGTATTTCAATTCGTGATTTAAAAGATTTTATTAAGGTTAGTTTAAACTATATAGAACACTCAATTAGCGTCAATAAACGAGAAGATAACTTATACCATGCGTATAATTTAATGACAGTTAATTCTGATAACAGCGTTTCGATTTCGTATTTAGATGAAATGTTAGAAGGGCAAGTTGCAGTATTAAGTTCAAAATATTTATCAAGTGAAGCGTCATTATCTGTGCTGAACGCCATGAAAAGTAGCAAACTTTTCCGTCCAGATCAGTACAGTTATTTATTATATCCTTATAAAGATCTAAAAGGATTTATTGAACGTAATACAATTTCTGAAGCAGCCATTTCAACTTCCAAATTATTACAACAACTAGTTGCGGATAAAAATGTGCAAATCATAGAAAAAGATGTTAATGGTGTGTACCATTTTAACGGGAATTTTAAAAATGCTAATGATTTAAAGGCAGCTCTAGTAGAGCTATCTGAAACTGCTTACTCAACATTAATAGATCAGGATACTTCAAAAGTTCTTCAGATTTTTGAAGACGTATTTAACCATAAAGCGTTCACAGGACGTTCAGGAACATTTTATGGCTATGAAGGTTTAGGGTCTATATACTGGCATATGGTTTCAAAGCTGCAATTAGCCGTTTTAGAAACGTGTACCGCAGCAATTGGTTCTGATCAAGATGCAGTTGATGTTGGGAATTTATTAGATCATTACTACGAAATAAATGCTGGAATTGGAGTTCATAAATCACCACAATTATACGGCGCTTTTCCAACGGATCCGTATTCGCATACTCCAGCAGGAAAAGGTGCTCAACAACCAGGGATGACTGGTCAGGTAAAAGAAGATGTCTTATCACGTTTTGGAGAATTAGGTGTTAATGTTTCCGAAGGAAAACTTGGATTTAACCCTTGTTTATTACGTAAAAATGAATTTTTACAAGAAAGCAAACTATTTCATTACATCGCATTGCCTAAAAAACAAGAGAGTATTTTGATTTCTAAAGATTCATTATGTTTCACTTATTGTCAAGTGCCTGTCATTTACACAATAGCAGAAGAAGATGGGTTATCAGTAAACTTTAGTAATGGAGATACTAAAACGTTTAAATCTCTAAGCTTAGATAAAGAAATAAGCGAACAAGTATTTAGCCGTAATGGAGAAATCATTCAAATAAACGTACATATTAAAAGTAGTCGTTTAAAATAGTATTTATATGATATTATGAGAAAAGCAACATTTATTTTAGGTTTAATAGCGCTTGTTTTTCTTGTAATGTCCTGTAAAGAAAATCAGACAAAAAAACCAATACCAATCGATCAAACACAAAAAACAGTGACTGCTAAAGATATATTAGGAAATTCAGACTACTTGGCCATCTCTTATGGAGGATATCGGAAATCATCAAGAGATTTTCAGCCTACTATCCAAGAGCTTAAAGAAGATATGAAAATTCTTCATGCTATGAATATCCGAGTATTAAGAACATATAATGTTCAATTAGCACACGCTTCAAATATTCTCAAAGCGATACGAGAATTAAAAAATGAAGACCCTGATTTTGAAATGTATTTGATGCTCGGTGCTTGGATAGATTGTTTAAATGCTTGGACAGATAAACCCGTTAACCATAATGTTGAAAGTGAACATAATGCCGCAGAAATTGATCGTGCGGTAGCCTTAGCTAATGCCTATCCAGACATTGTAAAAATTATTGCTGTTGGTAACGAGGCTATGGTAAAATGGGCCACTACATATTTTGTGCAACCCAATGTCATTTTGAAATGGGTTTCACATTTACAAGGGTTAAAACAAACAGGGAAATTATCAAAAGACATTTGGATTACAAGTTCAGATAATTTTGCATCATGGGGTGGTGGAGATTCACAATACCATACTGAGGATCTTACCAAATTAATAAAAGCTGTTGATTACCTATCCGTACATACATATCCAATGCACGACACCCATTATAATCCAGTTTTTTGGGGTGTTTTTGGAGAAGAAACACAACTCTCAAGCCTAAAGCGGATTGATGTTGCTATGAATCGCGCAAAAAATTATGCGATCTCTCAGATTGATAGTGTAGCCAGTTATATTAAAAGTTTAGGCATTAAAAAACCAATTCATATTGGAGAAACGGGTTGGGCAAGTGCCTCAAACGGACTTTATGGCTCTAAGGGGTCAAAAGCAACAGATGAGTACAAGGAAGCCCTGTTTTATAATAAGATGCGTCAATGGTCCGCTCAAAGTAAGATGTCATGTTTCTATTTTGAAGCCTTTGATGAACCCTGGAAAGATGCTCACAACAAGGGAGGGTCTGAGAACTATTTTGGATTATTCACGGTTGATGGGAAAGCTAAATATCCACTCTGGGACTTGGTGGATCAAGGCGTTTTTGATGGACTGACTCGTAACGGAGAACCAATTACGAAAACCTATAATGGCAATAAGGAAGCGCTGTTACTTGAAGTTGAATTACCTCCAAAAAAACAATGAATTAAAATTAATCACAAAAAAAAACAATTTTGAAAACGTATCATTTTTTAATTTTATCACTAATGCTGACAGCGTGTACATCCAAACAATCATTAGAAGTTAAAGTGTATGAAACTTCTGCAAATGGAAATAAACTAGCTGAAATTTTAGAATTCGAAACCTCTGAAAACCCTTCTAAAATTCATTTGAATCCAGAAGCTATATTTCAAACTATTACTGGTTTTGGTGGATCATTCACAGAATCTTCTGCGTATTTACTAAATCGTTTGAGTAAAAAAAACAGAGACACCATACTTAAGGCTTATTTTAGTGAAGATGGCGCCAACTATACGCTGACACGAACGCATATAAGTTCCTGTGATTTTTCATTAAATAATTACACTTATGCGCCAATCGCCGACGATATGGAGCTAAATCATTTTAGTATTGAAGAAGATAGAGACGATTTAATTCCCATGATAAAAGATGCTATGGCAATCTCTAAAGAGGGTTTTAATATCATAGCATCGCCTTGGACAGCTCCGCCATGGATGAAAGACAATAAAAACTATGTGGGCGGTAAATTATTGCCAGAGTATTATAGTGCGTTTGCGTTATATTTTTCAAAATATTTAGAAGCTTATAAAAACGAAGGGATTGATATTTGGGGATTAACTCCAGTAAATGAGCCTCACGGAAATGGAAATAATTGGGAGAGTATGCATTTTTCTCCTCAAGAAGAAACGGATTTTGTTCAAAACTATTTAGGTCCAAAATTAGAAGAAGTAGGAAAGTCAGATGTTAAAATTTTAGGGTATGATCAAAACAGAGATGGTTTAAAAGAGTGGGTAGATGACATGTATAAAAATGAAGCGTCTTCTAAATATTTCTCAGGAACCGCTATTCATTGGTATGAAAGCACCTATGATTTTTTCCCTAAAGCATTACAATATGCACATGAAAAAGCACCAAACAAATATTTAATTGAAACTGAAGGGTGTGTTGATTCAGAAATTCCAAAATGGCAAGATGACGAATGGTATTGGTCAAAAGAATCTACAGATTGGGGTTACGATTGGAGAGAACCTGCAAAAAAATATTTACATCCAAAATACGCTCCTGTTAATAGATACGCCAGAGACATTATTGGCTGCCTAAACAATTGGGTAGATGGTTGGGTAGATTGGAATATGGTCTTAGATAGACAAGGCGGGCCAAACTGGTTTAAAAACTGGTGTGTAGCCCCAGTAATTGTCGATCCAGATAATGATGAAGTTTACTTTACACCGTTGTACTATACCATGGCACATTTTAGTAAATACATCCGCCCAGGTGCAAAAGTCATTGGTTTAGATAAATCGGATGCAGACTTACAAGTAACTGCTGCACAAAATCCAGATGGATCTATTGCTGTAATCGTTTTTAATGAAGGAAAAGAATTAAAAACTTTTGAGCTTTCTCTAGGAAAAACATCAAAATTAATAACCATACAACCCCAAGCAATTCAAACTATAGTAGTACAAAAATAACACACACACTTGCTAACCAACACACAAACTAAAATCAATTCATTATGTCTATAAATTCAGAAAAAGTACCATTCGGCCAAAAGGTAGCCTTTGGCATCGGTATGTTTGCCAACCAAATGTTTCCTGCCATTTTAGGCATATTTATGGTGGTTTTGGTAGAAGATTTAAAATTTACTGGTTTAATGTGGGGAATGATATATCTGTTTCCAAGGTTATTTGATGCTATAACAGATCCTTTGATGGGATTTATTTCTGATAATACAAAATCTAAATGGGGAAGACGTAGACAGTATGTTTTAATAGGCGGAATTATTATGGGTGTTTCCTATGTTTTTATGTGGCAACTTTTCAAGGAAAACACCGTACAATATAATTTTTGGTATTTCTTTTTCTGGTCTGTAATTTTCTATTTAGGACTCACTTTTTTTAGTGTACCTTATGTAGCCATGGGCTATGAGATGAGCGATGATTTTCACGAACGTACTAACATTATGGCAACAGCTCAATGGATTGGTCAATGGGCATGGGTGATAGCACCAATATTTTGGATTATCATGTACGATCCAGAATGGTTTCCATCTGCAGATGTAGCCGCAAGAGAACTCGCCATTTGGGTTGCTATTCCTTGTGCATTATGTGCAATTGTGCCAGCGCTATTCATTAAAAGTGAATCAACTCTTGATAATGACTATGAGCCCCTAAGTTTTTCAACTATAGGTGAAAGCCTTAAAAAAATATTAATTAGTGCAAAAGAAGCATTCAAAATCAAAGAATTTAGACAATTGTGTGGAGCAACATTCTTTATTTACAATGCTTTTATGGCAGTTTCTTCACTTACATTTTTTGTAATTGTATATAAACTTTTTAATGGAGACGCAGGAGCATCAGGAATTTGGGTCTCATTATTTGGAGCATTGGGAGCATTGGGTACTACCTTTATTGTAATTCCTATAGTAACGAGGCTTTCAAAAAAATTCGGAAAGAAAAAAGCATTTATGATTTGCCAAAGCATTTCAATTTTTGGTTACATTATGCTATATTTCTTATTCATTCCAGGAAAACCTTGGATGTATATTTTTGCTTTACCATTTTTCTCTTTTGGTATTGGTAGTTTATTTACAGTGATGATGTCTATGACAGCAGATGTTATAGATGTTGATGAATTAAATTCTGGTAAACGAAGAGAAGGAATCTTTGGCGCTATTTATTGGTGGATGGTCAAGGTTGGTTATGCAATAGCTGGAGCATTAAGCGGTTTAATTATATGGTTAGTTGGTTTTAATTCAGATTTATCAACACTAGACCAACAAGGTGCAGTTGATGGCTTGCATACATTCTTTTGTTTTTTCCCAACATTAGGGACTTTTGCAGCAATGTATATCATGCGAGATTATAATATTGATGAAGACCGGGCTAATGAAATAAGAGCAGAATTAGAAAAGCATAAGGAAAAATCAAAAAACAGCTCCTATTATCAAACTGACAAACTCGCATCCTTGCTACGTTCAGATTTAAAAATTGACGGGTCAACGGATACTGATTTTTCATCAAAAACAGATGCAGAACTTAAGTCCTTGTTTCTAAAAACATTAAATAATGGATTACATGGCTTGTGTTTTAGTCCGTACTTAGAAGGTCAAAATATAGGCGATCAATTGTCAAAATCTCAGATTTCTAAACGAATGGATGTTATAGCGCCGTATTCACAATGGGTGCGTTCATTCTCATGTACAGAAGGAAATGAACATACTCCAAAAATTGCCAAAGAAAAACAATTACAAACTATGGTTGGTGCTTGGATTGGTGATGATAAAATTCAAAACGAAAAAGAGATTAAAGCACTAATAAAGCTTGCAAAATCCGGTTTTGTAGATATTGCAGTTGTTGGTAATGAAACTTTAATGCGCGGAGAGCTAAGTGAAGAAGAGTTACTTGCTTACATCAACAGAGTAAAAAAAGCATTACCTGAGATTCCAGTCGGTTATGTTGATGCGTATTATCAGTTTGTAGAAAGACCAAAAATTATAGACGCATGTGATGTAATTTTAGTAAATTGCTACCCGTTTTGGGAAGGCTGTAATATTGAAGAATCTGCGCTCTATTTAAAGCAAATGTATGCTGTGACGCAGCAGTTTGCAAAAGGGAAACCTGTAATAATTAGTGAAACAGGTTGGCCTAATAAAGGTGCGCGTTTAGAGTCAGCACAACCAACAGAAAATAATGCAATGAAGTATTTTATTGATACGTCCAATTGGGCACAAAAAAATGAAATACCATTATTCTATTTTTCATCATTTGATGAATCTTGGAAAGTACACCACGAGGGTGATGTTGGCGCTCGATGGGGAATTTGGGATAAAAACGAAAAATTAAAATTTAAACAATAGTAAATTACATATTAAAAATGTCGTACAGAGAAGAATCTTATTACAAACCAAAAAATGATTACAGTCAGATTGCCACAAAAGGTATAGAAGTCTCTAAAGATTCGTTAGAAGATTTAAAAAACCAATGGCGTAAAACCATCCAAGATGGCATGCATGGTATTTGCTTTAGTATGTATGAAGATGGCCAAAAACCAGGTGATGAAATTAGTATGGCTCAAGTTGAGCGCCGTGTTAAAATTTTGAAACCTTATGTAGGGGCTATACGTTCATTTTCCTGTACAGAAGGCAATGAATTTGTCCCTGTTGCAGCCAAAAAACATGGTTTAAGAACATTAGTTGGCGCATGGCTTGGTGATGATAAAGAAGATAACGAAAAAGAAATTGAAGGTCTAATTGCACTAGCAAAAGCTGGACACGTAGATGTGGCTGCAGTTGGTAACGAGGTTTTGTATCGTAACGACTTAACTTTAGAAGAGTTAGTAGGGTACATGAAACGTGTAAAAGAAGCCTTAGTTGGATTAGATATTCCAATTGGTTATGTAGATGCGTATTATGAGTTTTCTCGTCATCCAATTATTGTAGAACACTCGGATGTTATATTAGCAAACTTATACCCTTACTGGGAAGGCTGTCCGATAGATTATTCTTTAGGACATATGCAAGCTATGTATGGTCAAGTTGTAGATGCAGCACAAGGCAAGCCAATTATTATTACAGAAACAGGCTGGCCAAGTCAGGGTGGTGGTCTAAGAGGTGCAATTGCGAGCGAAAGAGCTGCAATGAAGTATTTTATTGACACCATGCGTTGGACTAAAGAAAATGACATTCCTAATTTCTATTTCTCATCTTTTGATGAGTCATGGAAAGTAGGTCCAGAAGGAAAAGTAGGTGCCTATTGGGGGCTTTGGGACAAAAACGAAAATTTGAAGTTTTAACTTCTAACGTATTTTTAAAATTAAAAGGTTTTAAGTGTCTTAGAGTAATGTTCTAGCACACTTAAAACCTTTTTTTTAGCGTCACTATTTTAATAAAATCTCTTTTAAAAGTTCAGTATTCCAAATTATTTAGTAGATTTAAGTACTCAAATTTACTAAAATGCTTAAAAAAGTCTATGGCAGCGCCGTCTTTGGCGTGGAAGCGCACACCATTACAATAGAAGTGAATGTCGATAAAGGTATTGGGTATCATCTGGTAGGATTGCCGATAATGCGATTAAAGAAAGTAATTTCCGTATCGCGGCCGCCCTTCAAAATAATGGCTATAAAATTCCCGGTAAAAAACTCATTATCAACATGTCTCCTGCCGATATGCGCAAAGAAGGCGCTGCCTATGACTTGCCATTGGCGATGGGAATCCTAACCGCTTCTAATCAAATACAAGAGGATCACATTGAACGTTTCATTATCATGGGAGAACTTTCCTTAGATGGTACGGTACAACCCATAAAAGGTGCGCTTCCCATTGCAGTTAAGGC
>Ga0209374_1003934_pt1 | contig 11173 bp, 11 predicted proteins | sample SaaInlLV_DNA_10m_FD_184683 | JGI IMG/M metagenome (GOLD analysis project Ga0209374, IMG submission 184683) | Marine microbial communities from expanding oxygen minimum zones in the Saanich Inlet - SI075_LV_DNA_10m (SPAdes) (version 2) | ecosystem: Environmental > Aquatic > Marine > Unclassified ...
TGGGCGTGGTCATTCCCGACGCTTACTCGGGACTGGAATTTGGTTATGTCGGTGCAGGTGTGGTGCTAGAGGAGATGGGTCGGACACTCGCTTTGTCTCCCTTTCTCAGTTCGGCAGTGGTTTCAGCAAGTCTGATTAACCGACTGGGATCAGAGCAACTCAAAGAGAAATATCTGCCCGCAATCGCGTCGGGAGAGCTAACAGCAGTGCTCGCCGCAGACGAAACCGGCCACTTTGACTTGTCACGCATCAGCACCACGGCTACGGCATCTGAGTCGGGTTATACGCTCTCGGGCCAGAAACGAGGGGTCATTGATGGGCACAACGCTGACCTTCTGCTTGTCGTGACATCAGAGGGTGATGCGGTGAGCGTATTTGCTGTTGAAAAAAGCACCGCCGGTGTCTCTTTTGAAACTCGCCTTATGGTCGACAGTCAGCGTGCAGCCGACATTACCTTGGACAACGTCACCGTCAATGAAAATGCACTGCTAGGTACCTTTGGTGGTGCCGCTGAGGCGCTTGAGTTCACCATTGATGTGGCGGCAGCCTGCTCAGCCGCTGAAATGTTGGGTGTTGCCGTTGAAACGTTTGAACGAACGGTAATGTACCTTAAAGACCGCGAACAGTTCGGCAGTAAAATCGGCACGTTTCAAGGGCTTCAGCATCGTGCCGCGCAGCTCTTTGCCGAAATTGAGGTCAGTAAGTCTGCCGTATTGGCAGCATTGCAAGCACTCGATACGGACAGTGACAAACGCTCCGTCCTTGCCAGCATGGCGAAAGCGAAGTGCTCCAAAGTGGTACAGAACGCCACCGAGGAAGGCGTACAAATGCACGGCGGCATCGGCATGACGGACGAGTTCGACATCGGCTTTTTTATGAAGCGCGCGGCTGTTTGTCGACAGTCGTACGGCGACTACCACTTCCATGCAGATCGCTTCGCAACATTGCGCGGCTATTAAACGGGCCAGTCACTGCAGAAGAAGCCGCGCTCGTCGCGGCTTTTTTTATGTCTCGCGCGTTGACGTGAACAGAGCCGCCTCCTCCTCGCTCATCTCGGCAGGAATTGACTCAAACAATGGTGTGGAAAGGTAGCGCTCGCCAGTGTCAGGGAGCATCACCAACAACACAGATCCTTCTGGCGCCTCATTGGCCACCTCGACCGCTGTAAGTAGCGTCGACCCGCCAGAAACGCCTGTTAAAATTCCCTCATTGGCCGCCAAGTGCTGTGCCATGCTCATTCCTTTCACCCCATCCACGGGTCGCACTTCATCAAAGAATGACTGATCGATTCCCTCCTGAAGCACCTTTGGAATGAAGTCTGGCGTCCAGCCCTGAATCACGTGCGGCTCCCAAGCCGGATGGCTTCCCGCTGGAGAACCGTCTACAAGACGTTCCTGCGGTACGCCAGAACCAATGAGTGCAGCATTATGGGGCTCGGATAAAACGATCTTACAATCAGGTCGCTCTGAGCGCAGTGCGCGCGCAACCCCGGTCACCGTCCCACCAGTACCGTACCCTGTCACCCAATAATCAAGTGCAGAGTCCTTAAAGTCAGCCAGTATTTCTCGTCCGGTCGTCGACTCATGGATGTCTGCATTAGCGCCGTTTTCAAACTGGCTGGCAAAAAACCAACCATTGTCTGCGGCCAACTTTTTTGCGGTGTTATACATACCAATGCCACGCTCTTCTTTGGGCGTGAGAACAACCTTGGCGCCCAAAAACCGCATCAGCCGTCGTCGCTCGATTGAAAAACTCTCGGCCATCGTAATCACAAGCGGGTAGCCCTTCGCGGCGCACACCATGGCGAGGCCAATGCCGGTATTGCCAGACGTTGCCTCAACCACCGTCTGTCCGGGACGAAGTTGTCCGTCGCGCTCGGCGGCCTCGATGATGTTGAGGGCAAGACGATCTTTCACCGAAGACAGTGGATTAAAAGACTCAACCTTGACGTATATCGTAACGTGTTCTGGCCCCGTGCGATTCAGGCGCACGCAAGGCGTGTCGCCCACTGTTGCTACGATATCCTCATATAGACGTCCACGACCTTCAGTTGAATACACGCTCTTTCTCCTCAATCAATTTTTTTAAATGTAGCGCGATTTACAGTCGTTTTCCTGCGCAAAATTAAGTTTTTTAATCCCGTTGTTTGAACGTCGCATTGATACCCCCCAGGGGTATTTGACCAAAATACCCCTGGGGGGTATGGTTCAGATTGACTGGAGAGAGATGCATGCGAAAAGCCACGAGAGATAATGTTGATCGGCGCCTGGCGCGGGTTGAAGGACAGGTGAGAGCCCTGCGACGAATGGTTGGTGAAGACCGTTATTGCGTTGATATTGCACGGCAAGTTCAGGCCGCGCGTGCCGCCTTATCAAGTCTAGAGTCCATCATCCTAGATGATCATATTGCTACCTGCGTTCAGCACGCGCTTGAAGGCGACAGCCTTGGGGAGCGCGAGGCGAAGATCGAAGAGCTAATCAGTGTCATGAGAGGCAAAAAGTGACACTGAGTGCTATGCGCACATGGGTTGCCGCACTCGGGATACTTTTATCCGTGAGCGCTGTCGCTCGACCCGTCTCCTACACGGGTGGATGGACCTTTCTTCAGACCGCCAATCGTGCGTCTACCGCGGGGCTAGTACACTACTCAATCAGTCACAACGTTTCGGTCGGCGTGCGTCACGAGTGGCAACGCGGAGACGACATCACACTCACCGCCCTACAACCTACATTGTTAGCAAAGCGATGGTATGGCCATAACTATCAAGCCAATGTGTATTTGACCGGTGGATTGGGCACAGCGACGGACCGCTCGGTCGCCAGCTTAGGCTCGGACACAGCGTCTTTTGTCGGCGTTATGACAGACTGGGAGACACGAACCCTCTTTGTGAGTTACGAAGCGCGATTTTTAGAGCAAGGAAAGCTGGGAAATCATTCGATGCATGCCGCCCGTTTTGGTTGGGCGCCTTACACCGGTGACACCGGTGAGCTTCACACTTGGCTCATGCTCGAGGTCGACCACCGAAAACACTTCGATAATAAAACGACCGTCACACCTTTATTACGCTTTTTCAAAGGGCCCGCCCTCTTTGAGGCGGGCTACAACGTCACAGACTCAGCTCCAATGTTCAACTTTACTTACCGTTTTTAGGGTCAACATTATGAAAAAAATACTACTAGTCCTCACCGTAACACTCACCTCATTGCCGGTACTTGCAAACGACAATCACAGGGTAATGGATCACCACGCCCAGCATGAGAAGAACCAGGGTGAGATGAACCATGATGAGATGAATCACGGTGAAATGAACCATGATGAGATGAACCACGGTGAGATGAACCACGGCCCAGAGCACAGTCATGGATCACACGAGCATCCCACAGAAAACGCCAAAGAAGACGTTATGACGATGTCAGCACCGGCCATCACGACAACCGACGATATCACTGCGGCACTTGCGAATGGAGGTGCGCCAGTGGTCGTTGATGTATTAGGGGTGGTTTGCGATTTTTGTGCCGTCGCCATGAATAAGATCTTTGGAAAGCGAGAGGAAGTCTCTGCGCTTTATGTTGATCTCGATAAAAAAACACTGAGCCTTGTCGTCAATAAAGGTGCATCACTCTCCGATAAAGACATCGAGAACCTGGCCAAGAAGGCTGGGTATCGCATCGCGGCGATTCGACGTGATGCCGAGGCTCTGGGGGGATGAATCCGATCGACCGCCGCACCCTAATCGGCCCAACACTGTCATTATTTGCCAGCACTTCGACGCTACTGTGCTGCGCCTTACCAGCGCTGCTTATTACCGTGGGTGCCGGCGCCGTGATGGCGGGTCTGACTGCCACCTTCCCAGGCATCATGTGGCTGTCCGCCAATAAAGGGCCTCTTTTTCTCGCGTCAGGCGCCTTATTAACGGTCTCGGGACTCATGCAATGGCAGGCGCGCAATGCGCCCTGCCCCGTCGAGTCCGACTTAGCCGCTGCGTGCATGCGACTGCGTCGATTTAGTCACCGCATTTTAATCGGGTCTGCCCTGACCTATGGCCTCGGTGTCTTTTTTGCCTACCTTTGGCCGCTAATTTACATTTAAGAAGACTCTCTGCGGCGCCAAGGAATCAGGGTGTACAACACAATACCCGCAAGGGCGGTGAGTAAAGCCAACACCGAAAATAGTTTAAGAAGCCACGTGCCAATATCGGCGCGATCGTCGTAGTCCATAATGTGGAGCATCCAAAGAAAGTCCCAGATCCGCCAAGCGTTATTGCGAATCGCAGTAATATCACCCGACCGCGGGTCGACATAGACAGCGAGCGATGGCTCACTCACCTTAAATGTTCGCCACAGTGGTAGTTCGCGCCCACGGTATTCAGCAGCCTCTGAGGTCGTTGTCACCCACTCTGCCTCATCAACAGCGATGTCTGTTTTGACTTGAACGAGAGAGATCACTTGCTCCCTTGTTAGCGGCGATACCGGGGCGCCACGAACGGTCATCCAGGTTGTAACACTCGTTCGCTCATCCTCAACACCCACAACCAGTTCGCCGCTGAGTCGCGGCTTAATAATGAGTTGACTGGTCGCAGTAATCGGGAAGTCAAACGCGGCTAAGTCGATGGCTTGAGTCCGAGGCGGCAGTCGATGAGGCTCGCCGCGCACCATGCTGATGTCGACGAACGCGAAGTAGGCGCCGCTTATTGTCCACAACAACAGCTGAACCGCCGTGATAAGCGCTAAACGTCGATGCCAAAGACGCAAGCGACGCTGCCAAACAAGAGACACTGGGCGATACGGCCAAACAGACTCGGTCTGCTCGTCAGCCATTACTCACTCTTGGAAGGTTGTCGATGACTCAGACTTGTAAAGGGACTGCTTTGGCTTAGCGAACACCCGCTGAATCATGGGCTCAAAAAATGACAATGCGAAGGTTTCAGCGTCGGGATCAAACGCCGGTGCATCATACTGCTCGATAAACTCGATCGTCCGCTCATACAGCGCGTGATCCTTGTATTGCTCCCGCATGTTCTTATCAAGACCGAGGTACTCAAAGAAGTAATATCCCTGAAATACCGCATGATGCTTCACCATCCAGTGATTTTCCTCACTGACGTAAGGCTCCAATAACACTGCCGCAATGTCTGCATGATTCGCCGGACCCAAGGTATCGCCAATATCGTGGAGCAGCGCACAAACAACGTACTCTTCGTCTTTTCCGTCCTTGTGCGCCAGCGTGGCGGTCTGGAGACAGTGCGTCAAACGATCAACCGGGAAACCGCCGCAATCACCCTCTAAAAGTAAAAGATGGTCAATAATACGTTGATACAGCGTCTTTGCTGATTCTTGCACTTCCGCGCCGATGATCATCCAGTCGTCGGCCGTTCCGTCTTTCATGTGGTGAAATTTTGCTCGTACTGGAACTGCAGTATTCATTTTTTATTCTCCACTGTGTGGCCATTGCGTCGAAACGCTTCAAATAACTTTCTATGGTGTTAGATTAGCGCGCATTCCCAACTTTCGCATCTTTCAGACGAAAACAGCCTCGCTCATTTGACAAAAAGGAATGGACGCTTCATGTCACTGTTACCAAGACAGGTCTTGCACACTACAGCCTTAATTTTAATATGCGTATCGAGCCTCATAGGGTGCTCTAGCGACGGCCCAACCAAGGAAGACGTAACTTTAACACTTACCGAGTGGCTCGATGAGCAATTCGAAGAGCAACTCATGCGCTCACCGATGAATCTCACTTACCTTGGCCGCAACGAGCGTAAAGGTGAACTGGATGAATTCACTCTAGCGGCCTATCAAGAGGATCTTGCGTGGCAGGCAGCCTCGGTCTCTGAAATGGAGAATCGCTATAGCCGAGCTACGCTTTCTGAATCAGAACAGCTCTCTTACGACCTCTGGAAGTACAGCTACGAACAGGCAGCTTCAGGTGAAGCGTACTTTTACAGTGGTCTCGTTTTCGACCAGATGAACGGTATTCACTCTTTTGTGCCCACCTTTCTCATTAACTTTCACACCGTAAAAAATGTCTCAGATTTCGAGGCGCTCGTCTCACGTTTAAATCTCGTAAAACCGCGCATGATGGATGCATTAGGCATCGCGCGCGAATCATCTAAACGCGGAGTGGTGTCACCCTATTTTGCTACGGATGGTGTGGCTGACCAGTCACGTAAAATCATCTCAGGACAGCCCTTCGATATCGATTCAGAGACTGACAGTGCAATTTGGACTGATATTCAGCGAAAAGTAGATGGTCTACTTGACCGTGAGCTGCTGACAAATGAGGACGCAGATGCGCTACTCGCCGAAGCCAAAGAAGCACTCCTTTCATCGGTTAGCCCCGCTTATGAGGCGATCATTGCGTGGGCAGAAAAAGAGCGGCGCGCCTCACCCGACGTGGCAACCGGCATTGGTGCACAAGACGGTGGAGCTGACTATTACGCGCACTTGCTAGCAAAGCAGACAACAACCGACCTCAGTGCTGATGAGATTCACACTATTGGCCTTAACGAGGTGACACGCCTGCGTGCTGAAATGCTTGGAATTATAGACGAGGTCGAATTCCAAGGAGGTCTTGAAGCATTTTTCGAGGAAGTAAGAACCGGCAAGTGGAATTTCTACCCTGATACTGATGAGGGACGACAGGCCTACATCGACGATGCAGCAGCCGCTATCGACAATCTTAAAGCCTTGCTCCCTGAGTATTTCGGGCTGTTACCAAAAGCGGATCTCATTGTGAAACGGGTTGAAGCTTTCCGCGAACGCGACGGTGCCGCACAACATTACTACGCGGGCACCCCGGATGGTTCACGCCCAGGGATCTATTACGCACACTTGTCCGATATGACTGCGATGCCAAAAAATCAATTAGAGGTGATCGCCTATCATGAGGGTCTACCCGGCCACCATATGCAGATATCGATCGCACAAGAACTAGAAGGTGTTCCTCAATTTCAAACACAACTTGGCTTCACTGCTTATGCCGAGGGTTGGGGCTTGTACTCTGAACAACTCGCCAGCGAAATGCCGGGCACTTACACAGACGCCTATCAGCAGTTTGGTCGATTAAGTAGCGAGATTTGGCGGGCAATTCGCCTCGTAGTTGATACCGGGCTTCACGCCAAAGGCTGGACCGAGCAAGAAGCGATAGAGTACTTCATGGCTAACTCACCTGAGCCCTATGAGAGTGTCCGTTCGGAGGTTCGTCGTTACATTGTCATGCCCGGACAAGCGACTTCTTACAAAATTGGCATGATCAAAATTTTAGAATTGCGATCAACAGCCAGAGAAGCGCTAGGCGATGACTTCGATATTCGCGACTTCCACGACACGGTTTTAGGCGCTGGCTCCTTGCCACTGCACCTACTCGAGCGGCGCGTGATGCAGTGGATTGAAGACGCTCAGACGAACTAACTCCAAAAGTCGAGCACTGTACAGCAGCTAGGCGGCCTCAAGGGTCTTGATCATCGGAAACCCCTCAAGCTGTTCTAGCGCAGTGCGGTATTTTGACGGCGGGGAAAAGCCAAGCTCAGCTCTTACCTTATCGAGCGGCTCGTGTAGGCGGTCTTCCCATCGGGTAAAGAGCATCCATTGAGCTGATTGGCCGATCTCTCTTCCCTCGTTTACGAGGGTTCTAAGGTCGAGATCTGGATTATCTTTCTGGCCCTTTTTTTGCGCCATGAAGATGATGAAATCAATGCCGCGAGAAGGCACCTGTGTGGTCATAAATGACAACAAACACAACTCACCTAAGGTGTCTCGTCCGTAACCCGTCATCACATGCTGCAAGTCATGAATATCCCTCAAGCGGTCTCCTAACCAGCGCGGCTTCTCCGCCATTTTTTCGAAACGAGGCGCCTCGTGGCTGGAAGCGATCAGACTGTCAGCAGAGAGACCCTCAGCATGAACAAAGTCATAGTAGGCCCTCCCGATACTGCCTTCGGGGAGCGCCTCCAGCGCCTCTCGGTCATTCAAGGCTTTGACAATATTAGGCTGCTCCTCTAGCAATATTTGGCCGCGCTCATCACTACTCATGCGACGAAGTGCTCTGCTCAAAGAGTCGCCCCGAAGTGCTTCGAGGACCTTGAATACCTGACTCGTGTCATCGGGGTCCCGTAGCAGCCGAGAAATCGCGAGCCCAGCTTGTATGGGCTTGATCCGATTTTGCTCGTACCACTGTCTTAACGAATTCAGCATAGCGTATTCCCAAACGTGCACATGTCAGCGTCATGCTAACAAAATCGAATCACATATCCCTAGTGCGAAAATCAGCAACCGTTTCCCTCGCAATCCGTTGCAGGTATGCGACCTCTTCTGCGCTGACTCTGCCAAAATAATCGTAGTCCAGCGTACCCACCGTGTCACCGTACAGTGTAAAAAACGTCACATAGGCGCCGAGAAACGTCCCAAAAAGGTTTGGGTGTGTACCGTCAAACTCCATGTGAAGGGAAAAATTAGGGCGCTTTTCATAGGATCGTTCGAATGCCAAGCCCACAGGTATTACCTCCGCCTTGGCTTCCCTTCCTGCGTGGCTATAGGTGTCGCTAATACGATTGATCATTCCCGGTTTGGCTCGTCGATGAGGCGATACGTAAGCATGGGTCATGTAGAGGAATGGCTTTCCACCGACAGCCCGCACTTTTTGAGCGTAGTTCACCGCTGTATCGACAAAGATCTTCTGGGTGCCAGCCGTTAAGGGCTCGAAGCTGCCTCCCTGCATGACGACGGCTTGAAAAGGCCGATCAACACCGATTTGGCCAGGCCTTAATAGCCAGTCTATGTTGTGATGACTCAATCGGGCACCGCCGATCGTCGATGACTTATAAGCGAGACGCCGTGACTCGGTATCGGGATAACGTTCCGCGACCATGCGTTTCACGTGATTGTGGAGGCCGTCGTTGTAGTACAAGTAGCTATTGCCGACAAACAACACCCGGTTCAGCGGAGTCGTCTGTCCCAGTGCATCCGCTATGGACAACAAGGTAGCCACTCCCGTCAAAAACACCAGAATCCGTTTGAATATAGGTGCCCTTTTGATCATCTTGGGCAACATCAAAATACCCACGGTACCGCGAAGGTCGCAAGAATCGTGAGCGCAACGAGGGCGATGAGATTCATCAGAAAACCGGCCCTCACCATTTCGGGAATGGTTAAAACACCGGACGAAAACACAATGGCGTTTGGAGGCGTCGCTACCGGCAGCATAAATGCACAGCTTGCAGCGAGCGTAACCGGAACACATAACACTAACGGCTCGATGCCCGACTGCGCTGCAATTGCAGCAATGACTGGGAGAAAAGTGGCTGCAGTGGCTAAATTACTGGTGAGTTCTGTCAGGAAGACCACCAACCCCGCGGCGGCAACGATCAGAACTAAAACACCAAGACTGGCGACAGGCAAAAGTGACTCCCCTAACCAAACTGCCAAACCCGAGCCTGAAACCTGAGCGGCGAGGGCGAGGCCACCACCAAATAAAATAAGCACGCCCCACGGAAGCCGCGAGACATCTTCCCAAACCATAAGTCGCTGCCCCGACGCATCACCTGCGGGAATTACGAAGAGTAAAAGTGCTGCAGCCATAACAATTCCCGCATCACTGACGCCCTCAAAGCTCGAGAAATCGTTCAACCATGAGCGAGTCATCCAGCAAAACACCACGACGAGAAACAGAAGACCCACGCGACGTTCCGAGGCGTGCATCACACCCAGTTGCCGCCGCATGTCAGCAATAACGTCGCCGGCCTCTTTACTCTCTGCAATATCCACCGTGAACGCGATTCGAGTAAGCACGACCCACCCCAACGGCAATAAGACCAGCGCCAAGGGCAAGCCGATCAACATCCAATCCAAAAAGGCAATTTGCAGTCCATAGGTCTCTTCAATAAAGCCCGCAAGCAGCACATTGGGTGGCGTCCCGATGATCGTTGCCATACCGCCAATGGTTGTGGCGTAAGCGAGTGACAAAAGCAGTGCCACTTGGAAAGTCCTTTTACTGTCTACACTGGTGCCCGACGCTTTTTCAGCAACCATCGCCGCAACTGAAGCCGCTATGGGAAGGAGCATCATGGCCGTTGAGGTGTTGGTCATCCACATGGACAGTAGCGACGCCGCGATCATAAACCCGAGAATAAGCTTCCGACCATCGGTTCCCGTTCTCGACAATACCGTAAGCGCTATCCGCCGATGCAACGACCATTTCTCTACCGCAATTGCGAGAATAAAGGCACCCAAAAACAGGAAAATTGTTGGATGCGCGTAGCTTTGTGCGACCGTCTTGACGGGCGTCACCTGTAAAACCGGAAATAAAATCAGTGGGATAAATGCCGTAGCCGCAACAGGTACAGCTTCAGTAGACCACCACACGGCCATCCAAAGTCCAACTGCCGCCACGAGCCACGCATCCGCTGGCATAGCCTGCTGTGACTGCCCCATGAGGAGCATCGCCATAAAAAGAATCGGTCCTAACCAGAGCCCCAAAGTCTTAGCCAAGGAGAGATTTGAAGTCTGCGCTACTAGCATTTATATATCCCCAGAGACTGAAAGGCCCCCTTGCGGAGGCCTTAATTCAGTAGGACGTGGCACGCGCCTGCCCAGTAAACAATTTAAAAGCTCATCCTAAGATCAACGTACATATAACGACCGTAGTCAGAGTGAGCATCAGCAAAATAACCAAAGTAACGGTCGGCTAACGGCGCTCGCTCGTCAGTTAGATTCTTCACGCCAAGACGCAACCGCGAACGGGCATCGCCCATATCAAAGCGATAATCAAATGTTCCGTCGAAAGTTGTCATCGATGGAATCACATAACGCGTCCCGTCGCTCAGCGTTAAGGCGCTTTGATAAAAGGAACCGACTTGATAGCCCGAGAGCGACGCACCAAAGTCACCACGTCGCCAGCGCAAACTAGCACGGTGCCGCTCCTCCTGATTACCATCGCGGCCGAGCAAGTCGGCAAAGCCATCAATAGGAATGTTCGCTGGTATGGCTCCACTGGCTTGGGTCGCTACCAACAGTGCGGCGTCACCTGATGCCTCCTGCTCAAATTTATCAAGGTATGATCCGTTGTACCTAAAGCTGAAATTACCCGCTTGCGTATCGACCTCGTAGTAAACACCAATGTCATATCCCTCGAGGGTTCTCTTGTCTAGGTTCGCGTAAGCATCATCTACACGGAT
>Ga0209374_1003936_pt1 | contig 11171 bp, 10 predicted proteins | sample SaaInlLV_DNA_10m_FD_184683 | JGI IMG/M metagenome (GOLD analysis project Ga0209374, IMG submission 184683) | Marine microbial communities from expanding oxygen minimum zones in the Saanich Inlet - SI075_LV_DNA_10m (SPAdes) (version 2) | ecosystem: Environmental > Aquatic > Marine > Unclassified ...
GTTGAAGCGGGGTTGCCGGTTGTGGGTCATTTGGGGTTGACCCCCCAGGCCGTTTTGCAGTTGGGCGGGCACCGGGTACAAGCAAAAACGGAAGCCACCGCGAAGGTCTTATGCCGGGAAGCCGAGCAGCTTGAACGGGCTGGTATTGCTGCTTTGGTTTTGGAATGTGTGCCGGCGAAGGTTGGAAGGCTCATTGCCCAGTCCCTCGACTGCCCAGTGATTGGCATCGGCGCCGGGGTTCAGGTCGATGGACAAGTATTGGTCCTCCAAGACTTGTTAGGGGCCAACCGGGGATTTCATCCTAAGTTCTTGCGACAGTACGCAGATCTGGCAGGGGATATGCTTGGCGCGCTGAATCATTTTCATGAAGATGTTATCCAGGGCGCTTTCCCGGCGCGCTGTGAAAGCTACGCATGAAAATCATCCGCACAACCGAGGATTTGCAAGCTCATCGAAAAACGCTTGCCAACTCTGTTGGCTTTGTCCCCACAATGGGCGCGCTGCATGCCGGCCACTGCGCCCTGATTGAGGCCGCAAAGACCCGGCACCAACACGTCGTGGTGTCAATTTTCGTGAATCCGATGCAGTTTAATGAGGCGAAAGACCTTGAATGCTACCCGCGGATGGAGGCAGAAGATCAGCGATTGCTGGAAACCCTTGGTGTCTCGGCCCTGTTTCTCCCGCCGGTCACGGCTTTGTATCCCGAGGGCGATCATTACGCCGTGGATGAATTGTTATTGAGTCAGGATCGTTGTGGCGCCGCCCGCCCTGGGCACTTTCGAGGTGTGCTAACCGTTGTGCTAAAACTGCTCAATCTAGTACAAGCCGATGCCGCCTATTTTGGGGAAAAAGACTATCAACAGTTCGAGTTGATTCAAGGTATGGCGTTGGCGCTGTTTTTAAAAACTCGGATTGAATCTGTGCCGACGGTACGAGAGGCCGACGGTCTTGCGATGAGTTCGCGCAATCGGCGATTGACCAAGACCCAGCGCAGGTTGGCTGCAAAATTGTATCCGTGTTTGCTGGATTCAGAATCCGATGACGCCGCGCACGCGGCGTTGGGTTTAGCCGGATTCTCAGTGGATTATGTAACGAGCGCAAAGGGCCGGCGTTTTGGCGCCGTTCGGGTTGGCGCCGCACCAGATGAAATTCGATTAATTGATAATGTGAGGATCAAATCATGATCTTATGTCTTGATGTGGGTAACACGCAGGTCTACGGCGGTGTTTTTGATGAGGGTAAGCTCATTACCCAATTTAGAAGGACGTCCCAACTGCAAAGCAGTTCGGACGAGCTGGGCGTGTTTTTCCGAAGTGTGTTGCGAGAAAATGGTGTTGACCCATCAACCATTCGTGAAATCGTCATTTGTTGTGTGGTCCCGGATCTTTTGTATTCCCTCCGCGCCTGCGCGCAAAAATATTTTGAAATTGAACCGCTTGTGTTGCGGCCTGGGGTCAAAACCGGGCTGAAGATCGCGTATCGGGATCCGAAAGAAGTGGGTGCGGATCGGATTGCAGATGCGATTGGGGCCATAAAATTGTTTCCCGATCGCCACCTGATTGTTGCAGACTTTGGTACAGCAACAACCGTTTGCGCAATTCGGTCGGATCGAACCTTCCTTGGCGGGAATATCTTGCCGGGTGTGCGGTTGTCGATGGAAGCGCTTGAGATGAGGACGGCTCAGTTGCCCTCAGTTGAAATTAAGCCCGTTAAGAACGCCATTGGCACGACAACCATTGAGAGTATTCAGACGGGCTTGTTTTGGTCGAACGTCGGCATGATTAAGGAACTGGTGAGTCGAATCACAGCACAGGAGTTTTCGGATGAGGCGCCGCTGGTGGTCGGTACCGGTGGTTTTGTACATCTGTTCGACAGCGAACAAATTTTTGATCACGTTGTTACCGACCTCATTCTAACTGGGTTGCTGGAAGTGCTTCGGCTAAACCGCTGACGCGTGGGCATGAATTTGATCATTGGCGAAGCGCGGTTTTCAGGGGTTCAGGCACCAAGCGGCTGCTCTGACTCTGCTATGATATGGTGAAACAAAAATAGGTCCCAGCCGAATGTTATTACGAAATGTCACACTGTGGGATGGTTGTGGGTCAGACTATTCGAGCGACTATGATGCTGTACGGATCTTGCCCGATGGCACCTTGCAGTGCACAACCTCAGACGATCGCATCAATGACGAGCCGTCAAAGGATCTCGCCGGGACTTATGTGATCCCCGGCCTGATTGATGCCCATATCCACCTGTGTCTGGATCCTGAGGAACCCGATCCTTTTGCGCACGGCAAAGTTCCCGAAGCGATTCAACTAAAGGCGATGGCCCTGCGCGCGAAAAAAATGGTTGAAGCTGGGATTACCGCCGCGAGAGACCTAGGGGGCGGTCAATGGCTCGAGCTGAAGATTCGGGATGCGATCCTCGCGGGCGAGATACCTGGTCCACGATTGATCTGCGCGGGTCAACCCATAACGTCCCCGGGCGGGCATTGCCATTTTTGGGGCGGAGAAGCTGAGGATACAGCGGCTGCAATGGCGGTGATTGCGCGGCAAGCCGAAGCGGGTGTTGATTTAATTAAAGTCATGGCAACCGGCGGCAACATTACGCCGGGTAGCAAACCGATGGACGCGCAATTTGATGGTGCTGTGATGCAATCCATCGTGAACGAGGCCAATCGGTTGGGGTACTCGGTTGCAGCGCATTGTCATGGAACCGATGGCATCCGGCATGCCGCACATGCGGGCGTCACGACCATCGAGCATTGTTCGTGGGTCGGGCCCAATGGTTGGGGTAAGCACTTTGACCTCGATTTGGCCAAGGACATTGCTAGGGCGGGTATTTGGATCTCTCCGACGGTGAACGCGGGTTGGGGTCGCCATCTGACCAATGAGAATTATATGGCGGCAATGAACACGCGATACCAAACGATGAAGGCGAGTGGCTGCCAGTTTATCGCGTCCACCGATGCGGGCATCCCAAACGTTTTTCATGAGGATTTGCCTAAAGCGCTGGCGGTCTACCAAGCGGTGGCGGCATTCTCGATCGTTGAGACCTTACGAAGTGCGACCAGTGATTGCGCGCTGGCCTTGGGCCTTGAAAGCGTGACGGGTCGGGTGAAGGATGGTCTGTCGGCTGACCTAATGATTTTGCCAGAATCGCCCTTGAGTGATCTTCGGGCTCTGCAAAAACCGCTGGAGATTTATGCCCGGGGAACAGCGGTTCTGTCCTCCTAGCGCGAAAGGCTCATGCTGGCTGTGAATTCAATTTAACCCTAAGTCCAATTGATATGGTGGACCTCAACAAGCGGCGTATCCTGAAACTTTTACTGGGCACCGGCGCGGTTGCTTCAGGGTTATATGGTCTGTTCGCGTTTCAAAATAGTGCCGAGCTGCGTCAGCTTCGCAGCACCATGCCAAGGGCGCAGGGTGAGCACAATCCAGCGGATCGGCTTGACCTCGGCGCGCAAGCGCCCCTTTTTCCGGATCAGGCGGAGTTCTTAAGATCCTTTGGGTTTTCTCAGCAGCAAGTCGATCAGATGCTGCTCAATGCCCGGAAAATGCAGTCTCCAGATCGCGTTTCGGCTGATGACGTTTATCTCAGCCCGGACCAGCGCGCAGTCATGCCGACCACCCTTGCCAGGCTGAACCGGGTTCAGCGTCATTTCGGGCATGGCTATTTCAATATTTTAGGGTTTAATCAGTTGCTTAAATCTGCCGCCGCAACGACTGGGATTGAACGGTTTACTGTTGAAGAAATGGGGCTCTTGCAATGGTTGTTTTATCAAGACGCCGCGAGCTATGGGTTCATGGGGCAGCGGGTCGTTAACGACTTGTTGGTTGACTTGCGCCCCAGGTTATTGCACTACGACGCGCAGTCGGGTCAGTATTTGTACAAGCGCCTGGCGAAGCCGTTATTTGACCGTATGCGCGCGGATATTGGGGCGGATCTAATCTTAACCTCTGGCGTTCGCGGGATCCCCAAGCAGTGCGCATTGTTTCTGACGAAGCTTATCGCGTGTGATGGCAATGTTTCGATGGCCTCGCGGAGTTTAGCGCCGCCAGGCTACTCCTTTCATTTCTCGGGTGATTTTGACGTCGGGTCCTCCCAATTGGCGGGCGAAAATTTCTCGCGGGCCTTCGCGCGTTCTGAGGTCTATCGCAAAATGCAGAGACTGCCCTATATTACTTTGCGCTATCCAGATCAAAACCAAGCCGGGGTTCGGTTTGAACCGTGGCATGTTAAAGTGGCCGGGTAGGGGGCGATAACCTTGCCGCGTGGAATGGAACTCGCAAAAAGCGGGGGCGCTGAGACAGCTAACCCGGTTTGTGAGACCCTCTTAGCAAGGCCGCTTTGAGACGATAGTTTAAGTCAGCAGCTTTAGTCCGTGAGGGTTAGGGCGCCAGTTTTAGGGAAAGGGATCTATTGATGAAGACGAGTACAAAAGTCATTTTAGTGTTTGTGATTTGCCAGATTTTAATTTTGGTCGGCAGCCCGTTTGGCTATCGATCCGGTCTGTTCGATTTGATGACCGCCTTAGGCGGCTTTGCCATTGCTTTTGCTGGAGGTGCTTTGTGTTTACTCGCCATTATTGGCTTGGTGATTGCGGGCTTGGTCCGAAAACAGCCGCTCGATAGAGGCGCGCTGATCGTGGCGACGGTGCTGGCCTTGGTGCCGGTCGGCTTTGTTCTGCCACAGTTGCAAAAAGCCAATAGCGTGCCGCCCATTCACGATATCACAACGAATCCGATGGACCCGCCCGTGTTTTTTGAAATCAAAAAACGCCGGGTTCATGCCCTTAATGACTTGGTCTACGGCGACGCAGAGCGGTCCGCGGAAGATATGGAAGCACTGCAGGACGAATTTTATCCGGATCTTGAAACCCTGCTGACCCCGCTAACCGTTGCGGAAAGCTTAGCGCAATCCGAAGCCGTGCTTCGGCAGATGGGTTTAGAGATTATTAATGTGGACCCGGCTCTCGGCGTGGTCGAGGCGACTGATACAACGCAATGGTTCCAGTTTAAAGATGACCTGATTGTTCGGATTCGGTCTGAAAGCGGCCAAACGCTGATTGATCTGCGGTCGGTATCCAGAGTGGGGCAAAGTGACTTGGGCGTGAATGCAGAGCGCATTCGACGGTTTGTTCAGGGTTTTCAAAGTCCGTCGTCATAGTCCGCCGTGATGGTGCGTTGTGATAGCGCATCGTGATAGCACATCAACTTGACCCAAGCCGCTGCGACGAATCGCCCAATTGGGTCAATGTGCTTGGGCTTAAGCGTGCGCGATGAGACGAGCCCGCTAAGGCTCTGATAGCTTTTGTCGGATAAGATCATTGACCTGTTTGGGGTTGGCTTTGCCCTTCGTTGCCTGCATTACTTTGCCAACGAAAAACCCCAGCAGCTTATCTTTACCAGCTCGAAGGTCAGCGGCTTGCTTCGGATTCTCGGCGATCAGAGCATCAATTAAGGGTTCAATGGCACTCGCATCCGACACTTGCTCAAGCTGATTTTTCTGGACGTAATCGCCGGCCGATTCGGTTTGCTTCGACCACAGCGCGGCAAAAACTGCTTTTGCAATCTTGCCTGAGATGACGCCTTGATCGATGAGTTGGATCATCTCGCCAAGATGTTTAGGGCTGATAGGGCAGGCTGTAATGCCGAGTTCATGCTCGTTGAGCTTTGATAAAAGATCGCCCCGGACCCAATTCGCTGCGGATTTGGCATTGCCGCTGAAGGTTAAGACCTCATCAAAGTAATCACCGAGCCTTCGATCTTGCGACAATAATGCGGCATCTGACGCGCTGAGTTCATGGGCAGTTTGATAGCGCTGGGCTCTCTTACCGGGTAGCTCAGGCAACTGAGCTTGAATTTCTTCGATGAATTCAGCGGTTAACATCACCGGTAGCAAGTCGGGTTCGGGGAAGTAGCGATAGTCTGTCGCGGTTTCCTTGCTGCGCATCGATCGGGTTTCATGCCGGTCGGGATCGAATAATCGAGTATCTTGAATGAGGGTGCCGCCCGCTTCGAGAACGCTGATTTGGCGTTCGGTTTCGAAATGAATGGCTTGTTCTAAAAACCGGAAGGAGTTGAGGTTTTTAATCTCAGAACGGGTTCCGAGGGCTTCGGCATCTTGGCGGCGAACTGAAATGTTTGCGTCGAAGCGGAGTGAACCTTCGGCCATATTACCATCGCAAACTTCAAGGTAGGTCAGCAGTTGGTGGATGGCTTTCGCGTACGCGACCGCTTCCTCCGCATTTTTGATGTCAGGCTCGGAGACAATTTCGAGCAAAGGCGTGCCGGCACGGTTCAGATCAATGCCGGTGTAGCCTGGTTTGAAATCATGAATAGACTTGCCGGCATCCTCTTCAAGGTGGGCGCGAGTGACGCGAATGATTTTTTCTGTGCCATTTGATGTTTGGATCGTGATTTCACCGCCCAAGACGATCGGGTGGTCCATCTGGGTGATTTGATAGCCCTTGGGTAAATCGGGATAAAAATAATTTTTTCGATCAAATCGTGATTCTTGATTAATCATGGCGCCAATACTGAGCCCAAATTGAACGGCTTTTTTGAAGACTTCGGCATTGACGCTCGGCAGAACACCCGGCATGCCAAGATCGATTGCGCAGGCTTGGCTGTTGGGGGATTGGCCAAATAGCGTACTCGCGCCGGAGAAAATTTTTGATTGGGTGTTGAGTTGGGCATGAATCTCAAGTCCAATATCGATCTGCCAACCTGCAGGAATAGTCACAGAGCCTCCGGTGGCGTTAACGTATGCCAGTGTGTGGCTTGTTGAAATTGATGCGCCGCCTGCAAAAGGGGGCCTTCCTGCAGATAATTACCAATAAGTTGCAAGCCAACCGGCAACCCATTGGCGAGTCCCGCCGGGATACTCATTGCGGGGACGCCCGCCAAGCTCGCCGAAATGGTAAAAATGTCTTGCAGGTACATCTCAACCGGATTGCCTGCTTTTTCGCCGAGTGGGAAAGCGGGCGTTGGCGCTGTTGGGCCGGCGATCACATCGACGTGTTCAAAGGCTTTGACAAAGTCTTCTTTGATAAGTCGACGGATTTTTTGAGCGCGATGATAAAAGGCATCAAAGTAGCCGGCGCTGAGCGCAAAAGTGCCGACCAGGATGCGTTTTTTAACTTCCTCGCCAAATCCCTCACCGCGCGAGCGCTGATACAAATCCTGAAGGTTCTCGGGATCAAGGCAGCGATGGCCGTAACGAATGCCGTCAAACCGAGCGAGGTTCGCCGAGCATTCAGCGGGTGCTATCACGTAGTAAGCACTAACACTATAAGGTGTATGGGGCAGGGAGACATCGACGAGGGTTGCGCCCAGGGATTCATAGACTGCAAGGGCCTGCCGGATACTGCTTTCAACTAAAGGGTCCAGGCCGTCTGTAAAGAATTCCCGGCAGACGCCAATCCTTAAGCCCTTGATGTTGTTGCTCAGGCCTTCCGAGAACCTTGGTACAGGCTCATTGAGCGAGGTCGAATCCCGCGGATCATGACCCGCCATGTGTTCCAGTAGAATCGCGGCATCCTGCGCGGTGCGCGTCATCGGACCGGCTTGATCGAGACTGGAGGCAAAGGCAATCATGCCCCATCGAGAGATCCGGCCGTAGGTTGGCTTGAGCCCTGTGAGACCGCACATTGCCGCCGGCTGACGAATTGAGCCACCCGTATCGGTGCCTGTACTGGCCGCGCAAAGCCCTGCTGCAACGGCGGCCGCTGATCCGCCCGATGATCCGCCGGGAATCAATTGAGGATCCCAAGGGTTGTGGACGGCGCCAAAATAGCTGTTTTCGTTAGACGAGCCCATCGCAAACTCGTCCATATTGGTCTTGCCGAGCGTGATCGCGCCGGCGTCTGCCAGTTTTTCTGAGCAAGTTGCGGTATAGGGCGCGATGAAATCGCTCAGCATCTTCGAGCCGGCGGTAGTCCTTTGGCCCTGTAAGCAAAAAATGTCTTTTTGCGCGATCGCAATGCCAGTGAGGGGACGCGCGTCGCCTCTGGCCAGGCACTCATCGGCGCGGCGAGCGGCATCAAGGGCGGCCTCTGCCTGAATGGAGATAAAACTGTTCAGCGCTGGGTCTAGGGCTTCAATCCGAGTGAGATAGTGTTGGGTCAACTCGGTTGCTGAAATATCCCGGTCGCGAAGGGCCTTTTGTAAATCGGCAAGGGTTGCGAAGTTTAAGTTCACTCGATCACCTTCGGGACAAAATAAAGGCCTGCCTCATAGAGTGGAGCGTTTTGACTCAAGGCACTTGGGTCGATGGTTTCTGAAACCGAGTCGGCTCTTAATGTTTGGTGGCGTTCAAGCGGGTGGGCAAGGGGCCGGACGTTTGAAACGTCGAGAGATTGCATTTGTCCAACCAGGGCAAGGACCTCATTCAGTGCATCCAAGGTTGCCTTTGATTTATCTGGCTCAAAAGGCAGGGCAGCAAGGGTCGATAGCTCGACAAGCGTTGTTTCATTCACAAGGTCGTTCACAATAGGCTTTCTATCAGAATAGGCGCAAATGCTAAATGGTTACCAAGCAGAGTGCAATTCGCGCAGCAGGCGATCCTCGAATTGGATCGAGGAATAATGAAAGAAAGATGTAAAAAATTGTTGAAGAACAGTGTGTTAGTTATATTTAATCTTGTCTCTTTGGATTCTGCAGTGGTAAAGTATCGAGCGCACCGGCGCGCTTTAAAGTTGTAATAAAACGGTCTAAAACGGGTTCGCCAAGGCGGCTTTTTAATACGCAGTGAAATCGGTTTAGGGCATTCGATTGAATGGGTGGTGCGCGATGAAATGTTGTCCTAGGAATGACTCAGTGCCTGCGGGCAATGGATGCAAGGGATGTATCTGTTTGTTCTGGCAGTTAATTTTGACGTAGAAAGTGGGCGGCTAAGCGATGTTCAAGAAAATTCGAGGTCTATTTTCTAACGACCTGTCCATCGATCTGGGGACGGCGAACACGCTTATTTACGTTCGTGAGCGTGGCATTGTCTTAAACGAGCCATCCGTCGTTGCGATTCGCCAACATAATAACCAAAAGTCCGTCGCAGCCGTTGGAATCGATGCCAAGCGTATGCTGGGACGAACGCCGGGTAATATCACCGCGATCCGACCTTTGAAGGATGGTGTGATTGCGGACTTTCAGGTAACAGAAAAAATGCTTCAGCATTTTATCAAGAAGGTCCATGAAAACAGTTTTATTCGACCCAGTCCTCGGGTTTTGGTGTGTGTGCCTTGCCAGGCGACCGAAGTTGAACGGCGCGCGATTCGCGAGTCGGTTATTAGTGCCGGCGCTCGGGATGTCCGATTAATTGAAGAGCCGATGGCTGCGGCCATTGGTGCCGGACTGCCCGTGCACGAGGCTGTGGGCACGATGGTTGTGGATATCGGTGGTGGCACCACTGAGATTGCCGTCATCTCGCTCAATGGTGTTGTGTATTCCCAGTCTGTACGGGTTGGGGGCGACCGCTTTGATGACGCCATCACAGCCTACGTTCGGCGTACCCAGGGCAGTTTGATTGGCGATGCAACGGCGGAGCGTATCAAGGAGGAAATTGGCACCGCATTTCCGAGTGACATTGTCCGGGAAATCGATGTCCGTGGCCGGAATCTGGCGGAAGGCATCCCGAGAAGTTTCACGCTCAATAGCAACGAAATTCTTGAGGCGCTGCAAGAGCCCCTGCACATTATTGTTCAGGCCGTCAAAGCGGCACTTGAGCAGACGCCGCCTGAACTGGCGTCTGATATAGCAGAATCCGGTTTGGTCCTAACCGGGGGTGGCTCTCTACTACGAGGACTTGATCAGTTGCTCGCCAATGAAACCGGATTGCCTGTAATCGTGGCAGAAGACCCGCTAACTTGTGTGGCGCGAGGGGGCGGCAAAGCGCTTGAGATCATGGATAATCTTGGGGTTAGTGATCTCCTATCAATCTAGGCCAGCAAGGCCTAGGCTTTGATCGCGCGCGTTCACAGCATCCGCTGAGGTTTTATGAAACAGCTGTTTTTGGAACGCTCGAATCCACGTAATCAAGCCTTCGTTCTGTGTTTGGTCAGCCTTATCCTTTTTGTAATTGATGGTAAAAGCACAGCCTTAAAACCTGTTCGGCAAGCAGCCGGCTCCTTGGTTGAGCCGATCATCTGGCTGGCCGTTTTGCCTAGGCGGATTGCAGAGCAGGGATTGTCCTTTTTTGAGCTTCGAGATCAACAGCGCCTTGAGCTTTTCGAGCAAAGGCGGTTAAGTGAAACGCTGCAAGCACGACAGTTAAAATTCGAAGCCCTGTTGTCGGAGAATAACCGGCTGCGGGCTTTGCTGGGTTCGTCCGCAAAGGTGAGCGATTTGGTCTTGATTGCCGAAGTGGTGGGAATTAGCCCTGATCCTGATCAGCACTATGCCATGGTTGATAAAGGACTCAATGATGGCGTTTTTGTCGGCCAGGCCGTTATTGATGCGACCGGCCTTGTTGGTCAGGTGGCAGAAAGTACAACGAATCTCAGTAAGGTCCTACTTGTGACCGATCAGAGCCATGCGGTGCCGGTACTGAGTGTCAGAACGGCGTCGCAGCTTATTGTCGAGGGTACGGGTAACCGCAATTTGCTTTCGATGCGCCATGTATCGGAGTCGTTAGATTTAAAGGTCGGGGATCTGCTCGTAACCTCCGGACTCGGCCAACGCTTTCCGAGCGGTTATCCGGTTGCTGAGGTCGCGCGCTATGAACGAGCCCCGGGCGCCGCGTTTGCTGAAGTGTTGGCCAAACCGTCATCCCAACTACAAACCCTAAATCACGTCTTATTGGTTTTTGACTCAGCAGAAGACCTTACCCCCGACGTCGCCTTGGAAACCATAGGACCTGCTGATGGCTGATCCGTTCGTGAAAGGGCGCTGGATTATTTTCGTGAGTCTGTTGTTGGCAATGGCGCTCGTCTTGGTGCCGTTGCCCGCATCGGCGCCGTTTGAGCTGAACTACTTAAGGCCGGACTGGATTGCGCTTGTCTTAATCTATTGGATTCTCGCCGTGCCTGAAAAGGTTGGGGTTCCAGCCGCGTTTTTCCTGAGTTTGATAACAGACTTGGTTGTGGGCACGCCATTTGGTTTTCATGGCCTTAGTTTTGTGATTCTTGCGGCTTTAGCAAAAAGCAGCTACCAGCAGGTGCGTATGCTGGA
>Ga0209374_1003946_pt1 | contig 11149 bp, 9 predicted proteins | sample SaaInlLV_DNA_10m_FD_184683 | JGI IMG/M metagenome (GOLD analysis project Ga0209374, IMG submission 184683) | Marine microbial communities from expanding oxygen minimum zones in the Saanich Inlet - SI075_LV_DNA_10m (SPAdes) (version 2) | ecosystem: Environmental > Aquatic > Marine > Unclassified ...
CCGGGATTATGTGCTGGTTTATCGTAGCGAACAAGAAATTTTGGACCTTCAAATTAACCGGGCTCAGCTCGATCAAATCAATCTGGATCCGGGTGGGGTTGTGGTGACTGCAAAGGGAGATCAGTGCGATTTTGTATCGCGATTTTTTACCCCACAAGCCACCATTTTAGAAGATCCTGTTACCGGATCGGCTCATTGCTCCTTGGTGCCTTTTTGGGCCGAACAACTCCAAAAAAACGAACTGGATGCACAGCAACGCTCCCAACGTGGGGGGCTTTTAAAATGCCGTCTTGTAGGCGACAAGGTCGTGTTGGTAGGGAAGGCCCGAACCTATGCGCTGGGCTCTTTATGGACGGAGTGAAGCCAAACTTTTCTAAAATAAAACACCTGTATTAATAAATTGGTACGGTCCTTGTATCGCAGGGTGCAATACAAACAGCCCAAAGAATGGGTATTTGTGTGCAAGGAGTGCTTAGGCTCTCTTAAAAAAGACAACCCATCCTATAAATACGGCGGTACCTGGAAAAAATAAGAGCATTTATTTAATATTTTCTCATTAAAACCTCCCCAATACAGTTCGATTTTACTCCCTTTGACTCCGAAATTATTTTTGGAAAATTTTTTAAACATTATTTTAAGAAAATTATAATAGGGTTTTAGTAATTTTACGATTCTATGAAATTAAAATTGTCCACTGTTGGGATTACATTTACACAACACGTACCCAAGCACCAAACACCGTTTGAGCGTCTCTTTGAGGTATTTAAAGAGTTGATTACCCATACGTCTGGCGATTTTGACGAAGCGATTGATTGGTTGCGTGAATTAGATATTGAATATGGCTTAACCACCGAAGCATATACGATAGATGATTTTATCGAGGACCTCTTAAAACGTGCTTACATACAACCAAAAGGCGATGGTACCGGCGATGAAAAAGGGATGTCCCTCACTGCCAAAACAGAAAAGCTCTTGCGCGAACACGCATTAAAGCAAATTTTCGGCAAACTTAAAAAAGCAGGCAGCGGCAACCACCAAACCAAAAGTATCGGGCAAGGCGCAGACGATACGGGCGAATTTAAAGCCTACCAATTTGGTGACCCCCTTGAGAAAATATCCATGACCGAAAGCCTGCGCAATGCACAAATACGATCCGCAGGCGATGAATTTACATTGCATCACGACGACCTCGTAGTGGAGGATAGTTATTACAATACGCAAATGAGTACGGTTTTAATGATTGACATTAGCCATAGTATGATTTTGTATGGCGAAGATCGCATTACCCCGGCCAAAAAAGTAGCCATGGCACTGGCCGAGTTTATTACCACACGCTACCCAAAAGACACCCTCGACATTTTGGTGTTTGGAAACGATGCCTGGCCAATTGCACTTAAAGATATTCCATACTTGCAAGTAGGGCCTTACCATACCAATACTGTTGCGGGACTTACCCTAGCAATGGATTTGTTACGACGAAGAAAAAACAGTAACAAACAAATATTTATGATTACAGATGGGAAGCCAAGTTGTTTAAAAAACTCCGATGGCACCTATTACAAAAATAGCAATGGATTGGACGGTCATATTGTAGATAAGTGCTATAATATGGCACGACAGGCAAGAAAACTTCATATCCCCATCACCACATTTATGATTGCACAAGATCCTTATCTAAAAGAGTTTATTCGAAATTTTACGGAAGCCAATAAAGGAAAGGCATTCTTTACAGGATTAAAAGGCTTGGGCGAAATGATTTTTGAAGACTACGAACAGAACAGAAAAAAACGATTGAGATAAATGAAAAAAAGTACCACACTAGGCGCACTAAAAAAAACAGCTTACAAACCTCTTTCTATTCAGCAAGAACTGGCACAAAACCTTAGAGCTCGTATGCATAAGGGCCAGCCAACATTTGAAGGTCTTTTAGGCTATGAAAATACGGTTATACCAGATGTAGAACGGGCATTGCTTTCAGGGCATAGTATCAACTTACTAGGTTTGAGAGGTCAGGCCAAAACAAGGTTGGCACGACAACTTACGCAATTATTAAACGAGTGGGTACCTGTGGTCGAAGGCTCTGAAATAAACGATGATCCACTAGCTCCCATCAGCAATTTTGCCAAAGCACTTATTGCAGAGAAAGGGGAGGATACCCCCATCACTTGGCTGCACCGAAACGATCGCTTCTTTGAAAAATTAGCCACCCCAGATGTTAGTGTAGCCGATTTGATTGGCGACGTTGATCCCATTAAAGCAGCTAATCTTAAGTTGTCTTATGCCAATGAGAAGGTGATTCATTTTGGCATGATTCCAAGAGCACACCGGTGTATATTTGTCTTGAATGAATTGCCTGATTTACAAGCACGAATACAGGTAGCGCTTTTTTCTATTTTACAAGAAAAGGAAATTCAAATCCGTGGATTTAAACTCCGATTGCCCATTGAAACCCAGTTTGTCTTTACGGCCAACCCTGAGGATTACACCAACCGAGGAAGTATTGTGACCCCACTAAAGGACCGTATTGGTTCTCAAATTTTGACCCACTACCCGCACAACTTGGAAACGGCAAAGGCGATCACTCGACAAGAGACGCATACCGATGCGGCAGTACAGCAGGCTATTCACGTTCCTGAATTGGCACGTGATATTTTGGAACAGATAGGATTTGAAGCTAGAAAAAGTGAATACGTTGATTCTAAAAGTGGCGTAAGTGCACGAATGAGCATTACTGCTTTTGAAAACTTAATGAGTGCTGCCGAACGCCGTATGCTTATGTCTGGCGAGCAAAGTACCTGCATTAGAATGTCTGACTTTCTGGGAACTATCCCTGCCATCAATGGAAAAGTAGAATTGGTCTATGAAGGCGAACAAGAAGGGGCAGAACAGGTTTCTTTTCACTTGATCAATCAAGCTATAAAAACCTTGTTTCCAACTTATTTTCCAGAAATAAAAAAACTTAAAAAGCAAGATGAAGAAGGTCCTTATGACTCCTTATTAGGATGGTTTTACGGCGACAACGAATTGTTTTTGGAAGACAACCTGCCTGATAATGTGTACCGCGATACCTTAATGAATGTTCCAAACTTGAAAAAACTAATAGCAACTTATCAGGTAGATTGTCTTACTGAAGATCTATTTTTTATGATGGAATTTTTATTGTGGGGACTGGAAGCAAACAAAAAACTGAATAAATACAGAACCATGGAAGGTTTTCAATTTAAAGACGGCCTTGGAAATTTATTAGCAGGAATTTAAGCTCAATCCAAATCCCACTAAAAGACTGAATTTATAATTCTTTAGCTTCACAAAAAGCGCAATACGTTTTAATGATTGCGCTTTTTTTATATTTTATTCTTCAATTTGTTCTAGTAAAACATCCACTGCTTTTTGTAATTGAGCGTCTTCACCGCTAGCTACCCAACCTGGTGCATTCGTTACCAAATAGTCAGGTACTGCGGGCGCATCGTTTTCCATATTCAATCCCGATTTTTTGACATACCAAGCACGAAATGGCATACGGACATAGCCCTTTAACAAACCATAGCCTCCAGTAGAGATAACTGCACCAAAAGTAGGCTGCCCCACTAATTTACCCAATCCTAAATTTTTATAGGCATGTGAAAATATTTCTGCATTGGAGTAACTATTCTCGTTACATAAAGCCACAGTAGGTTTGGTATTGACCGATAAAATTGCTCGTTCGTTAAAAGGGTAATTCCCTTGAAACTGTTTGTTCTCTTTTTTTAAGTCATTCGCTGCTCCTCTTGGGATGGTATAGGCATGTTGGTCTACATTTAAAACAGCCATTAAACGATCCGTTGTCCAACCTCCACCGTTGTATCGAACATCAATTACAATTCCCTTTTTACCATATCCACTGGCTTTTAACTCGCGTTCAAAACGTTCAAAACTTGGAGCATTCATTCCTCTAATATGAATATAGCCTAGTTGTCCTTTTGAATATTTTTTTACCAATTCGCTTCTTGACGCTACCCATGCTTCATATTGTAAAGTTCTTAAGGAACTCGAAGTTCTAACAACAACCTCTTTTCCATCACTTTTGGTTAATAACACCTCATCACCCTTAGAATTTTTTAACAAACTGTAAAAATTAGTGTTTTTACCTATTGGTTTAGTATTAACCGCAGTGATAATATCGCCAACTTTTAAGTTTACTTTTGATGCATTTGCTACTGAATTTTTAAGTACATATTCCACTTGAACTCCATTTGAAACATGCTGCACCTCAAGCCCTAACAAACCAATGTTATCATTGTTTTTACGTTCAGAAGTTTCTGCTCTATACCCCATATGACTCGAATTTAATTGACCTAATAGCAAATTGTATATAAAACTATAATCTTGTTCTGTACTGGCTTTTAATATTAATGGTTGGTATTTTTCAATCAACGATTTCCAATTGTACCCATGAAAATTAGGGTCATAGAACCCCATGGTTAGTACACGAGTGCCTTCTTGGTATATTTGTTGATTCATGGCAGTAAAATCTTCTGTATATTTTGCTACGTGAGCCAAAGAGGTGATTTTATCGCCCTCCGGGTTCAATTCTTTTAGTTTACCTGCTGAGGTAAAATAAAATTTACCATCAATAGCTGCAACTCTTCCTACTTTTGAAGTTCCTTTTATGGCTTTAGGGCTCGTACCGTCTAATTTTACTTTAAAAAAACTTCGGTTATTTGTGGATGGATCTGTTGCAGAATAATACACATAGTTGCTATCGGGACCAAACATACCTCCATACTCATCGTCTGGTAGTTTGGTAATTCTAGTAAGTCTATCAAAAATTCGTTCTTTATCGATCGTAACCTTGATCTCCTTCTCTTTCTTATCCTTATCCTTTCCCTTGTCAGCTTCTATTTCTGCATAATAGTCTCCATTTTCTCTATCGGTTTTAGATCGCTCCCAATCCTCTTTTTTTAGCCATACCATCCAAACATCATAATCTATTCCACCTCTGTTTCCACTTCTATTAGAAGAAAATGCTAATTTTTTACCATCTGGACTCCAAACCGGAGATCTGTCACTTCGTGGATGCATTGATACGTTAAACTTATCGTTTGGATTAACTACGGATTGAATAAAAATTTCACTATCAAAGTCCAAGTCCTCTTGAGAATAAGCAATATACTTGCTGTCTGGACTCCAACTTACATCTTCTGCTGCTGCCCAGCCTGACGAATAAGCTTTGCTATTGGATAGCGTTCCATCCTTTATATCGGCTAACATTAAGTTTCCTCTACCGACTCTGTAAACCAGTTTTTTGTGGTCTGGCGAGACTAAAACATTGTAAACATCTTCACTACTCTTGGTGAGTTTCGAGACTGAAATTTTTAAACTCCTGTCCAATCCAACCAGGGTGTCTTTAGAAACAGCCTTGTATATTTCATTATGCCCGTCTCTATCGGAGACAAATAACAACTCTGTATCACTAATCCACTGTGGATTCCTATCTCTGTATGGATGATTACTTACATTATTGGAGTTTTTTCTATCCTTATTATTTTGCTTGACAAAAATTTCTCCATTAATTTCAAGCGCCATTAATTTTCCGTTAGGTGAAACATCAAAATCTGAGATATCTGAGGTGGTAGAAACTTCTTTTTCAGTTTCAAATTTGTAATCTGATGCTATTTTTAAGTTCATCTTCTTAGCTTGTCCGTTGGTTATTTGATACAAGTCAAAAAGCGTTGAGTAGACAATAATTCCTTGATTACTGACAGAAAAAGAAACAACACCATTTTTATTTTGGTTCGTCATTTTTTTGGAAGCCCCCTTTACGGAACCATCCGTATTTATAGATTGCTTGTAAATATTGTAACGACCACTTTGGGCTCCTATGTAATATAAATTACCCGCTGCATCCCATAAAGGGGAATGATCGTTTTTTTCTGAGGAAGTTACTTGGAAATAACTCCCTGTTTTAATATTATAAATCCACACATCGCGTTGGGCTGAACCTGAATAATCTTCTCTAGAAATTCTACACGCTCCTTTTACAAAGGCCACCAAATTCCCGTCTGGAGAAACAGTTGCCATACTCCCTAAAGCGGTGATAAATCTTTGCGGAGTCCCACCATTAGCATTGACTTGATAAATTTGCTCATCCCATTCAGGCCCTTTTAAAACGCGCGTTGTTGAAAATACAATATGGTTTGAAGATGTCCAATCGTAAGGAGTATCTCCTGTTGGATAATAGGTTAATTGTTTAGGGATTCCTCCATTTTTTTTAACAGTAAAAATATTATTTTTCCCTTTTCTGTTTGAAGAAAAGGCAAGTTGATCTCCGGAAGGACTCCAAACAGGGTTACTCTCATAACCTTCGTGAATGGTGATACGTTTTGTTTGTTGCGTACTGAAATGGTAAGTCCAAATATCTCCTTGATACGAAAAAGCCATTTCTTGGGCATTTGGACTAATTCTGGGCATACGAATCAGAGAATTTTGTGCTGAAAGCAATCCCGATAAAAGAACAAAAATTACGATATACAATCTTGAAGTCATGGGTTTTATGAGTTATGGGTTAATTTGAAGGGCTAATTTAAAAAATTAGCTGATCAGTATGAAAAATTTAGTAGAAATATTAGCGATCGTTTTGGACTTAAACTCATTCCAAATTCTCCCAAAAATAGTTCGATTTTACTCCCTTTTGCTCCACTTTTTATTCTCATAATAATTTTTTATTTTTAGAAATATTTTTTAGATGAAACTAAACGAATGTGGGGGAGCAGAAAATAAGTTGAATTCAATACCTTATAATAAATCAAAAGGATTTTTTACTTTTAAAATGTTAGAATTTACAATTGGGGTATGTTTCACAGTGATAGCACATAAAAAACAATAAATAGTTTTAAAATATTATAAGTATTAATTTAAAAAACTCTAGATGTTAAAAAAATACAATAATGTAATTTTGGTTACCTTATTTTTACTTTGTTTTTCTATTTCTTTTTACTATTTGTATGGTATTTTTTTACCATTTATATTAGGAATGCTCCTTGCGCTCTCTGTTTTTCCAGCCATTTTGAGAATACAGAAGATTGTAAAAAACAGAAACCTAGCCATCACAATTTTTTTGGCAATAAAAGCAGGAGGACTTATTCTTTTTTTAATTTTTTGTACCCAATTTATAAATAGAGATTTTAAAAGACTCAATCGAAGTTTTATCCAAGTAACAAAAATTGATAAAGAAAAGTTAAATAAAACAGCTCAAAAAGTAAATGAATATATTGCTGATATTTACGATTTTGAAAGCTTAAAAAAATCATTAAAACATAAATCAGACTCGGCCGTTTATGAAATAAAAAATATGGATTATACGAAGATTGATACTGAGTCAATTAAGAGTGGTTTTGAAAAGCTAACCTCTGTATTTCATCGTTCAAAAACGGAGGCTGAAACAATACCACCTAGTTTTAGTTTTACATTTATTTTCTTTTCCACAATTGGTTATTTTATTCTTATTTTATTCCATCTCAATTACTTCATCAAGATTCGTGAAAAATATTTTGGTGGTAAAATAAAATCAATATTTCATTCGATCATTGACGATTTCAATAAAAGTTTTGTCAAATATTTTAAATTACGAACAAAAATAGTGCTGCTTCTATCCCCAATTTACCTGGTCTCTTTTATAATTTTGGATATGCCAGGTACTATTCTAATTACCTTATTAATAGTTTTACTTTCTTATATTTCTAATTTGCAGTATGTTGCTTTGATTCCACTTTCTATTGGTTGTTTAATTCTTTCTACAGAAAATTCTCATGGCTTTTTATTCTACTTTTGTATTGTTTTAGGTGTTTTTATATTGGCAAGCATTATAGAAGAGTTGATACTTACTCCACGTATTATGGAAAAAAATATAGGTATAAATCCGGTAATAATTACGTTATCTGTAAGTGTTTGGAGTTATCTTTTGGGTATACCAGGATTACTCCTTGCTGTTCCGATGACTGGATTAATGATTGTTTCATTTAAAAAATATTTTTCAAATGCTTATAAGGATGTTTTTATAGGTTAACGTGAAGGCCTAATGCCTTACACAAAATCTTGAAAAGATGTTTTTTGATTTTGAAAATAGTTCAATTTTCTTCCTTTGGCTCCAGAGCATGGCACCCTTTATTGTAGAAATAAAAAAATAGGTTTACCTTCATACTCCACAAAAAAACACTCCCATGAAAAAACAGATATATCTTTTAGTAGGCCTCCTTTTGATCGCTTGTAGCGAGGACACTGCTACAGAAACCGGTAATTGTTTTGGAGATCAAGTTATTTATTTGGCTGAAAATGGCATCACTATCAAAGCTTGCGATCAAGCCAATGTTGGCGATACAGGAGTAATCGAGGGTATTACCTATACCGTAGTCGATGAAGCAATTTTACGGGAACTAGTTGCCAACGAAGCAGACCTAACTCAAGTAGTTACGAGTAAAGTGACCGATATGTCATATTTATTTTACAACTCGGAAACTTTTAACCAAGACATTAGCTCTTGGGACGTAAGTAAGGTAACGAATATGGAAATTATGTTTGATAATACCGGATCCTTTAATCAATCGCTTGATTATTGGGAAGTAGGAAATGTAACCAATATGTATGGGATGTTTTATTTTGCACAGGCTTTCGATCAAGCGATTGGTAGCTGGGACGTAAGCCAGGTAACCAATATGAGCTATATGTTTTCTTCTTCTATTTTTAACCAGGATCTAAACAACTGGGACGTAAGCCAAGTGACCGATATGACGCATATGTTTTCATCAGCCTTGTTTAACAAAAACATCGGAAATTGGGACGTAAGCCAAGTAAGTTCTATGGAAGAAATGTTTTATGGAGCTCGTGCTTTTAATCAAGATATAGGGAACTGGGATGTTCGAAACGTGACCAACATGACCAATATGTTTATCGGGAGTACACCTTTAGAAAATCCTTTTAATCAAGATATAAGCTCCTGGGAAGTAAGCTCGGTTACCAGTATGAGTGGTATGTTTGCCTATTCCGCTTTTAACCAAGATATCAGCAGTTGGGAAGTAGGAGCGGTAGTTGATATGTCGGCGATGTTTCTTTTTGCGACTGCTTTTAACCAAGACCTCAGTGCTTGGAATGTAAGTAGTATAAGTGAATGTGATGGTTTTAATTTAGGGACTCCACAATGGGTTTTACCAAAACCAAATTTAGATCCGGAATGCTTGAATTGAAAACCTCTTAACTGACAAAAACTACATTTAAACATTACTTAAATGCATTACACCTACATTTAATTTCTTTTTTTCTTGGTTATTAACAGAAATGATTTTACCTTTATACCCTAATTAATCCCATCCCCAACAGTTTTATAATTTGAATAGGACAAGCAACGTCCTATAATTGTGATTTGGGATGTTTTAATTTTGCAGGGTAACTATTAAACTAATACTAGTAATTAAAATAATTTAGTTTGTTTGTTTTTGATTGATGTTTGAAAAGCACCCTTTTAGAAGGGTGTTTTTTTCAAAGGCTGAAACAGCAAATCCATAGCATTAATAATTAAAAGATGAAAAAATCAGAAATAGAATTTAACAATTTAATGTTTCATAACAAGATTATTGCTTTGTTGAAAAAAACAGAACGATTGGAGCAACGTAGGTATTTAGGAAAAGAAAAAGCAGTAGCTCATATAGAGGAACGTCTAAATGCGTTAAAAGAACAAAGAAAAAAACTTACCCATGAACCAGTTGCAACCACTGAGCTTACTAAACTAATTCGTGAAAAAGAAATTATTAAATACGATTACAGCATCGCTCTATGCGAAGAGGAACTAGAGGAAATTATACAACAACCATTGGCGTATGAACTCAATTAATAGGTGCAAAACAAAATGGCAAGGATTTTTTGATTCTAAGATGCCATTTTAGTTGAATTACAACCTAGGTTGCTGATGTAATACTTAGTAAAAGTTTTGTAATTGTTTATGAAAAAGCACCCTTTGATTGGGGTTTTTTTTTTGTTTTTAAATATATTACCTTAACTGTATCTCTTAAATCAAAAAATAATGTAGAACAAATTAAAAAAATTGATGGAAATGCAATCGCTTTCGAAGTCATTGATTCCTTCACCGTAACCGATGTAGAATTGGCTCAAAAATTAATTGAACAAAAAATAAGTCAAGGTCACAGTGTGATTCATTTATTAATTAAAATAGATCAACTTAAAATAACTCACATAGGGTTAAAGGCAGCTTTAAAAGACCTCTTGTATGTTTTAAAACATATCAAACAATTTGGTAATCTGGCGATTGTGGCGAATTCAAATACCTTAAAAACATTGGTAAAAATGGACAATTTGTTTTACAACAAAATAAATAAAGGGTTCGAAGAACGTTATTTTGATGTTTCCCAAATAGAGGAAGCCTATACCTTTATCAGTAATTAACTGAAAAATTTTTCAATTATTTAATGGGTCGTCGACCTCTTGTATTTTTGACGATACTGCATAAAAAAACCCTCTCATTGCTGAAAGGGTTGCTAGTAGTGTTCGCTGTTAAAATATCGAACATTTTTTTTGGGTCAAAAGATTTTGAGTTAACAATCTACTAATCAAACATTGCTCCAACTACTGGAGCTCCAAGAATTCCGGAAATGCAGTATTCATTTGTTAGCGCCACTAACTCTGAAAACATCTGTTCTCTTTGCTGGCCTAATTCCATGTGTGCCATGGCACCTTCAGGACCATTATATATTTCAGTGATTCCATAAAGCGTATTGCCTGTTTCGCCACTAGTTGGATCGAGTGGATTATTTAACTCAGGAGCTTTTAAAACAGCATAGGTTAAAACTAGAGGCTCCACGTCACCCTTAACATGGTGCGTTTCTCTCATAAATTTTTGATGGGTTTTCAAAAAAACTTCCATTCTTTGGATAGAATCATTAGGTACTTTAAAAGCAATGTGAAATCCTACAGAACCTACTTTAATTTTATTTTCCATTTCAGCGGCTGGCTCTTGCCCGCAGGAGGCTAATAATAAAATACTTACTAAAGTTAAATAAATGTTTTTCATTTTTATAGTTTTAAGTTTAACAAATTAACCGCCAATATAATAAAAATTATAGTGAAGTTTTTTTTAGTAATTGTTTGAAAAGGCACCCTTTAA
>Ga0209374_1003948_pt1 | contig 11148 bp, 11 predicted proteins | sample SaaInlLV_DNA_10m_FD_184683 | JGI IMG/M metagenome (GOLD analysis project Ga0209374, IMG submission 184683) | Marine microbial communities from expanding oxygen minimum zones in the Saanich Inlet - SI075_LV_DNA_10m (SPAdes) (version 2) | ecosystem: Environmental > Aquatic > Marine > Unclassified ...
CAGTGTTTCCCCTAGGTTCCATCATATCTTAAAGAATCTCGAATTGTGAACAGAGTCTGGGAGTTTCTCTCAGGGTTCGGTGGTTGGGTCCCAGCCAGAGATGTAGTCGCATTCAAGCGCTCGAATGGCATCAATTTCACTTGAAATATCAACCTCAAGTGAGGCTAAATTCTCGACAATACGAGCGGGATTGCTTGATTTCGGAATGGTGATGCAGCCTTCATCATAACAGAACTTGATCGCCACTTGTGCTGGTGTGGCTTTCAAACGCTCGGCAATCGCACCGAGTTCAGGATCATCGACCTTGTGACCTCGGGCGAGTGGCGAATAGGCCATCACCTTGGCCCCTATGGCTTCCGTCGCTTGTTTGAGGTGCGGGCGTTGCAGCCAGGGGTTGAATTCGACTTGGTTCACGGCGGGAAGGTAGGTGGCGTACTCTTTCATTGCCTCAAGGTGGGCAGCGCCGTAGTTTGAGACGCCGATTGCCTTGACCCATCCTTGTTCGAGGCAGTGTTCCATTGCTTTCCACACTGGAGCGCGGTGTTCAGGGTCTTCTGGTGGTGCGTGGACGAGGTAAAGATCGATGTAATCCGTATCAAGCAGTTCAAGCGAGGTTTTGCAATGCTCAAGGGTGTCTTCGTAGCCAACGGCGTGGCCACGGCGGAGTTTGGTGGTGATGAACAGCGATTCTCGCTTAACGCCAGCTTCTTTGATGGCTTGGCCCACTTCGCTTTCATTAGCGTAGGCTCGAGCGGTGTCGATGTGCGTGTAGCCGGCCTCTAACGCAGCTAAGACTGAGGCTTTGCATTCCCCCGGCTTCGACATCAAAAAGACGCCAAGGCCGAATTGAGGCACGGTGTGAGTATAGGCTTGGGAACCGTCTGCGGTGGTGTGTCCAATCTGCATGGTTGGTGCAGGTCAAGGGGCTTCATCAATGCGACGCTTTCTCAGCAGGTCCTTCCGCAGCCTCCCTTTTGGGCAAGCAATGATCATTCCACATACTTCTGCAGGTCGTAAACCAAGGCTGTTGACGAGGGTTGGACAAACCATCATGAAAATAAACCATCTACAATACGGGAAACCTGTGGTTCGGGGGAAAATCGTCGAAGAAGATACGAAGAAGCGCGTCGTTAGTTTCTCTTCTTTCAGCAGAGAAACTCTTGTCACCGATATTATGGGCGGTAGAACGGTAACACAGATGCCGCGGAAAAAGAGTCTTTTTTCCACAGTCTTTCAGCTCATTTTATTTCTACTCCTCTCTCTACCGGCGTATTTCGCTCTAACACTAAAGGAAGATGGGGTCCTCCTCATTCCAAACGGAGAAATATGCTTTATTTTCCCTGCATTTTATGCAATATTGTGGATCTTTGCTAATAGAAAATCAATCATCGTAACCATCGAAAATGGAACTTTATCCCAAGTGGTAAAAAAAGGTAATAGAATAATCTCCGAAGAAAAAGTGGATTTACGTAAAGTTACCGGGACAATGGATACATCTGCCACTCAAAGTGTGAAATTAGAGGAAATCGAGCATTCTCTAGGGAAAAGTAGGCATGAAATGGACTTTGACGAATTTACGTTTGAATCTAATAAACTGGGAGATGGCACTACGAAATTCATACAAAAAAATATTTTTGGGGAAAAAGATGGAGAAGAAGTCTTTCTGATGGAGCTCAAATTTTATGATTCGACTGGAGGAGGAATTTCTAATGCGAAGTACGCTTCGACCAAGGTCGAAGAAGGAATCATTCATCATTGGATTGAGAGCAAAAAGGATGTGAGCTTAACATATGCTGCATGTAAGAAATGTGATAAGAAGTATCAAAATACCTTCTTAACCCCAATTAATATTTTTCAAAAAACAGTCAAATGCAGGTATTGCAAAGATCGGCTCGTGACAAAGGGTGAGAGTACAGGTTCTGATTGGATGGAAGAACGTCCAATCCATAGAGAGTTGGTAAAAATCGGTATATGGCGAGGTGTGAATAAAGATCTGCTTGATCTGGCTATTCGGCAGTTCTTGGATCATCAACCGCCACATTTTTTTGATACGAACTTGAGACCTGACCATTCATCAGAGAACCAGTAATTGCCCTTTGTGCAATCCATTCCTCTTATGATTTGAGAGTGGCTTCCATGGATCACGCTACGGTTTAACCTGAATCGATGGGTGCCTCCGTAATCAACCTCGACTACAACGGCGGCGTCCATGCCGCCTTGTTTCGTGAATGGTCGAGCACATGCCAGTACAGGGTGACGAGGGGTTGAGTTGAATCTGGGACCGCAGCATCGAGTTCACTGCCCGTGAGTACACTCGGTGCTTTTTTCCAAACACCTCTTGCGATCACTGAGAGGGGAAACTTCGTCAATGCCGGGCCGTTAACGGGGAGGCTGAAACGCGTGGCCCACGGGCGCTCAAGCACCCCCTGTTGAGCCATTGCATCGTTTACATCAGCCCACGAATTTCCCTTTCCTGCCTTTTTTCGCACCAACCAAGAGGGGTTCACAGAGGAATCCACGGTGTAGCCTTGACCGGCCAACGTCGTTGCCATCCAAGGGGCGATGTACCCTGCAGGTGCGCGAAACCACGGGCGGAAATGCCCTCCAGCTTTCTCTTTCAACACAGCAGTTGCTTGTTTCAATGAGGCTTCAAACCCCTCACCATCTTCTGGCCACGCCGACCACGATCGGTGGGTGAGTCCATGACATCCCACGGTCAATCGCTCGCCATGCTTTGCTAACAAAGCATTGAACCATTCACCAAATTCCTCTGATTCAAACAAGTCTGTGATGACGAAAAGCGTCACGGGGTGGGGGGTGGTGGCAAGCCAGGCTTCAAACGCCTTCATGGCGATCTTGTATGGTTCTGACAGGTCCATGCTGGCAATCGGATGCTTGCTTCGTGTCGGGTGGCCTTGCGCGGATGGAACGTGACGAAGATCATCAAAATCGACCGTTAACCAGGTGCGCTTCAAAGGCGTCACCTCCGAGGTAAATCGACGATGTGGAGGCGGTGAGGGACCGTGCGTTCACCGATTTCAATACCAATGAATTCCTCAATAATTTCCCCTTGCCATCCCTCGCAGATACGGGTTGCTGTCGCCAGTCCAGCGACGTTATGGGGGTGAACCGTGATTTCGATTCGGTGGAAGGCTTGCTCGGAGCGGGCGCGTTCTTCGAGCCACGAGAAGATTCTGTTTGCTGATGACATGGCAATGCCTTGGCGCTGGAACGAGGGTCGAACCCAGTAGCCAAGGTTGTACGAAGAGCCAACCAGTTGCAGTTCATCGCCAAGCCCAATGAGGCCAACAAATGTGTTCGTCTCATGCTCACAAACCCACCAAAAGTGCAAACGATCGGCACCAGCTTGGCTTTCCACATCAAACAGCATGTCGCTTAACTGGCCTTGGACATTGAACGAAGCATCGAGCCATGGGAGCGCAGTTTGAGCCGCCGCAGGGTCTTCTTTGTAGGCTTCAAGCAATGCAGGAAGGATCGATTTGCTGACCGGCTTGAGCACCAAGCGTTGGTCGAGTTCGAGTTCCGGTGTCATCGCTTATGCCCCACTGCCGAGTTGAGCGACGGCAGCGGTCACATTTTCATCGTTTGGATGCACATGTTGTGCCATCGCCAGCGTCCATTGCAAGTGCTCTTCGCGACCCAATTGCCGCATGGATGCCCCAATGTGGAGCAACATGTCGAGGTTGAGTTCCAAATGCGGACCAAGGACATCAAGAATTTGAGCGGCTTCAGGAAGTTTGCCCGCCTTGATGGCTTCCAAAATAGCCACCACTTCACGGTATACTTGGCGCGGGTCCCATGGTTCTTGGGCGGGCCATGGCCAGATGCGACCGCTGTGTTGTGGTTCTGGTGCGGGAGTGACTGGTGTTTCATCTGGCAAATCCGGCGTGACCGTTTCGGTCTCCAAGGTTGCTGAGAGTTCAGGGGTTGCTTCGGGAAGGTCAGGAATATCGGGGGTCTCAACATGCGCTGGTGTAACTGAGTCCATGGCGTCGGGTAGCTCAGGCGTTGAAGGGGGAAGTGGGACAGGTTCAGGTGCCGAGGCAATGGCCTGTGTGATTGGTAAAGCCACGGTATCGGCAGATGATTCACCAGGGAGGTCTGGTAGGTCTGGGGTGGATGTCGACGTGCCGGGCGCAGGTCCAACGCTTCCGGTCAAATCATCATCGATTTCTGTTTTGACCATTGGCGAGTACAGGTTTCCAAGCCCAGTGTGGACGGGTTCAGCGACCTCTGCCATTGGATCGTGGGCTTCAATTTGGAAATCCACGGGTGTGGTTGGAGCATCGCTTGTTTCGAGTTCGACAGCTTGTGGCGATTCATATTCCACCGTCTCGGAGAGGGTTGGGTTGCCTGCTTTGATGAATCCAAGTGAGTCGTCATCACCTGCGTCACCCAACTGACTTTGCCCAATCTCAACAGTGACTTCACCCAACGACAGAACGGCTTCGACGGCAAATTCTTCTTCATCCTCGAAGTCTTCATCGCCCAACAGGGTCGCCATGAGTTCACTACCGGAGGAGGTAGGAGTCGCCATTGGCTGATCACGTGCTGCTTTGTCCATCACATAGTAGCATTGAGCACAGTTCGTGGCGCCCACAGGGTTGACGAATTCGCAGTAAGGGCAGACTTCGCCATCCACTGATTCGTGTTTCTTCCTTCGAAACATGGTCTGCACCCCGGATGCTTCGTCCGACAATTCCGGTTTAAGTCAATGGGTTTCTCGTACACCCGAAGCACCATTGCACGAGGCATACGCTGATGGGGTGGACCTGTCTCCACGAAGCATGGAGGAGCGAGGTCGCGTGCGGCGCATGAACAGCAGCGCTGCTCAAAAGAAGGCAGACCGCGACATTGCAGGCGAAATGCCACTTACATGGCAGCGTGGCCAAGACCACTTCACCCGCTTCACAGCGCTCATCAAGCGCGAACTCGATGATGAAACGGCCATGGTGGAGGAACGGTGGAAAACATGGTCCAAGCAACGCTTGCTTGCTGCTGGTTTGGCGTTGTTCGATCTCAATGCCCGAAGCCAAGGTCGATTTTTTGGTGAACCCATTCTGGTGTTCGAGAACAAGCAAGGCTCCCGTCTCCCGATTCACCGCTTCGGCCACGGCGACATTGTGTTGATCTCAAGGGCGCGACCATGGGGTGAGAAAGTCATCGAAGGCATCGTTCTTGACCGAGGGCCAACCCGGATTCGCGTCGTGGTTGCAGAGAAGCCAAAAGATATCAGAAAAGGCACATGGCGGCTGGACCGGGGTGCGAACCGTGTGGCGCACGATCGCATGCATGAGGCGTTGTCAACCTTCCATTCCAGCGAGGGCGAGGGGGGAACGGTTCTGAGAGATTTACTGCTTGGCTCCCTGCACGATATGTCAACATCAGCAGCGCGGCCCCCAGAGATTCGAGGTCAGAAACAACGAGGCCCAGTTGGGCTTGCTGCAATGACCCTCAACCCCTCCCAACGAGCTGCGGTTGAATCTGCACTCGAACGCCGTTTGACGTTGATTCAAGGCCCGCCGGGCACTGGTAAAACGCACACAGCGGTGCATTTACTTTCAGCGCTTGTCAACATCGGACGTGGGCCAATTCTGGCGACGGCTGAATCGAATGTAGCCGTCGATAACCTGCTTGAGGGCTTGCTTGAACTTGGCGTCAAAGCGGTTCGAATTGGACGACCTGTCAAGGTGCGAGAACACCTGCGACAAGCCACCCTCGATGCACAAATTGAGCGGCATCCACTGCAAGAAGAACTTCGCTTTGTCCGGGAGCAGAATGATGAGTTGCGTCGAAGCCTCAGCGGATTGAAAGGCAAAGAAAAGGGAATGGCTCACAAAGATGTCAATCGTAATTTTAAGGAAATGAGGTCCATTGAAGCCAACATGATCGCCTCGGTGCTGGACGGTGCTGAAGTCATCTGCGCCACCACCATTGGTGTTGGGCATAAATTGCTCAGGGACCGAAGGTTCCCTGTGGTGTTGATGGACGAGGCAACCCAAGCAAGCGAGCCAAGCGCCTTGGTCCCCATCACACGTGGCTGCCGCCAACTTGTGCTCGTCGGCGACCACAAGCAGTTGCCACCAACGGTCATTAGCGAGGCTGCGCAACAGGGCGGACTCGGGCAATCATTGTTTGAACGCCTCACCGAATGTGGCCTTGATACGCACATGCTCACCACTCAATACCGCATGCACCCTACCATCCGAGAGTACCCAAGCGCCCGGTTCTATGAAGATCGACTGGACGATGGGTGCACGCCTGCAGATCGCCCACCTGCGGCCGGATTCCTATGGCCGGATTGGGATCATCCTGTGGCTTTCGTGCCGATTGACGGGTCAGAAATTGTTGATGAGGAGGGGAGCAGTAAGTCGAATCTTGATGAAGCCGCAAAAGTTCTCTCCATCGTTAACGGACTTTTATCGGCTGGTGATTTGACCCCATCCGACATCGGTGTCATTACACCCTACAGCGGTCAGGTTCGGTTGCTTGTCGACTTGTTTGAACAAGCAGGTGGGCGCGAGGAAGGGGCGCCTTATGCGGGTCTTGAAATCAAAAGCGTTGACGGGTACCAAGGTCGTGAAAAAGAAATCATCGTCTTTTCCGCTGTGCGAGCGAATGAGCACGGTGAAATTGGCTTTTTACGCGATCGCAGGCGTCTCAATGTAGCCATTACACGGGCCCGTCGGGGCTTAATTGTGCTCGGTAACACCAAAACGCTGCGCCACGATGGGACATGGCGTGCTTGGTTGGATTGGGCAGAGGAACGCAATCTGTTCGCATGGCACATTACGCACGGCTAGCGTCATCAGCCAATACTTGACAAAGGGCAGGACCTAGGCATAATCATGGCCGAGGACATCGTCAGTGTGCATCAGGGCAGCGGTACGCTTGCCCAAGCAGTGCTCGCATCGGCACCCGAAGGGATGCTCATTGCTCCAGTCTGGAAGCGGGTTGCCGCCTACATGCTCGATGTGGTTCTGCTTTCCGTCGTGCTTGGGTTCATCACAGGGGGAAGACTCTTGTCAGATCTTCTCAACTTTGAACTGCTGACTGCAGGGCCTCGTTATACCGCGTTCTTTTTCGTCAATTGGTTTATTCTCTTGGCCTCGAACTATCTCTATTTCAAGTGGACAGGGCGCACAATCGGGCGTTCCCTTGCCCAGCGCGGCTTCCGAATTGCCATCGTTCACGACAACGGTACGCCGCTTGAAGACCATCATTGGGGCCCCCGTGCCGTGGCCAAGATGGTGTACCTCATTCCAATCATTGGACCCTTGTGGTTCGGTCTCCGAGATGTGATTCGGGGGCGATCCAAAGAAAACGAGTACCGCACTTCGGTCGACAAAGCGCACCACACCGTTGCAGCTGTTGACTGGTCGTTGCCGTCCGAAACCCGCTTGCGGTTGCGTTGAATTGAAGTAGGGCTTCGTTGAGTGGCAGGCAGGTGAGCAGATGAGCGACGAACACAGCGCACGAACGGCCTCCCTTGAAGCGCGCCTTACATCCGTTAAGATGGAAATCGATGACGATGATGAAGATGTCCTGTTTGTCACTATTGACATGACGAACGAGGCAGCGATTCCAATCGGAGGCCTTCAAGCCTTCATCACGACAAGCAAAGGCAAGAAAATCGAGGCACTCACTTCGATTACGTCCCTCGGGCCAGGTCTCACTCGGACCTTTTCCTTTGAGTTTCAGCTCGACAGTGGCACGTGGACTTATTCGGTCACAGGTGGCGGTCAAAACTTGACGTTAGGTCCTTACGAATCTGATTACACCTATGAGTCTGAAGAAGGGCGCTCCTTCGGGAACGCCATTGGTTCAAGCCTGTTTAGCGGTGCTTTCGACGCAAACCTCGATTCGTTTGGCCAGGTGCAAGAAAAGGAATTGATCAAAGCCTCTTCAGTTGTTATGACGTCGTATCATGGCGAAAACGCTGCAGGCGGGGCGACGAAAGTCAAAATGGGTGCTGCAAAGAAAGCCAAGGAAGAAGAGGGACCTCGTACACCGCCATGGGCAAAAGCAGCAGCAAGTGTGGAGCCAACTCCAACCGTTGATCCACTCAGTGCCCCTCTCGGCCAAGCCGACCCCCTTCTGACGCCTCTGTCACCCGTTGCTTCGGCGCCAGAGCCTGTTGTTGGGCAAGCACCAATGGATCTGCTTTCGATGCCACTTCCCGTGCCTGCCCAATCCGAGGCTGAAATCGTGGAGGCTCCACCGGTCAAGCCAGCGATTCCTGAAGCACCAGCGCCAACAACAGCGCCAACACCACCTGCTACGCCTCCTACGAGCGGGCCTCCATCGGGTCCGCCCTCCGGCCCTCCATCTGGTCCCCCGAGTGGTCCACCATCCGGCCCACCGTCCGGTCCTCCGAGTGGCCCTCCCTCTGGTCCACCAAGTGGTCCACCCTCCAGCCCACCCTCCGGCCCACCCTCCGGTCCTCCATCCGGCCCACCAAGTGGTCCACCCTCCGGCCCTCCATCTGGCCCACCAAGTGGTCCTCCGAGCGGCCCGCCAAAGCGACCCAGCGATCTTTGAGGTGAATTCATGAGCGACGGGTTTGCAATGGAATTGTGCGGCAACAAGGCTGCGTGGCAAATCGTGCCCGAAGGTGTAACAGCCATTGATCTGGATGCAGTCGGTGCATTGATTCAAGCCTCAGGCTACACCGTTGGGATTCAAACTCGCCTTTGTTGGACCTTCACTGGCCCCTGCGATCTTACATTGTACCCCAGCGGTAAATTGCTTGTCAAGACTGAGAATAAAGAGCTCGCCCGTGAGGTTGCATCGCTTCACACTGGGCAGTGGGCACACGCATGAGAGGGTCAGAAATGACCGTCATTCCTGATGCTCTGGTCGCAAGGCTCGAAGCAGGTGATGTGATTGCCTACCCCACTTCGACCCTTCCCGGTTTAGCAACGCTTCCGAACACAACAGCCCTCGATGCTCTGTATCGACTGAAGCAACGACCTGCCACCCAACCGGTGAGCCTCGGTGTCCATTCATTGGAACAAGCGCGTCAATTGGTCGCTGTGCCTTCAATCGCAGAGGCGCTGTTGGAGGCATTCCCCCAAGGCTCATTGACGCTTGTTTTGGAGGCCATACAACCGCTCGATGCTCGATTGGGTGGAAGTCGGGTTGCTGTTCGTGTGCTTGCCCACCCAACGGCGCGGGCGCTCGTCAAGCGCGTTGGCCCCGTCACGGCCACAAGTGCCAACGCTTCGGGCGTTGAACCTCTTGGATCCTCCCAAGATGCAGGTGCTGAACTTGGCCTAGAACCCACCGCCATCCTTGCAGGCGTCTGTCCAGGGGGCAAAGGTAGCACGCTCGCTTCCCTCGCCAAAGATGCCTCACATCCCTCTGGATATTCGGTAACCATTATGAGAGAGGGCGTGGTACCTGCTAACGAGGTAGTCTCATGGATGTTGAAGAGAGTCTGAAGTATTGGCGCGATGCAGGGCACGTGGCTCGACGAACCCTCGAGGCAATGAAACTCGAACTTCAGCCCGGAAAAACCTTCCATGAAGTCATTGAATCCGCGGAACGATTCATTCACAGGCACGGCGGTAAGCCTGCCTTCCCAGGTACCATCCATACAAATGACCTCGCAGCTCACTTCACCACCAACCACTCCATCGAAGGTGTCGAGGGATGGGATGGAGAAACGGTGTTGCAAAAGGGCGATTGTGTGAAAATCGACTATGGAGTTCACATCAAAGGTCACATCGGCGACAACGCACTGACGTTTGAAGTTGGAAACACAAACAACCACACCGAACAAATCAAGGCGGCAAAAGAAGCACGGGACGCAGCGATTGAAGTCATGCACCCAGGCACACCTTGGTACAAGGTCGGCGCAGCAGCAGCACAACCTTCGATCGATGCTGGTTTCCAGCCAATCCGGAACCTCTGCGGCCACCAACTCAAACCTTGGGAATTGCACGCTGGTGTGTCCATTCCTTCCTATGCATGCGGACCTGACAACCGTGGATTCAAAGGCGTGGTCGAGGAAGGCAGCGTCTACGCTGTTGAACCGTTTAACACGACAGGCTCGTCTGGATTAATCGAAAACATCGGTTCACCCAGTTCCTCAAACATCTACAGGGTGACAGGGCTCACAACTTCACGCAAAGCAAGGGCAAAAGGGCAACTCAAACCACTTGGGGCTCAACTTGCTCGAAACCTCGAAGAACGTTATTCGACCCTTCCATTCGCAGAGCGTTGGGCCTATCCTATGTTGGAGAAACCCTTCCCAGATGCCGATGAAGCAAGCCGTCAAAGCAAGTGGAATGCGCTCGTGAAGAAGTTGATCAGCATCCGGTTTTTGGAAACCTACCATGCGCTTCGCTGCGTCGATGGCGGGAACATCTGTCAATTCGAACATACGGTCTACATCACGGATGGCGGGCCTGAAATTCTAACAGTCGAATGAAGCGAACATTTCTCGTTCAATGAACGGATGTCCTTTTTTCGCTTGAAAACCAATATAAACCGCGAGTGCCTCGGAGTTAACGAACAGGGCTGTTGAAGTTCATGTTGAGTGCATCCCATCCCCTCCGCATTACTCTCACCCTGTTCACCTCTTACTCACTCCAGCCTTGAGGCTGCAAAAAGTAACATTTCGAAATTACACCAATTTGCAAACATTCGCGCTATACGCGCTTACAAATCATATGCTCTAGTCCGGTTGGCGCGTCCGATCGACAAAACTTACATTCCAATAAACCACCAAAAAACGCTGTTTTAGGGCCTTTCCGCGAAGAATGGAGGCAATAGGATTAAATAAGCCGCCTGCGGTAGGGCACCTACCCCCGATTTCGGGAAGGAGGACAAAAATATGCAAAACGAAAATATGAACGATGAAGCTGTAAGCCCAGTTATCGCTACCATTCTAATGGTCGCAATTACTGTGGTTCTCGCCGGTGTGCTATATGTGTGGGCAAGTTCCCTCGCAGAAGGCAACACTGACGGAAACCTTGCTCTGTACCAATTCGGTGCAGAAGACGCAAACGGTGATACCACAATTGGAACTGAAGACAACTTGGTCCGTGTGACCATGAGCCAAGGCGGCGACTTGAACTGGGCTTCGATCTCAGTCAAGATCTCCGTGAACAACGGCGCACC
>Ga0209374_1003952_pt1 | contig 11146 bp, 9 predicted proteins | sample SaaInlLV_DNA_10m_FD_184683 | JGI IMG/M metagenome (GOLD analysis project Ga0209374, IMG submission 184683) | Marine microbial communities from expanding oxygen minimum zones in the Saanich Inlet - SI075_LV_DNA_10m (SPAdes) (version 2) | ecosystem: Environmental > Aquatic > Marine > Unclassified ...
TTTATTTTTCATTCTTATACAGCCATGTGAAGCGGGTTTTCCTAACCTTCCTTCTTCTGATGTTCCGTGTATGTAAATGTAACGACTAAAGGAATCAATTCCTTTTCCTTTGTTCTTTCCTTTTTCCCTGCCTTCTAGCCAAAATATCCTGCTAGTAATGTCATCAGTTTTACTTTTTGTCTCATCAGTATATATGGTTGCGATATCTCCATAAAATACTCTTCCTTTCATTCTTCCATTTATAGGGGTTTTAGTCCCAAATTTACCTACTATTCTGTGTAGTCCAATTGGTGTTTTGTTACTGCCAGCCTCACTTCCTATTCCGTATGCCGAACTTGAAATAATATATTCTTTAATAATGCTGTCCTTTTGTAAGTGATAAAGCTTTTGATTCTTTACAGAAACATAGAGTATTTCATTTGCAAAAGCATCTTTACTCTCTAAATAATTGTTTGCACGTTCAATTATTGAGTTTTGACCAAGTGTGCTGAAGCTAATAAAGCTGATTAAAATAAGGTTAAGGGTTCTGAACATAATTTCCAGTTTATAGGTTGTTTGTTATTGTTAATAAGTATTTTATTTGTTTTTGAGAAATGCTTACAGCCTAAAAACCCTCTGTAAGCAGAAAAAGGAGAGGGGTGAGCTGCAGTTAATATATGATGTTTTTCTTTGTCTATTAAAGCTGATTTTTTTTGAGCAAAAGCACCCCAAAGCAAGAAAATTATTCCTTCTTTTTTGTCTGATATTTTTTTAATGATACTATCTGTAAAAATTTCCCAACCTATTTTTTGATGAGAACCTGCTTCTTTTTCTCTAACGGTTAGGGTGGAATTAAGAAGTAGAACACCTTGTTCTGCCCAAGTGCTTAGGTTGCCATTATTAGAAATAGGAAGGTTTAAGTCGCTTTTCAGTTCTTTGAATATATTGCGCAATGATGGAGGTGTTTTTACTCCCTCAGGAACTGAAAATGAAAGTCCATGTGCTTGCCCTTTTCCATGATAGGGGTCTTGTCCTAAAATAACAACCTTTAATTCATCAATATTGGTTTGATTAAAAGCGTTAAAAATCATTTCATTTTCAGGAAAAATTGTGTGATGTTTTCTTTCGGCACTTAATTCAGAAATAATTTTCTTAAAATCATCTGATTTAATTTCCTCTTTCAAGAATGTTTTCCAGTCTGAATTAAGTTGTAGATTTAGTTTTTTCATTTAATAATTCCAAAGATAGCTAATATGTTTTAAAAATGTATTTTTGTCAAAATTTATTTTCAATGAAAAAAGTAGTCTTTTTTACAATCGCAATCGTATTAATTAGTTTTCTTTCTTCCTGTGCAGTATATGGTCATCAATGTCCAGGTGTGACTAAAGTTGATTCATCTGTTTCACTAGCTTAATAAATATTCTTTGGAAAAAGTAGAAAAAATAAAAAAGCCAAAATGGCTAAAAGTAAAGTTGCCTACTGGACAAGCCTATAAAGCTGTTAGAGGAATTACTAAATCACATGATTTGCATACTATTTGCGAAAGTGGTAATTGCCCAAATATGGGGGAATGCTGGGGTGCAGGTACTGCAACCTTTATGATTCTGGGTAATATTTGCACTCGTTCTTGTGGTTTTTGTAATGTGATGACGGGTCGCCCATTAGCAGTTGATATTTTAGAACCTAAAAAAGTAGCGCGTTCAGTTAAATTAATGGAAGTAAAACATGCCGTTATCACCTCTGTTGATCGTGATGATTTGAAAGATGGAGGCGCAAGTATTTGGGTGGAAACAATTAATGAAATACGAAAGGAGAATCCTAAAACAACTATGGAAACCTTAATTCCTGATTTTAAAGGAAGATTAAAAGATATTCAACCAATTATAGATGTTGCTCCTGAAGTGGTTTCACATAATATGGAAACCGTAAGAAGATTGACTAAAAAAGTGAGAATTCAAGCGAAATACGATAGGAGTATGGATACTTTAAGGTTTTTGCATGAAGGTGGAATTCGTACTAAGTCAGGAATTATGCTAGGTTTAGGTGAAACAGAAGAGGAAGTAGTTGAAACTATGCATGATTTACGAGCGGTTGGAGTTTCAATTATGACTATTGGGCAGTACTTACAGCCTTCCAAAAAGCATTTACCAGTAGTTGAATTTATTACACCTGAACAATTTGATAAATATAAGGAGATAGGTCTTTCTCTTGGTTTTCAGCATGTTGAAAGCAGTCCTTTGGTTCGTTCTTCTTACCATGCTGAAAAGCATATACACTAGTAATTAGTGAGTTTTATTCTTCTTCTAATTTTATTGTCTTTTAAAGTAGAAACACTATATTTGTATCCTTAATTTTATAATATAATTAATTTAGATATGAAAAATAAATTTTTACCTCTTTTTGTTGGAATGTTCTTGGCTTCAACTATGGTTTTTTCTCAAGGAAAGTGTGGTACTTATGAAGGTTCATTTGAAGATCAAAAACAAAAATATCCAGCTTTCTTTAAAGGATTAGAATCTTTAAATACTGAGTTGGAAGCTGATTGTAAATCTGCTTTAAGCAAAATGAAACACCTTAAAGTTGAAGGTGGTAAGAAAATTATTCCTGTTGTAGTTCATGTTATTCATGATTTAGGTTCAGAAAATTTATCTGATGCCGCTATTCAAGGAGCAATAGACGCTTTAAATAAAAATATAAATGGTCAATCAGATAAGTTTTTAAATCAATCAAACGGATATCCTTTAACGCCTGATATCTTTGCTTCTGTAGTTGGTGTAGCAAATATTGAATTTCGCTTAGCTAAGATTGATCCTAGTGGAAACCATACAACAGGAATTTTAAGAGTGCAATCGGAACTAACTAATCAGCCAGAAAACAGGAATGCTGTTAAAGGTTTAAGTTACTGGAATTCATATCAATATTTTAATATTTGGACTTTGAAAAAATTTGCAGATCAAGAAGGAGGTGAATTGTTAGGTTTTGCTCAATTTCCTTGGTCTGGTTCTATGTCAACTGATGGAGTGGTGTTGAAAGCAGGAGAGATGTCTGATGTAAATTCAACAACTTTAACACATGAGGCAGGACATTGGCTTGGTTTAAGACATGTTTGGGGGGATGCAGAATGTGGAGATGATGGGGTTAAAGATACTCCAACACATAAATATTCAAATGGTGCAGGCGAAAATCCAGGACCATTTCCTTCTCCAGCAACCTTCCCTTATCATGTTGGAACTGATGATGGCTGTGTGGCTGACTCTTTAAACCCTGCAGGAGAAATGTATATGAATTACATGGATTATACTAATGATAATTATGTCACCATGTTTTCTGCAGGTCAAGTAGGTGTAATGAATGAAACTTTAGATGGAGAATATGATGCAGAGACTAATACAACAGGAATAGGTTTTAGAGAATATATGTGGTCAGCTGATAATATTGCTTTAACAGGTGTTGCTGATGGTTACGTATCGCCAATCTGTAATCAAAATTCAGACTTTGCAAGTGCTACTGGAAAGTACTCTTTTTGTTTAGGTGAGAATATTGTATTAAAAGGTAATAAAACACAATTTCCGGCAGGAACTGTTAGTTCTCTTACTTGGGATTTTGGTGATGGTAATACAGATGATTTAAATGCTAATTCAGTTGTTCATACTTATGCATCTGAGGGTAGTTATGATGTGTTACTTACTATTGAATATGATGAAATAACGGAATCAAGAGCTGCTCGTTTATCTGATTTGGATTTAGTAAATGCAACTTCTTATGATTCAATTGTTGAAATCTTAAACGTACAAGGAACAGAAGCTGAATTATTAGCAATGAATGCTTCAAACATTAATCTACATCTTGATGATGATGGTTATAGTATTAATTCTATTTGGGTAAAAAATCAACTTACTACTGATAGTATTTTAGATGCATCACACATTGATACTTTAGTTGCAGATTCAGCTATTAATCCAATAACTGTATATATTAACTATGATAACTCTACTTCTTTCCCTGATTCTGTAGTGACAGGTGGGACTGATAGTATTTGGATTCATATTGATGGTAATAGCCTTTCTGCTCAGGATCTGTTATTAATAGGTGGTGCAGATAGTGTTTGGAATACCGACCTTCATGTTGGTTCCTTAGATACAATTATTGATTATAATTTTTATTATGATACAACTGTCTTGAATATATTAACATTTATTGATAGCACATATTTGTCTGCTGCTGATTCTGCATGGCTAGACGGGGCTGATTCTTCTTGGAGTGTTGATGGAGTTTTAGCTTCTGATTCAATTAGAGTTTATTTTGCTCATTTTAATATGGATACAATGATTACTATCTCTATTAATCCTAGCTCTACTTCACTGTCATACTCTGAATCATTAATGTTTAATACTGCTGATAGTACATGGAGTATTCAAACTATTATTGGTAGTGTTGATACAATTAGAACTTATCATGCACAATTTAATTACCCGTCATATAATGGCTACTATATAGATACTCTTTTCTATAGGGGTGTGGCAGAACGAACAACTTATATTGCTTATTATGCTAATTCCTGTGTGTCAACAACTGTAAAAGAAAATGTGATTACTATCTCTCCTGCCTCATCTTCAAATGCTGTAGGAAGTTATGCTTATGATTTTGAAGATGCTAATGAATTAACTGTTGATTGGCAGATAACTAAAGGTGCTCCAGAAGGAGAATGGAGTTTTAATGCAATTGAAAATTCTTCATGGGAATGGGTAAATGGTGTAGCTGTTAGTGGTTCAGCAGGATTAAAGATTGATAAAGATAATTTATCTTTAGGGACTGATGAATTAATCTCAGTAGCCTATGATTTAAGCGCATTAACTAGTCCTGCTATTAAGTTTTCGTATTCTGGAGCTTCAATAAATACCTTTCCTGTAAATGAATTGAATGTTTATTATTCTGATGATTGTGGTGAGGTATGGAGAGCTTTAGGTTCTTTAAGTAATATTCAAGTTGCTAATGCAGGTCTTTATGTCAACAATTTCCGTCCAGAATCTAGTGAATGGAATGATACAGTAATGACCAAATCTCAATTAAAGAATGATAATATCAAATTCAAAATTGAATATGTAACTAATGGTACTGCAAATAATTTCTATTTAGATAATATTCAAATTGGTGAAGAATCTACTTTGCATTTATCAACTAAAAGTTTATCTAGATTATCAATATACCCTAATCCAACTAGTGGAATAGCAGTAGTTGAGCTTGAAAATTTAGCTGAAATGGAAGTTGAGGTTAAATTAGTAAATATTTTAGGTGCTGAAGTTATGCACTTGTTTGATGGTGAAATAGTAAGTGATTACCATAGAATAGAGGATATTGATTTATCTATTCTTGAAACAGGAATCTACTTTGTTAAGGTAGTTTCTAATGGTAATGCTATTAAAACAGAGAAGTTAATTCTTAATAAGTAAGAATTTAATAGATATAAAAAGAAAGCCATCAGAAATGATGGCTTTTTTATTTGTTATAGGTTTTTAACTTAAGGTTTCCTTCTTGAAGTATAGCATAGGTATAGTGTGAGAGCCAATCGCCAGTATTGATGTATTTAGCTCTACTATCTACCTTTAATTCTAATGGAAGATGTCTGTGTCCGAAAACATAATAATCAACTGGCTTAAGCGTTTGTTGCTGCTGGCAGTATCCGAAAAGAATCTCTTTTTCATTACTTATGAAGTTAGCTTCTTCTCCACTTTTTCGGCTACCTCTGCTCCAGGTATGTGCTATTGTAAGTGCCAAGTTAGGATGCAAACGAGCGAAAGCCCATTGGCAAACTTTTGATGTAAATATCTTTCTTAAAAATTTATAAAGGTAATCTCCATTTCCAAGTCCATCTCCATGTCCTATGAATAGTTTTTTATCATCTTCTTCAATGATTATGTTTCTATGATGAATTGTAACGCCAACTTCTTTTTCAAGGTAGTCCTTCATCCATAGGTCATGATTCCCGACAAATAGATGTACGGGTGTACCGTTATCGGTTAGTTGCGCAAGTTTTCCTAATAGTCTAACAAATCCTTTAGGAACTACTGTTTTATATTCAAACCAAAAATCAAAGATATCACCTACTAAATAGATGGCTTTTGCATCTTTCTCAATATTAGTAAGCCACTGAACAATATGCTTTTCTCTCTTATGACTCTCCTGTAAGTTAGGAGTTCCTAAATGAAAATCTGATGCGAAATATATTTTGTCTTTTATCAAAATTATTTTTCTAATTCAGTTCTTAGTAATTGGTTTGCCAATTTTGGGTCAGCTTGTCCTTTTGATAGTTTCATTACTTCCCCCATGAATAGGCCAATCAACCCTTTTTTACCTCCTTTGTATTCAGCTACTTTCTCAGGGTATTTAGCTATTGCTTGAGTAATGTAACTCCCAAGCGCATCACTATCACTTTCTTGCACCCAGTTATTTTCAGTTGCAATTTCTTCAGCAGTTTTTTTGCTTTCTAACATTGTAGGAAATATCTTTGAAGTCGCTACAGTATTACTAACCTTTCCGTCATCAACAATAGCTATAAGTGTTGCTAGTCTTTCAGGAGTGATTGCGAAATCATTTATGTGTACTGCCTTTTCGTTTAGGTAGGATTTCACACTCCCGTTAACAAAGTTGGCTGCTGATTTGTAGTTTTTTGTGTATTTGCACAATGCGTTAAAGTAAAGTGCAATGCCTTTTTCATCAGTTAATATGTTGGCATCATACTCGGATAAATTATATTCTTTTGTAAAAATTAAAAAGAGTTCATTAGGCAAAGGAGGTAAGGTTTTTCTTACCTTATTAATGTATTCTTTTGTAACAATTACTGGTTGTAAATCTGGTTCTGGGAAGTAGCGATAATCATTTGCCTCTTCCTTATGTCTCATGGAGATAGTTGAGTTGTTAGCAGCATTAAAACTTCTTGTTTCATGGCTAATCTCTCCTCCAGTTTCTAATAATTCTATTTGTCTGTCAATTTCAAATTCAATGGCACGCATAACATTTCTGCTTGAATTCATATTCTTAACCTCCACTTTTGTTCCGAATTCTTTTGCACCTTTTAGCATTACTGAAACATTGGCATCACATCTTAAAGAACCTTCTTCCATGTTTCCGTCACAGATGTCTAAGTAGCGAACTAATTTCCTTACTTCCGTTATGTATTGGTATGCTTCCTCTGAGGAACGAATGTCAGGTTCTGATACTAGTTCAACTAAAGGTACACCTGCTCTATTTAAATCCACTAAAGTATTGAAAGGGTCTAAATCATGGATTGATTTTCCTGCATCTTCCTCCATATGAATCCTTGTAATTTTTATATTTTTAGGATTGCCATCTTTATCTTTTATTTGGATAGCTCCTCCATTACAAATAGGAGTTGTATCTTGTGTTATTTGATATCCTTTTGGTAAATCAGCATAGAAATAATTTTTACGAGCATATTCATTTCTTTCTCTTATATCAGAGCCAACTGCTATACCAAGCTTTACTGCATATTCAATTACATTAGTATTGCTTTTAGGTAATGTGCCTGGGTGACCAAGAGAAATTACTGATGTTTTAGTGTTGGGTACAGCACCATAAATATTCTCATCAGAAGAATAAGCTTTTGTTTTTGTAAGTAGTTGTGCGTGAACTTCTAGTCCGATTACTACTTCATATTTATCTCTTGCACTCATTTGTTTATTCAAAAATTACTTTTCCTGATTCAGTTCTTTTTCCTTCTTTTATCAAGGTGTAAAAGTACAAACCATTGCTCAAATTTCCTCTGTAAATTGTATTTTGATTTTTAGTTAATTTTTGCTCGTACACTTTCATTCCTAAAGTATTGTATAGCGTTATACTTTCAGCATTGCTATTAGAAATTATAAATTGTGTTTTTGCAGGATTAGGAAAGATATTATTACTTAATGTATTTTCAATAATTGAAGTGCTTGAGCTGCAATCAAAAATATAAAGCCCTGTTTGCATATCAGAAACAATAATATTTCCTGAAGGTAAATAAGGATATATTCCCCAAGCTCCTTTAAAGGAAGCATGGCTGTTTGGTGCATAAGTATCATATTCCCAAGTTTGAACAGGGTTGCTTGGGTCAGAAATATCAAAAACCCTTAAGCCATCATGGTAATAAGGAATGTAGGCTAAATCCCCTTTTATAATTCCGTTATGTGCCATTGATTGTGGATCAACACCAGAATTGAAAGTTGCTAAAACCGATATATTTGTTAGGTCAGCAACATCAAGTATTTTTACATCATATCCATGATTTTCATCTTGCATAATATAAACTGTTCCGTCATCATTTAGCCATCCTGAATGGTTATATCCAGCATCAGGATAAGAGGTGAATGTTGCTAACTGTACTGGCTGATCACCCATTGTATTTACCATAGAAAAATCGAATACTCTGAGTCCTTCATTTCCACAATTAAGGAATGCTGTATCATTTCTTACAAAGGCATCATGCACATGGCCGACTGCTCCAGTATAAGAATAAATTAAAGTAGGATTAGTTGGTGTGTGTAAATCATAAACATCCATTGCGGTATTAGATGCACAAGCGTATAGTTTTGCTGTTGCAGTATCAATATAAATATTATGTGATTTTGTAAATAGATTATTAGAATCATATACTGTCGTTACTGAATCAGGTAAAGTACTAACATCAATAATTTGTAAAGTTGATGAACTTCCTTCATCACACACTACATATAAGTATCCGTCAAAATCATGGTAATCTCTATGGATTACTCCACCACCTGTGTAAGCCCCAGCAACAAAAGCTACTTCTGTGCTGTTTACAGGGTCAGTAACATCAAAAAAGTGCGTACCTGCAGTGGAGCCGATAATGGCAATTTCTCTATCATTAACTACCATTCCCCAGCATTCATTGTAGGTGTTGTCATATGTCCATGAGCCTACAAGTGAAGTGTCCTGCCAGTTATAAAGTAGTGTTGCAGTTTGCTGTGCATTGCTACTTAGGGTAAGTAGTATGCTTAAAGATAAAATTAAATTTTTCATTATATTGATGCAATTAATTCTTTAATAATTAGAGTGAGTTTCGGCTCTGCCACTTCTGAAACTGCTTGTATTTCAGCATGAGTTACCTTTTTAATTTTACCAGGTACACCAAGGTCAGTAATTACGGACATGGCAAAACAAGGAATATCCATATGGCGAGCAACAATTACTTCAGGTGCGGTGGACATTCCCACAGTATCACCACCAATAATACGCATGTATTTGTATTCGGCTGGAGTTTCCAAAGTAGGACCAGTTAAAGCAATATACACTCCTTTTTGTACAGGAAGATTATTCACTTTTGCTACTGCTTCAGCCTTAGTAATTAGGATAGGGCAATACGGTTCACTCATATCAGGGAACCTTGGGCCTAGTTCTGCAATATTATGTCCTATTAACGGATTAGGAATTAGGTTAATATGATCGCTCAATATCATTAAATCTCCTATTTCATAATTAGGATTAATTCCACCACTAGCATTAGATACAATTAAATTTTTGATACCAAGTAACTTCATTACTCGTACTGGGAAAGTAACTTTTTCCATGCTGTATCCTTCATAAAAATGAAAACGACCTTGCATGGCCACTACTTGTTTTCCTCCAAGTTTTCCGAAAATTAATCTTCCTGTATGTCCTTCAACTGTGGATAGCGGAAAGTTAGGAATATCCTCATAAGAAATAGAATGTTCAATCTCTATTTCGTTTACTAATCCACCAAGGCCAGTTCCTAAAATGATACCAACTTCAGGGTTGTGGTTTGTTTTATTTTGTAAGAATTCAGCTGATTCTTTAATTTTTTGCAACATAATTTAATATTTGTTTTTCAAACTTTTCATTCTCTTCAAAGTCAATTTCTATGGCAAGATAGTACACATTTGCTGTGCCAAATTCCTCCTTAAAAGCTCGTAATTTTGTAGCGTCTTTTTCGGTGGTTAAGATAAGTTTTTTTGCACTACTGTCCTTATTGTATTTACTTAAGATATTTGCAATGTCATTATTTGTGTAATTGTGATGGTCGGCAAACTTTAGGTGCTTTACTTTGTGGCCAGCATTCTGCAGATAATCAACTAAGGGTTTTGGGTTGGCAATTCCGCTCACCAAGGTGATGCTTTGGTGCTCATCAGAAGTTAATTCTTTATTTGTGCTTATGCATTTCCAAGTGCAATAGTTAATGTGTGAAAAATAAGCTTTTTGATGCGCAAAAAGATGGATCCTTTCTAGCATTCCCTTTTTTAAAGTTGGGTTACTATTGTTAGGGGTTTTACTAAAGATAATAGCGTTTGCTCTTTCTGCTCCTTTTTTACTTTCCCTTAAATTACCAACTGGCATAAGGGAATCCTTATAGTAGGGGGAGGAGTATGGCGTTATGAGAATGTTAAACCCTGCTTTTATCCATCTGTGCTGATAGCCATCATCCAATAATATTACTTGTGTTTCAGGAAAATCTTTCAGGATTTGTTTTACGCCTTTATTCCTATTTTTTTCAACTACAACTAAGCAATTAGGATTGTTTTGCTTGAGTTGTAAAGGTTCATCACCTACTTCAGTAGCAATGCTTGTTGTTTCAATATATTGTAGGGTTGATGTTTTTCGTCCATATCCTCTGCTAAGGATAGCAACTTTATAGTCATTCTTCAGTAGGTTGATAATATACTGGGTGTGTGGTGTTTTTCCTGTACCACCTACCGATAAATTACCAATACAGATGATGGGAATGTTGTGAGTTTGGGATTTAAAAATTCCATAGTCGAATAACAAATTACGGATGGCAGTAATGCTACCGTAAATGAAAGAAAATGGAAAAAGTAAATAACGCATAGGGCAAAGATACAATTAGATGTTAGATATTAGTATTGAGAATTTAGATTTCAGCTGCTGGTAGTTTTTCAGGTGTGTTCTGAATTTATATTTGCCTGTTAAATATTTAGTTTCGTGTGTTAAATATTTAGTTTTGCCTGTTCTGAATTTATTTTCGTGTGTTCTGAATTTAGTTTTGCCTGTTCAAAATTTATTCCTGTGTGTTAAATATTCTTGCTAGCCTGTTAAATATTTAGTTTCGTGTGTTAAATATTTAGTTTTGCCTGTTAAATATTCTTGCTCAGGACTTAAAGTGAGGCAACTGATTGGAAAT
>Ga0209374_1003957_pt1 | contig 11142 bp, 7 predicted proteins | sample SaaInlLV_DNA_10m_FD_184683 | JGI IMG/M metagenome (GOLD analysis project Ga0209374, IMG submission 184683) | Marine microbial communities from expanding oxygen minimum zones in the Saanich Inlet - SI075_LV_DNA_10m (SPAdes) (version 2) | ecosystem: Environmental > Aquatic > Marine > Unclassified ...
ATCAACAATGCGGCCAATGATGCGCGGCACAGCACGGCAGATGTCACAGAAGATTTTTGGGACCAGATGGTGCAAATCAATCTTAAAGCCTACTTCTTTTCCTGCCAAACGGCCCTACCGCAGATGCAAGCCGCCGGCTTTGGCTCAATCATAAATTTCAGCTCTATCAGTTATATGATGGGAAATGCAGGCTATCCCATTTACACCGCCTGCAATTCCGCGATCAACGGAATGACCCGCAGCCTCGCACGGGAATTTGGACCCGACAAAATTCGCGTCAATGCTTTGGCACCGGGTTGGGTTCTGACGCAAAAGCAAAAAGATCTCTGGGTCACAGAAAAAGGGTTGGCGGCCCATGTGGCACGACAGTGCCTCAACGAAACCTTAGAGCCAGAGGATATCGTCGGAGGCTGCCTGTTTCTCGCCTCTCAATCCTCGAAAATGATGACCGGCCAAGCCTTGGTTATCGATGGCGGCGTGGTTACCACAGGATGACGATGACAGCCGATTGGATCGCCGTAGATTGGGGCACAAGCACGCTGCGGGCTTGGGCGATGAGCCAGGATGCGCAAGATTTAGCCACCGCCTCAAGCACAGACGGCATGGGGCAGTTGGCCTCAGCAGAGTTTGAACCTGCATTGTTGCGACTTGTGGAGCCTTGGCTTGAAGTGTCCAAGCCAACCCCCGTCATCGCCTGCGGCATGGTCGGCGCCAAACAAGGTTGGGTCGAAGCGACCTATGCCCCAACCCCCTGCAAGCCTCAATCAAGGTTCACCACGGCCCCAACCAGTGATCCAAGGCTCAACGTGCATATCATCGCCGGCGTCAGCCAATCCGAACCAGCCGATGTCATGCGCGGCGAAGAAACGCAAATAGCTGGGTTCCAGCGTCTAAATCCAAAATGGGATGGGGTCATTTGCCTGCCGGGCACCCATACCAAATGGGTGCAAATGAGCGCGGGCGAGATCGTGAGTTTTCAGACATTTATGACCGGCGAAATTTTCGCCCTTCTCTGTACCTCCTCGGTTCTTCGCCACTCTGTCGTCGGCGAAACCTGGGAGGACGACGCCTTCCTGAGGGCTGTGGACGAGGCCATGTCCAGACCGGAAGCCTTAGCGGCGCGGCTGTTTGGGATCCGGGCCCAGGATCTTCTACATGGTCTCCCCCCCGCCTCTGCCCGCGCGCGCGTTTCGGGCCTCTTAGTCGGCGCGGAATTGGCCGCCGCGAAACCCTATTGGATCGGACAATCAATTGCCATGATTGGCGCGCAAGCGCTCTGCGATGGTTATGCAGCAGCGCTTTCAGCGCAGCATGTGCCCGTAATTCGCACCGATACCAGCCAAATGACCCTAGCCGGGCTCAAAGCAGCCTATGCCACTTGGAAGGAAACCCCATGACCCGTCCCATCATCGCCATTTTGCGCGGGGTTAAGCCGGAGGAGGTCTTAGCGATTGCAGATGCAATTTTGCAGGCCGGCATTGAAAAAATCGAAGTCCCGCTGAATTCTCCCTCCCCCCTTATCAGTATCGAAGCTCTGGCCAAGGCCTATGGCGCTGATGCCTTGATTGGGGCCGGAACAGTGCTGACATCCCAAGAGGTCACGCAGGTGGATCAAGCCGGGGGCCGTTTGGTGGTGTCTCCAAATTGCGATGTAGAGGTGATAAGTACCGCGGTCGCCGCCGGTCTTCAAAGTTGGCCCGGGATCTTTACCCCGAGCGAGGCATTAACAGCTCTCAAAGCGGGGGCAACGGGCCTGAAGCTATTTCCAGGCGACATGGCGCAGCCGCGCGGTCTAACGGCAATGCGGGCAATTTTACCGGCCGGCACGCAAGTCTATGCGGTGGGCGGCGCTCAGCCAGATAATTTTTCCGATTGGATTGCCGCCAGTGCCGATGGCTTTGGCCTTGGTTCGGCCATATACAAACCAGGTGACACGCCACAGATCGTTCAACAAAAGGCGCGCGCCATTGTCGCCGCATTCGATGCCGCATGGTAAGCGTTTTCGACACCCGCCCTTGCAGCCTGGGCGAGGGTCCGCTCTGGCATCCTTTGCGCGGCGAACTCTTCTGGTTTGACATCAACGCCCATCAATTGCTCAGCAAAACCGCCGTTTGGCAATTTGATGAATATGTCTCTGCCGCCGGTTGGATCAGCAAGGATGAGTTGCTCGTCGCCTCTGAAAGTCAGCTGTTTCGCTTCCATCTTGGCGATCAGACTCAAACGAAAATTTGCGACCTCGAAGCAAACAATCCCATTACACGGTCCAATGATGGGCGCTGTGATCCCCAAGGTGGGTTTTGGATTGGCACAATGGGTAAGAAAGCAGAGGCGAAGGCCGGCGCGATTTACCGATATTACCAAGGTGATTTGGTACGGTTTTTCCCTGAGATTACCATTCCTAATGCGATATGTTTTGCACCAGATGGGCATACCGCTTATTTCACCGACACCCCGCTCCGGCAAATTCTTGCGGTGAATCTGGATGCGGATGGCTGGCCATGCAGCGCGCCGCGCGTGGCGGTCGACCTGACCGGAACGGCCGACAATCCTGACGGTGCCGTGGTGGATGCGCAGGGCAATATTTGGAACGCTCAATGGGGCGCGGCGCGCCTGGCATGTTACAGCCCAAAGGGCGTCTTGTTGCAGACCCTAGAAATCGGTGCCGCGCATGCCACATGCCCCGCCTTTGCGGGAGCCAGCGGCCAAATTTTTTGTACCAGCGCAACGGAAGGAATCGCGCCGGAGGCCCTGACTGGGCATGATGGCCAAACCTTTGTTGCCGAAGTCTCCGCCATCGGACAGCTTGAACATCAGGTCATTTTGTGAGGTCCCAATGAAACGCAGCCTAGGAGTTTGTTATTATCCAGAACATTGGCCCGAAGAGATTTGGGATCGCGATGCGCAATTGATGGCTGAAACCGGTCTCACCTGGGTGCGGATTGGTGAATTTTCTTGGTCGTGCCTTGAGCCGCAGCCGGGACAATTTGACTGGGGTTGGCTGGACCGCGCAATTGCGGCTTTGGGAAAAGCGGGCCTCAAGGTCATCTTGGGCACACCCACCGCCACCCCGCCCCGCTGGATGCTGGACAAACATCCAGACATGCTGGCCCATGGCAGCAACGGCGAGATCCGCAAATTTGGCTCGCGGCGCCACTATTGTTTTAGCCATGCCGCCTACCGAGAAGAGGCCCGGCGTATCACCCGCCTGATGGCCGAACGCTATGGCGCAAACCCGATCATTGCGGCATGGCAGACTGACAACGAGTATGATTGTCACGATACTGCCATCAGTTATTCGACTCATGCCAAACACGCGTTTCAAGACTGGTGCGCCCAGCGCTATCAATCCCCACAAGCGCTCAATGCAACTTGGGGCAATGTATTTTGGTCTATGGAGTATGCCAGTTTCGATCAGTTGGATTTGCCCAATCAAACCGTCACCGAACCAAACCCCAGCCATGTCTTGGCCTTTCGTAGGTTCTCATCCGATCAGGTCGTGATGTTCAATCGCGTACAATGTGACGAAATTCGCAAATATTCGGATCGTCCCATCATTCATAATTTCATGGGCCGTATCACCGCCTTTGATCATTATGACCTGGGTGCAGATTTGGATATATCGTCCTGGGACAGCTACCCTATGGGGTTTTTGCTGGACCGCGTTGGAGCCGATGAAACCGCGCAAGCGCATTATCTGCGCCAAGGTGATCCAGACTTTCAAGCCTTCCATCATGATCTGTACCGCGCCACCTCCGCTGGGCGCTGGTGGGTGATGGAGCAACAGCCCGGCCCGGTCAACTGGGCACCATGGAACCCCGCTCCCCTACCGGGCATGCCCCGCCTTTGGGCGTGGGAGGCTTTTGCCCATGGCGCAGAAACCGTGTGCTATTTCCGCTGGCGGCAAGCGCCATTCGCGCAAGAACAAATGCACGCAGGCCTGTTGCGCCCTGACCGCAGTCCCGCCCCGGCCCTAGCCGAGGCCGCCCAGGTCGCCGCAGAGTTGGCAGAGGTGCCATATGTTGGCACGGCAACAGCCCCGGTTGCGCTGGTTTTTGACTATGACAGCGCCTACGCTTGGGAAAGCCAACCTCAGGGCGCAGATTTCGATTATTTCCAGCTGGTGTTTGACTGTTATCGGGCTTTGCGGCGGGCCGGCCTCTCGGTGGATGTCGTGCCCAAATCCGTCGATCCCAGCGCCTATAAAATCACCTTCGCCCCGGGCCTGTTGACCGTACCAGAAAGCCTGCGTGGCGGTTTGGTTGTGGCGGGCCCTCGGGCCGGATCCAAAACCGAAGAGCTGACCATCCCCGAGGGTCTTGGCCCCGATATTACCGACCTTTCCACAAAGGTCACCTTCGTGGAAAGCCTTCCACCTTTTGCGCCAATGGCCCTGGACGGGGGTGGGGCATTTATAAAGTGGCGTGAAGCCATAGAAACCACGGATACCGTGATCTTGCGCTTTGAAGAGGGCGCTCCCGCAGCTGTGCGCAATGCGCAGATGATCTACATTGCCGGATGGCCCGATGCAGCAGGCTGGCGGCGAATTCTGGAAATGCTGACAGAGCAAGCCGGACTTGACCTGATGGATTTACCGCCAGATTTGCGCCTGCGGGAAACAGACAGCCATAGGTTTTGGTTTAACTACGGACCGCGCAGCGTGACCTTCCATGGGATGACCCTGCCAGCTGCAGGTGTGCTTTGGGAGTCCAAATAATGCAACCCGAAACTTTTGGACAGGTGGCCGATGGGCGCTATGTGCAAAAAATCACCCTGCGCTCTGAACAGCTCACCGTCACGATCCTGACCCTCGGCGCGGTGATCAATGATGTTCGGCTGACCGGCGTGCCCTGGCCCCTGACCCTCGGCAGTCCTGATGTGGCGGGCTATGAGGGGAAATTAAGCAGCTTTGGCTCCTTCATAGGACCCGTCATAAATCGGATTAAAGGCTGCACCGCCAAGATTGACGGAAAGACCTACAGGTTTGAAAAGCACCATTCTGGCAATTTGACCCAGCATTCCGGGAGCACCGGCATGCATCGGCAGATTTGGAGTATTGCCGAGTATGGATCAGACCATGTCGTGCTAACGTTGCACTTGCCGGATGGATTGGGCGGCTTTCCTGGGAACCGCGAGATCACGCTGCGCTATGAGATTGAGCAGGCCAGCCTGCGCATGACCGCCAAGGCCACCAGTGATGCACCGACCCCCTTCAACCCCGCCAATCATTCCTATTGGTCCTTGGACTCGAAGCCGGGCTATGGTGGGCAGACGCTTCAAATTGCCGCCGATCACTACAGCGAACCAGATGCAGAGTTGATGCCCACGGGACGTATCTTGCCTGTGGACCACGGCCTCAATGATTTCCGCGCCGAACGCACCTTGGCAGGCGACGCACGCGACTTTTATGATCTCAACCTCTGTCTTGGCGCCACAAAAGCCCCGCTGCGCCCGATTGCGACCTTGACCGGGCGGGAAGGGGTTTGCATGGAGATGGCCACAACCGAATGCGGGCTGCAGCTTTATGATGGAGGCACAATCGACGGACGCGATTATCCAACCCATCACGGCGCGCCCTATGGGCCCCATGCCGCGCCGGCGCTCGAGGCACAAAGCTGGCCAGGTTCATTGGACCAATGTCATTTTCCCGATATTATATTGCGCCCCGGAACTCCCTATCACCAAGTCACAAGCTGGACCTTCTCCACCAAGCGGATAGGGTAGGTGTGAAGTTGAAAAGGGCTGATTCATGACTGACATCCTCATCCACCCCCTAACTCAAGACGCTTTCGCCCCCTATGGTGATATTCTGGCGCTGAAATCCGCGCCCGATAAGCTCATCAATCAAGGGCTTTGCGGCCGGCATCATGATTTGGCATTGATGGATTTCGGAGCGGACGGCCGGACAGGTATCAGCTTATTTGACGCCACACCGCGCAGCCTCCCCTATGTTTTGGAACTGGTGGAGCGGCATCCAGAAGGCTCGCAGGCCTTTATCCCCATGACTGAGAATCCTTTTTTGGTGATAGTGGCTCCAGATGAAAACGGCATTCCCGGCCGCCCCTTGGCCTTTCGCACAGAGGTTGGACAGGGAATAAACTTTCACCGCAATATCTGGCATGGTGTGTTAACCCCCCTGTTCGCCCCCGGACTATTTGCCGTCGTAGATCGGATAGGCAACAGCGCAAATTTAGAAGAATACTGGTATGAAGTACCCTTCACAGTCTCAGGAGATGTGACATGAAAGACATTCAAGAGCTTAAAGACTTAAACGCAAGGCAGATATGGCACCCGATGGGTCATCCGGGTGATTTGCAAGCCAATGCCCCCACCATCATTGACCGTGCCGAAGGCGTGCGCATCACTGACATAGATGGCCACGAAACAATTGACGCCGTCGGCGGTCTCTGGTGCGCCAATCTGGGCTATTCCAACGACGTGGTAAAACAGGCAATCTCAGACCAATTGTCCAAGCTTCCCTATTATTCTGCCTTCGCCGGCACCAGCAACGCTCCTGCGATTGAAGCGGCAGAGACGGTGGTGAATTTCTTCGAACCAGATGGTATGGCACGGGCATTTTTCACCTCTGGCGGCTCTGACTCGGTGGAAACCGCCTTGCGGTTATCGCGCCAATATCATCGCTTGCGCGGTCAACCGCAGCGGATCAAATTTCTCAGTCTCAAGAAAGGCTATCACGGGACGCATTTTGGCGGTGCCTCTGTAAATGGCAATGCTCGGTTCAGAACGGCCTATGAGCCCTTGCTACCGGGCTGCTATCACCTGCCCTCACCCTACAGCTATCGCAATCCATTCAATGAGAGCGATCCGGCCAAATTGGCGCAATTGGTGGCTCAAGCCATGGAAGATGAAATCTTGTTCCAAGATCCTTCCACTATTGCCGCTTTCATTCTGGAGCCGATCCAGGGCGCAGGCGGGGTGATCGTCTATCATGAGAGCTTCATGAAACTGGCGCGGGATATTTGCGACAAATATGGCATCTTGATGATCTCAGATGAGGTGATCACTGGCTTCGGTCGTACCGGCGATTGGTCTGGCGCGCGTCATTGGGGCGTGCAACCTGACATGATGACCACAGCCAAGGGCATTACGTCCGCCTATTTCCCTGTTGGAGCCACTTTATTGAATGCCAAAGTGGCAGAGACCTTTGAAAGCGATCAATCCGGTGAGGGTGGAATTTTTCATGGCTATACCTACTCGGCTCACCCTGTGGGCATGGCGGCGGTTAATGCCTGTTTGAGCGAGACGGTGCGGCTGAACCTAAAGAGCAATGCCGCAGTCCGGGGCACCCAGCTCCATAACGGATTGAAAACCCTGCAAGAAGAATTTGACATAATCGGCGATGTGCGCGGCGGACATGGGTTGATGGCCGCGGTTGAGTTGGTCTCTGATCGGGATGCAAAAACTCCAATGGACATGCCCAGCCTCAAACGCGCCCATAAAGCCTGCTATCAATCTGGCACGATGGTGCGTATGGGCGGCAACAATCTTTTGATGTCCCCACCCCTGACGCTAACAGAGGCAGATGTGTCAAAAATCTTGGATGATCTTCGCGTTGGTCTCAAAGCCATCTAAACCGTCAGCGGGACGGTTTGAACGCCATCCCGCATAGAGCAAAATTTCGACATCATCTCAAGCGAATGTAATACTTTGGTGGCACGTCTTTCGGAAGGGTATTGCTTAATTCAATACCTTAACGGTTATCCCTGCGCTTAAGCTTTGCCCCAACCGCCACCTCCAGGGGTTGCCAATCCGAAAATGGACCCTGCTGGCAGATCAATCTCATCGTTTCCTTGCAACGCAATCTGCTGACCATCCGGCAATTCCGCCCAATTTTCACCGGTGACGCCCATGCCACCTCCCGCGGCTCCAAACGGCGGGACGGTCCGGTGAGAGCATAGGGTTGTCACTGTCACATCCGTTAAAAACTCCAAGCGCCGCAGGGCCCCGTGCCCCCCGCGATACGCGCCAGCGCCCCCCGATCCCCGCCGAATGGCAAAGCTCCGCAAGCGCACAGGAAAACGGCCTTCCAAAATCTCAGGATCCGTCATTTTCGTATTTGTCATATGAGTTTGCACCGCATCACAGCCGTGAAATCCCGGCCCAGCGCCCGTGCCGCCAGCAATGGTTTCATAATTTTGAAACTCCGCATTGCCCCAGACAAAATTATTCATAGTGCCTTGGCTGCCAGCCATAATGCCTAGCGCCCCAATGAGGGCGTTGCAGGCCGCTTGACTGACTTCTGTGTTGCCTGCAATCACCGCAGCCGGATAGGCCGGGTTGAGCATAGAATTTTCTGGCACGATAATATCCAGCGGCTTGAGACAGCCCTCATTTAGCGGGATATTTTTTCCAACCATCATACGGAATACATACAGCACCACCGCCCGTGAAACCGCAAAAGGCGCGTTGTAATTGCCTGGATGCTGCGCACTAGTGCCCGTGAAATCGACGCAGGCCCGACCAGAGGCATGATCGATTTTCACGGAGACTTTGATCTGTTGGCCGGTGTCCATAGGATAAACAAAGCTTCCGTCCTTCAGATCCGCGATCACTGCGCGTACACTCTGCTCCGCATTGTCCTGCACATGCCGCATATAGGCCGTGACTGCCGCCGCCCCATAGCTGTCTACCATGCGCAACAATTCGCGCCGTCCCGTTTCATTGGCGGCAATCTGCGCTTTGAGATCGGCCATATTTTGCGAAATATTGCGAGAGGGGTATCTGCCCGACGACAAAACGTCGATGGCCGCGCTTTCGCATAGGGTTCCCGCGCGGACCAATTGCACATTGTCAATCAGAACCCCCTCTTCCTCGATATGCTGGCTGTCGGGGGGCGCGGATCCTGGCGTGCGGCCGCCGATATCCGCATGATGCCCACGCGAACCGAGCCAATAGGCCGGTTTGCCCGCAACAAAAACGGGCGTGACAACGGTGACATCTGGCAAATGCGTGCCGCCATTGTAAGGGGAGTTCAGCATAAAGGCATCGCCCTCTGCAATCGACGGGTTTTGCTGCATGACTGTTTTGATGCTGTCCGACATGGAGCCCAAATGCACCGGCACATGCGGCGCATTGGCCACCAAGTCCCCTTGCCCGTCAAAAATGGCACAGGAAAAATCAAACCGCTCTTTGATATTTACCGACCAGCTTGTGTTGGCCAATGTTGCGCCCATTTGGTCCGCAATAGACATAAAGCGGTTTGACATCACCTCCAGGAGGATCGGATCTGCCTTCGTGCTGGCCAGATCGCGTGGCCTACGGGCAATATGCTCCAAGATCAAATTTCCAAGCGCATCTTGCCGTGCTTGCCAGCCCGGCTCCACCACATTGGTCCCGGTGGGTTCAATGATTATGGCCGGACCCGAGATCACCTGATCGTTCCGCAAAAGCCCGCGGTCATAGACTTGGGTGTCATGCCAGGTTTTGCGGTACAGCTTGCTTTCACCAACAGGCACGCCGGCACCAAAATTCTGGGATGGGGTTGCCGCATGCGTCATCTCGCCAATAGCCTCAACACTGAGCATTTCATATTGCAGCTTGCGATCGGGCGAGGCAAAGCCAAAGCGCGCCATATGCGCGGCCTCAAAGTCCGCAACCATTTTTTGTTGCCCGCCGTAGGCGACGCCCAAAGATTGATGAGATCCCTCGTAGCGCAGATGCGCAGTGATTTCGAGCCGCGGGTCAGTGATGCCCTGACTAAGCAATTCCGCCCGTGCGGCCTCTTGCAATATTGCCAACCGCGCCGACACCTGGTCGGCGTCCGATAGATCGCAATCTAACTGCCCTTCTCGCAGACAGCGCACATCAGCCAGCCCCATGCCATAGGCGGAGAGGACACCGGCAAAAGGATGGACCATCACCCGCGACATACCCAGGGCTTCGGCCACCAAACAGGCATGCTGCCCTCCCGCCCCACCAAAGCTCTGAAGCGTATAGGACGTGATGTCATGGCCGCGCTCGACACTAATTTTCTTGATCGCATTGGCCATATTCTGCACGGCAATATCCAAAAAGCCCTGCGCCATATCTTCTGCCGTCCCCTCCAAACCATGCTGTGGCGCCAAGGCTTCGATCCTTGCGACAGCCGCCTGCGCATCCAAGGGCAATGTGCCGGATGCACCAAAAACAGCGGGAAAATAATCTGCAGAAAGCGCGCCCAAGATCACATTGCAATCCGTGACAGTTAAAGGCCCACCGCGGCGGTAGCTGGCCGGGCCAGGATCAGCGCCGGCACTTTCCGGTCCCACTTGGAACCGGCCGTCGCGGTAGCTACAAATTGAGCCACCACCGGCCGCCACCGTATGGATATCCATCATCGGTGCCCGCATGCGCACACCGGCCACTTCGGTCTCAAAACTGCGCTCAAATTTGCCGGCAAAATGACTAACATCGGTGGAGGTGCCGCCCATGTCAAAGCCAATCAGCTGATCAAACCCTGCTTGTTGACCAGTTTGCACCATGCCGACAATGCCGCCTGCGGGACCAGATAGAATGGCATCTTTGCCTTGGAACTTTTGTGCATCGGTCAGCCCACCGTTCGACTGCATAAACATCAATGCTTTGCAATTTCCACCGACATTCAATGCCCCCGCCACCTGATCCACATAGCGCCGCAAGATTGGAGACAGGTATGCGTCCACCACGGTGGTATCACCGCGCCCAACCAACTTGGCCAGGCCAGACACCTCATGAGAGGTCGAAACTTGTGAAAAGCCAAGCTCGGCGGCCAGTTGTGCCAATTGCTGCTCGTGAACAGGATTTAGATAGGCATGCAGCAGCGCAATTGCGATGGACTGCACCCCCGCCGCACGGGCCGCTTCCATATCGGCGCGGGCGCGGGAAAGCTCCAAGGGCGTGAGAACTCTACCCGCTGCATCCAGGCGCTCTGAAACCTCTACAACGGTGTCATAGAGCAGTTCTGGTCGCGAAATTTGCATGGCAAATAGATCGGGGCGGGTCTGATACCCGATTTCAAGTAGATCACCAAAGCCCTCGGTGATCATCAAAAGCACTCTTGCGCCCTTACGTTCCAACAAGGCATTGGTGGCCACAGTTGTGCCCATCTTCACCGCGGCAATATCAGCCGCCTCCAGATCTGTTTCGGCGAGTATGTGGCGGATTCCA
>Ga0209374_1003959_pt1 | contig 11139 bp, 7 predicted proteins | sample SaaInlLV_DNA_10m_FD_184683 | JGI IMG/M metagenome (GOLD analysis project Ga0209374, IMG submission 184683) | Marine microbial communities from expanding oxygen minimum zones in the Saanich Inlet - SI075_LV_DNA_10m (SPAdes) (version 2) | ecosystem: Environmental > Aquatic > Marine > Unclassified ...
TGCGTGTAGCACTATCCGGTTTAACAATGGCCGAATACTTTCGAGATGAAATGGGGCAGGACGTATTGTTATTTGTAGATAATATTTTCCGGTTTTCACAAGCAGGCTCAGAAGTTTCTGCTCTTCTTGGAAGATCTCCTTCCGCCGTTGGTTACCAACCCACACTTTCCGAAGAAATGGGAATTCTACAAGAACGAATTACTTCGACCAAAAAGGGCTCTATTACTTCTTTCCAGGCAGTTTATGTCCCTGCGGATGATCTTACTGATCCAGCACCTGCTAATACATTTGCTCACCTTGATTCCACTATCGTTTTAGAACGTTCAATCGCAGAACTTGGGATTTATCCTGCGGTAGACCCTCTTTCATCTGTTTCGAATGCACTCTCGCCCGATATTGTTGGTGAGGAACACTTCGCAGTCGCACGTGGAGTTCAGGAAGTACTTCAGTCTTACAAGGACTTACAAGATATCATTGCAATCCTCGGCTTAGACGAATTATCACCCGAACAAAAACAAACTGTTTTTCGTGCCAGGAAGATTCAAAAGTTTTTATCCCAACCCTTTCATGTTGCTGAAGTTTTCACAGGGGTTGCTGGTCAATATGTTTCCGTAAAGGATACTATCAAGGGATTTAAAATGATTCTAGACGGCGACTTGGATGAGGTATCTGAAAATGATTTCTACATGAAAGGCGGAATTGACGGGGTTATAAACCAAGAAAATTCCTAATTAATACCGAGTTCAAAAGATGCCAGTTATCCTAGAAATTGTTACTCCAGATTCAATCGCCTTTTCGGAAGAGGTTGAACATGTAGTGGTACCAACAGTTAATGGTAAAATCGATTTATTACCAAAGCATATTCCGATCATTGATCGAGTAATAGCGGGTGACATCAAAATTAAATGGAACGGTGAAGAGAAAATTTTGGCGATCGGTTCAGGATTTGTTGAATCATACGGAAATAAGGTCTCTATTATAGTCGATCAAGCAGTGGATGTGTCCAACGAGGACGAACTTGCGATTGAAGAAGCTACTAACAGGGCAAAAATTGCCTTGGAAGAAGGTAAGAAAAGTAAACTCGACCAATCACAAATTGATTTGCTCGAAGCCGCTGCCCGCTTTGAAATGGCAAAGAAAATTGCCCGAAAAAAATCTGGTTAACTAATTTAATTTTATAGGATAAATACGCCTTTTATTGATTTCACTACCAATGGGCAGATTTTTTTTCCTGTACCGACCTAATTTTACTACTTAGCACTTGCATTTTTCCCGATGCTAGATGTGAATTATATGTGTTTCATTTACCGTGCCCAAATGAAATTATATACTATAACATCATTGCCCAATGAGAAAAAAAGTTGAACGCGAACCCGATCTTATTGAATTCAAAGTTAACTATACTCTAGACGAGGATCTGCCTGTTGAGAAGTATTTTATGGCTTATAATTCAACAGAAGCACTGAAAGCATTTGCCCAGTCCTGTGTGAAGTTCCTTGATGAGAAAAAACTTCCTGATGTCGAGCTAAACTGCTTTCTCAACAGTTATGCCAAACCTGGTGAGACTTTCATAAATAAGCCAGAATTAATCCCTGCCCCGGAACCAATACCTGAATTAGACGATTCCATACTAAAAGAGTATGAAGACAAAAAAAGAAAAGAAGCTGAAAACGAATTGGCTCCAGTTCTTAATAATTCTGATAGCTCAGATTCAGTAGAATTAGGAGCATCAGAGCAACTAAATGAACAGACTGATAACTTCTCTGCACCTGTCATAAAAGAAGCTTTAATCGATCCAAGGACCGTACATGCAGAACTGGAAGCCAGAAGGGATAAAGAAATTCAAACTATTTTTGGCAAAAATAAAAGAAGTTTAGAAAACTTCGAATATTTAACTACAAAAACAAATCAAAGAATTCGAGTGATTAATCATCGAATTAAAATTGTCGAATTTTCAGAATATTTTAAGTGGTCTGATAAATGGGTAGATACACCACTACCAAATCAAATAAGTAATTGATTACTAATACTTAAAGGATTAATAATCTCCAAAAAAGTGGTGGGCCCTGTCGGGCTCGAACCGACGACCTGGCGATTATGAGTCGCATGCTCTAACCAACTGAGCTAAGGGCCCTGGCAATTCTTATTACACAATCAAAACTTTTATTCAAGCAACTTAAGTTAAATTGAGAATTGTAGTTCAGAATAAATTTTTTTTAGTATTTATTTAGATTACTTGTGTAAATCTTTGATAAAGTGGATAAATATTACCCATATTGTCTTTTAACATTAAATGAGGCATGATCTATTCTCTATCTTTTTAATCTCTTTACTAATCCAAAAATACCATGAAATCAGTCGATGTTAAAAGTAAACAATCAGCTTTAGGAATCGGTGCCAGTTACTCCTCCGATACTGATGAATATCAAGAACTTATTAACTATGCGAACCTCAAGCTTGCTACATTAGCTCTTCCAACAGTAGGAGATCAAAGCCATAATCCTGCCATACGCTTAAGTAGTTCCTTAATTAAAGAATACCGCGAAAAAGTACGATTACTAAGAGGACACTTATGTCCAACCGATGAGCGCATACAAAATTTTCTAAGTAAAATTTTAGGTAGCGACCGACCCAGTCTACCCACTGAATCCTTTGTTCTAGATCGTCATGGATTAGCTCGAGTCACTTCATTGCCCCTCGACGGTAGTTCTTTTCAGTCAAAAATAATCAATTCTTATAAAGTAGCACAAGGAGTTCTCCACAATCCATCTCGGGACAGACGGACAACCTCGGGAGTTTTTCATGTCGCTGATGTTGGATTACCTGCTCCCGACGATAAAAAAGTCGTTCCCTTAAAAGCAGCCAAAGAGTTGTTAAGGGTTGCTTTAAATCCACCAGGAGAAGATATGGTCTTCCCCTTTGCGTCTAATGAAAAAGACCCGGCAAAGTGTTGGGTTTCCCTTTTATTAAGGCCTGTGGTATGCCCGGAGGTTGAAGGTTTTATACGCGAAAAATCTTTGGAAGTACGTTTCTTCGCACCGGGTGGATGTGTCGCCAACCTTGACTTTGTTGAAAGCATTTTTGGAAACGGAGGGGACCCTTTTCTAGCTGAAAACGATGCTGGACTCGATATCGAAAGTTGGACAGGACATACAGGTTGTGTCATTGTGGCTCCTCATTTAGCCGGAACACCGAAGAAGTTGCTTCAATTACCCAAAAAGTGTGATGCTACTGATAGGCAAATTCGAGACGGTATGTACTTTGATGATCCTGATGAAGCCTACAACGGAGGAGATCCTTTTAAACTTACATTTCGAGATTCATCGGGAATGATTGTAACAATTCTTGCCGATAACTACTTCGGTTATTGTAAAAAGGAAGTTAAAACACAAATTAGCTTTTCAGCCAATTTATCGGGTCTAGGCGAAGAAGAACATGCAGGGGGTGCGGTGGTCTTTCCGAGCTATGATCTGGGAGAAGAATTTAATCCTCTGGAAATTTTACCTCCTACTCCACAAAAGTTTTCTGACACATTGTCAGTTATGGGCTGCTCTATCAATGACCTGCATAACGGCCATCTTGTTGACCCGTCTTTCAAATCAATTATTTATCTCCCAGAAAATGCCATTTTCAGCTTGAGGGAGCAAAGCATTAATTGGGAAGGGGAGGGGAAGGAATCTCGCCGCTTAAGGATGCAACCAAACTACGCCTATGTTTTACCATCTGGCTACAAAGTTGAAATGAAAAAGGCTGAACATAATGGCCCATGGAAGTTAATTGGAACAGTTGGAGAAGGTTTTTTATGCCACAAGCCATGCACTGTTTCAGGTGGAGGCAAATCCGAAATATCAAAACCAATTACCGATGCCATAGTAAGTGGACCAGTTTATGTTGCAGATTGGGAAAAAGACATGACGATGGCCAAAAAACTATTTAAAAAGGATTTTTCAAACCGTTTTATAGAACCCGAAAAGCATGATCTTCGAAATCGGCCCATTTTAAGCCCAAGTCGTTCACTTGGCTCAGTTATAAAACTACTTACACCATCACGATCTTTATACACGGAAGATTTTAATAAATGGTTAGAATCTATTCCACAAAGAGTGAAAGATTTAATCTTAATTATAAAGAGGAGACATCGAGCTGAATGGGGTGACAATTGGGAAGAAGCATTCAGCGTTGATTCAGTCAACGGACAACCCGCCAATGAATTAAGGTACCTCGGTACTAAATTAATTACTCGGCATTTGCGTATCGGTTTTGATCAAAAAGGGTCGTGGAGATTATTTGCTCTAAGAAAAGACTTTGTCCCAGCCAATAAGATTTTAGCAGAAGACGATATCACAGCTTCTACGCTTGCACCCATAAATCTAATTGAACATATCGGTCATGGTAATTTCAAGAAATCAGCAAAGTTCGTCCATAATTGTGAATACAGGCTATTCCAGCGACCGGATGATGCGATTATCAGAGGTTTTGATAAACAAACTGAGAAAGATATGGCAAGACCAGGAAACTTTATTAGTAATTTCGAACCCCTCACAAAAAAAGAAGCACAAGATCAAATCGGTAACACACTATCATTCGAAAAGTACACAAAGCCGATGAGGGAACTCATTAATTCAGTAGCAAAAAACAAAAAGGAAGAACTATCCTTTGTCTCTTCCGCAAATCCAAGAATCGTAGATGGAAAACCTTCGAAAAACCCTCGCTACCTTCAAACCAGACCAGACTTATTTGATCCACGATCCGTCTATCTTGCCACTGCTGGTACAAGGTTAAAGAGAGGAATAAAGATTGAAAATTCGGTACTTTACCCAGTGCGGGCAGTTTTACCAGGTAGAAGAAATAATCCAGCAGATAAAAAAGCCAAGGTAAGACCATTGTGCTGCTTTGCTCCCATCCATTATTTAGAGCTACCTGAGCTTTTTATGGATTTTATTGTAAGCGTTACCGGTAAATCTCCTTCCACCACAGGAGCTGGATCTGAAGGAGCGATGACTAAAAGTCCTTTCAATGCTCTATTGCCCATACATGATCTAAATGCCGCTCTAATTTCATATGCGTCAACTGGCCAAGGTGCATTCGTCACATCTGCCGGATATGTGGGGCCAAAGTACCAAGTGAATCATGACATTAGTCTTTTGATTCCTGAAATTTGGAGTAGGCTTCGAGATTTTGAAGATAATCCCCAAGAAATGATCGCAAAGGGATATTTGGAAAAAGTCCCGGATTTTTCTTACCAAGGTCAGAATCTACCCACATCACTCCTTGGGTATCGAATTACCAGAAGTTTTACTCATGAATTCCTGGGCAGAATATTCACCGATCCAGTTTCAGTCTTACCGGAAGACATGCTAAAGCCTGAATTACAGGATGAAGATCAATATGCAGATAGTATAAAAAATCTATTGGAAACAGGAAAAAATATTGCTCAAAGATATTTTAATGATAATTCCGTTGAAAAAGCATGCCCTCCACTGAAAGCATTGCTCAACATAATGACTAAAGGTGAATGGGAAGGAAACAAGCTGACTGATAAAAAATTTAGAGATTTGTTTGAACCATCAAATATTCTTCAAAGTGACTGGTACCATGAGCGTCTGGAAACTCGAATTCAAGTCACGCAAAATTACTGGGAATCAAGAGTTGATTACTTAGATAATTTTATAAAAGATCAAGCAAACAAGGAAACTTGTAAAAGACTTTCCATTCTGGAAAAAAAGGATTTTGCCCTCAATGCATTAGCTGAATTGACAGATAATAAAGCAGCCGTTGATCGGATTTTTGGATGCTTAGGAACTGACCCAAGTTTATTTAGTGATTAATTTTAAATTTATTTAAATAAATTCCTGAACTCAATTAGTACCTTTGTTAAAGAAGTTTAATTTCCTTCCGATGCTACACCCAGCTTTTTTATTGAAGTTGCAAATTTTAGTATATTTAAAAAATATCCTTTATTTTAAGGCTTATACTGGCTCTAGTAGATTATTGGTTATCAGGAAAATTATGGTTTACAAAACCGAAGCATCGACTCCAGTCGTTGGTAGTCACATCATGCTTTCCGTCTCCAGCATGATAATTCATTCGATCTAATTTGAATTCTTCTATCCCTAGATTACGATTATTTTTTTATTAATAAGTAGAATTTAATTTAAATTCAAACAATTTTGTAAACTGGATCAGTCGACCGTAAAGATTTAAATTCAGCCTTCAAAGTCGGTCCATAAATCGTCTTATGCAAATGCCACCTATAATAGCCGTGCTGCAATCAAACTGAAAAAGGAATACTGATCAACTATGCAAGTGGCTTCCTGTTCATTATAGTTTTTATAGTTTGGGCAAAACCAATAGGAAAAAGAGATTATTACTTCTTCGTATTTCATCCAATTTGCGACGGCTCATCGCTAGTCCTCAACGACAAGAACCATTTAATAGAAAAAATTAATTAACTAGGCAGCCAACTCAGGCAATCGATTTAAAATTTGATCAAAATGATGATCCCTTCGCAATCTAGCTGTCGTAACATCTTTTGTCTTAAGAGAATATCTTTTTCTTTCTGCAGTTACCGCTGATGGGTAAACAGTATAATGAATCCACCATGTTCCATTGTTATTCCAAAGATGGTGATTCAAGTTATCTTCGTCTATTCGAAGAGCTAATTCTTCGATTTCATTATGTATACTAATTTTCATTGAGCGTTTTCCTCTCGGTTAACGCACTTTCCCTAGGATAGCTAGAGGAGTGCTTATTTTCGGTTGTGCCAAAACCGCGCATCCCGGTTAAATCGACCTTGTACCACCGTAGCAGCTCTCGTGCTCGGTTGGTAACCTACATTAGGTTGTCTTCGGATACGGTAAGTGGCTAAATATAAAAGAACGAAATGCGATAATAGAAGATTTTACATTGTTTTTGCAAACTTTCTTTATGTCATAAATAAGCGACCCTTTCACCAGTTCGATACCAATGAAATCTTTCCCATAATTTCATCCTCTTCAAAACAACGGTGTGCATCTTCTACCTCTTCAAAATTAAATTTTTGATTATGTAACTTGGGTTGAATAAGACCATCTTCAATTAACTCCCCGAGTTTCTTTAAAATATTGCCATGATGAGCTCGACCCATTCCGCGAAGAAGGGGTAATAGCATAAAAACAACATGCAGAGTCAAAGACTTTATATGTACTGGGCTTAAGTCATGCTTGGCCCTTGCCGCAATAGATACTACCGATCCACCAATTTTTGCCGCAGTAAAAGAATTGTCCAAACATTCTCCTCCAGCGGTATCAAAGACTACATCATAACCCTCTCCATTTGTGTGAGTAGAAATGTAATCCTCAACTTTTTCTTTCTTATAATTTATAAGAACATCCGCTCCAATCTCTTTTCCAAATTTGATCTTAGCATCTGTGGATGCAGTGGTGTGGACTTCAGCTGCTAAAGCTTTGGCCAATTGCAATCCAATATGGCCAACTCCACCTGCCGCACCATGCACAAGCACTCTATGACCCTTCCTTACATTTGCTCTGTCTACTAAAGCATTCCAAGCAGTGATACCGACCAGAGGTAAACTAGCCGCCTCCTCCATCGTCAAATTTTTGGGGATCAAAGCAATAAGCTGAGAATCAACTGCCACAAATTCACTTAATACTCCCGGCAAGTCCCCAAAGCCCCCCACACATCCATAGATCAAATCGCCTTTTTTAAATTCCGTAATAGATTCACCTATTTGCACAATTTCCCCTGACATATCCCCATGAAGAACCGCTGGTAATGGGGGTCCCACGGATAACAAACCCTTTTTTATTTTACAGTCTACCGGATTAACACTGGAGGCAACCACCCGAACCAGCACTTGATTGGGTAATATTTTAGGCAACGGTATTTCTGCCTTCTCAAAATTAGCTGTATTCCCGTAAGAATTTAAAATGATTGCTTTCATATTGATTAATTTCATCTCCAAATCGTTAGCTAATGTTACCAATCACTATAAATCAAATTCTTTCGATCACCTCATTCTTTTTAATAAAGGCTCTATTTTAAAAAACTTTTTTTCATGATTAAAAGCTTGAACCATCAATAAACTCAAAGATTAATCGTTCTTATGAAATCAATTGACCAAAATCGCAGATCTTTTCTTAAATACTCCGCTTCCGGTGCCATTTTATCTACTCTTTCTTTTCCTTACATTGGAAAAGCCCAGCAATCAGCTAATGAACGCTTACGATTTGGTGCAATCGGAGTAGGGGGCAGGGGGGCAGGAATCGCCAACAGTGCACGAAGACTCTCTGACATCGTTGCTGTTTGCGACTTGGACACACAACGCATTGACCGAGTTAACAAATCATTGGCACAGGGAAAAGCAAAGGGATATCAGGATTACCGAAAGATTCTTGACCGTAAAGATATTGATTTTGTTACTATTGGAACAACAGACCATTGGCACTCTCGAATCGCTATTCATGCGATGCAAGCGGGGAAAGATGTTTATTGTGAAAAACCACTCACTCTTACCATTGAAGAAGGTAAGCAAATTTGTAAAGTAACCAAAGAAACAGGCCGAGTATTTCAGGTAGGTACTCAGCAAAGAAGTGAAATGGGACAAAAATTTCTTACTGCAATTGGAATAATCCGCGAAGGCAGAATCGGAAAAATCAAAAAAGTAACCTGTAATATAGGCGGAGGACCACAAGGTGGACCATTCAAAAAATCAGATCCTCCCTCCAATATCGATTGGAATATGTGGCTAGGGCAGGCTCCTTTGGTTGATTACATTAAAGAGCGCTGCCATTACCAATTCCGCTGGTGGTATGAATACTCCGGAGGGAAAATGACCGATTGGGGGGCTCACCATGTTGATATCGCCCAATGGGCACTTGGACAAAATGGAGTAGGGCAGGGAGTTCTTTCTCTGGACCCCATTGTTGGGGATCATCCTATTCCTCTCAAAAATGGTATGCCCACCAAGGACAACCATTATAATACATCTCATAACTTTCACATCAAATGTATGTTCCCCAAAAAGGTGGAAATGAATATTGTCAGCAAGTCCGAAGAAGGAAATGGAATCCTCTTTGAAGGTTCAAAAGGAAACTTATTTGTAACCCGATCCAAAATTACCGGCCCTGCAGTTGATGAGCTTAAGGAAAAGCCACTTTCTGCACAAACCATATTAGATGTCTACAAAGGGAAGAAGACCACCAATCATATGGAAAATTTCTTCGAGTGCATGAAAGATCGTTCTGATCCTATATCTGATGTGTATACTCACCACAATGCAATGACCACTTGCCACTTGGCTAACATATCAATCCGGCTTGGAAGAAAGCTCAAATGGAATCCGAAAAAGGAACAAATTGTAGGGGATGATGATGCGAATCAATGGCAGAAGCGCGATCAAAGAAAAGGATTCGAGACGAATACTTAATTTTTATTTAAATTTAAATGAATTCAGAAATGAATTCGATTTAGCGCCAAGATTCTCGAGCATAGACTCCCTAAAGTTATACTCCCTGCTTAGTAAATGAACTGACTCAAGATTTAAAGTTGGTTGCATTTCCTCGCTTAGCAACCACATTCATATCTAGAAGGATATTGTTCTACTTCCGTGCGTTTGCCTCATTAAATCGGAAATATGACACTGGCTCGGTTTGTGCCTGATCCGTGATGATTCACCCGTGGAATGACTAGTGTCGATAAACCGAGGCAAAGTTTCGCCTCTCTTTTCATTTTATTTTTTGCCTAACGGTTGAACTAATCGGGTCGAGGAATAAGATTTGGTGAAGTGAATTGTTATGAAATTTCATATTCTTCCATTAAAAAATCTTAATCATATTATCCCTACATTTTTTTGTTATAAAATTTGTATTCATTTCCCATAAGTCTGCCGGATCAAGTCTAATCGTCTTGCCCGTTTTGTATGAAATATACCAAATTTGACTTTGCTTCTTTTTACTCTCTTTGTCCGTTCGTATCTCGATAGATTTGACTTTTGAATAGTCAAATCCATATACCCTCTGGTCAAACCAAAACCCTGTATAATGTACAATGCCCTTTTCTGTGAATTCTATATGGTCTTCACTTAATGTAGGAATCATAACAATTCCTACGACAAGACCTAATATTGCATAAATTAATCCTTTTTGATTATTCTTCTTTAGATATATAGCTATCCCATAAACAATTATTAAAATTGATATAGCTAAAGCTGAATATGGATACATCAGTGGCAAATTTATTATCATTAATTTTTTTTCAGTTTCCAATCATTTTCTGATGGAGCTTTCACTTTCACTCCAAACTGGTTTATATGAAACTTATTCTCAGCATTTGTCTTCACACTGAGACATAACACCAATAGAGAAAATAGAAGAGTCTTTTTTATCATTGTTAATTCCTTTTTTGAGCTTAATGTTTGAGTTCAGCGGAATTTTTGGGCGAAGCCCTAAAATTTCCGCTGCAACGATTTGTTAGCTGCGTGTGAATTTAGACAGCTCATTTTTAATTTTTACATATTTTTTGGGTAGCCAAGGTATGTCAGGATTTGAATAGGCAGGCTTACCAAGACGTAAATCATTTGGCGATATAATCACATTAACTTTTGATTTCCCAGTTAAGTAAATTAAAGTAAATAGTTCTTCGATATTAGTGTCGCCAATTGGAATGCAACCAATTGTGGCAGATTTTCCATGTATAAATATATCGCCGCCTAAATCAGACCTGTTATCTTGATTTCCCATTTCACGATCAAATTTATTTGGATAAGATATTTTGGCAGAAAGGTGATAGCTACTGTTAGGGTTTAAGTATTCAATACGATATAGTCCTTCAGGAATTTGCAAGTCTCCGGACTTTAATTTGGGGCCCAACTTGCCGCTGTAGCCTGTAAAGGCATACGATTTGATAAGTGTGTTTTTGCCGTCATTGGCTGACCATATTTCGAGCACCTGTTCTTTTTTTAGCGCAATAATTGTTAAGTTATTTGGTGGAAATGGCAGGTTTGCTTTAGTGAAGTTTGATTTTAATTTAGGCGTTATGTCTGCGCCAATTTTTTCATAAACTTCTTGAGTTGTCGTCTTGCCAGATATTTTTGTATACACAGGGTGCCAAATAGAACGGCCGAATTTGAATAATAGAAAA
>Ga0209374_1003966_pt1 | contig 11122 bp, 17 predicted proteins | sample SaaInlLV_DNA_10m_FD_184683 | JGI IMG/M metagenome (GOLD analysis project Ga0209374, IMG submission 184683) | Marine microbial communities from expanding oxygen minimum zones in the Saanich Inlet - SI075_LV_DNA_10m (SPAdes) (version 2) | ecosystem: Environmental > Aquatic > Marine > Unclassified ...
TGGATATGATAGATGGGGTTATGGGTTCTACTATGGTTGGAATAACCACGGATGGGGATATAATGGGTACTATGGTAATGGATGGAATAACTATGGATGGAATAACTATGGGTGGAATAATTATTACGGTCAAAATAATTGGTACGGAAGACGAGGTAGAAACAATGTGTCGTATATCAACGGTCGAAGAGGTAGTACTATGACTATACGAGACAGAATAGGGCAATCTTCAATGATAGAATCAACTAAACCAAGAGTTAATGTTACTAAACCAAGAGTTAATGTTACTAAACCAAGAGTTAATAACACAAGACCTGTAATAAATAACACAAGACCTGTAATAAATAACACAAGACCAAGAGTCAACAATACAAGACCTGTGATTAATAATAGTCGTCCTGTGATTAATCGTAGTACACCAACAAGGACAAATGGTAAACCAAATAGAAACAACAATACAACTAATCGTAGAAATAAGTAAAATAATAAATGAATAATTAAAGATGATAATAGTAGAGCATAAAACATTTAAAGATAATAGAGGTAGTTATACTCCAATGGAGTTAGACATAATGAGAAAGGAATGGACACAATGTTCCATTTCAATTAATGATGGTAGATATACCTTTAGAGGTTTACATTACCAAACAGACCCACCACAAGAGAAATACGTTAAGGTTATTCGTGGTTCAATTATAGACATAGCTTATGATTTAGAAACAAATAAAACACAACACGTAATAGTAAATGAAGGAAATGCGGTTTACTTACATGATGGGTATGCTCATGGGTTCTTAACTTTAGAACCTGACACCATAGTTGTTTATATGGTTAAGGGTGAATACTCTCCTGAGTCAGAACATTCGATTGTGTGGAAAGATATTCCTGAAGTTAAATCTATTATAGAAGAGTTTACTGATAATCCAATAATTTCAGAAAAAGATAATGAAGGAAAATAAATTAACAACTCACCAAATATTTTTAAGAATCTCCATAGTTTTACTTACTACTTTGTGGTCTATAATTTTTATATCTTCGTGTAATAATAGTAAAAATAAAATTGATAGTACTACTTTAAATAAAGTTAACGTATTATGGGAAAATGAATCGTATCATAGTTTAGGTTTCGCTGATAGTATTATCTCGATTAATCCTGATAAATTTGTATTGAATATGGATGGACCAGGGTCTTTTGATAAGGTTAATACTGGTCCCACATTAAAAGAGTTACAGGTATTCATAAAGTATTTGAGAACAAATGGGTGGAATGGTAAATTAGTGATGCATCCTGACTGTGCGAAGGAGGAATACCAACACGATTGGAATGGTAAGAAAGGGTTACCAAAGATAGACACAATAAAAGGTAATGACAGTTGGAAAGTTTACGTTACATATTTTAATCAAATACAAGATTCATTACCAAAGGGACATAAGTTCAGTGAGTTAATGATTGAGACTGAAAACGCGTATTTTATGTCTTATGATACAATTATTGGACATAAAAAGGATTCACTTATAAAATGGCAAACTAAAGATTCATTATTCCCTAAAGTAAAAAAGTTTATTAAGGACCCTAATGTTAAGTTATCAACCACGAGTGATTGGGTACCTAATTGGACTAATTGGGGAGGTATTGATTACTATTATGCTCAGATGTATGATATGGCATATAAGTACCCTTATTTAGGTGGTTATAACAAATATAGTGTTGGTAGAGCGGATACCTTAATTAAATATATGAAACCAGCAATGGAAGTTCAGAAAAATATGTTAGGTAATAATGTTTTCTTTATCTTTACCTATTCTGATTTAGAAGGGTCACCACATTTCGACGCACCTATGTTCGGTGAGAAAAAATATGTTTGGAAACAAAAAGAATTTATGGAGTTTAATAAAAAGTTTAAAGCTGCGTTCCCTAATCAATCAAACACAGGGATATGGAGTGTTGAGGACGCATTTAAAAATTGGTAATATGAAAAGAAAATATTTATGGTTAATTCTAACTATTTTAATAACGTTAATAATTGTAAGACAAATAGTTATACAACAAACAGTTGATGATTTAAGTCACATTGAGAAAGTAATAAAAAAACATAACAGCATCAAAGATTCTTGGACTAATGTTAAACATCCCACAGTTCCTAAACCAGCAAGTAGTCAGTCTACAGTTATTTATGGTGATAGTGTTAGGGTTATGCCTAAGATTAAAAAACAAATTAACGAGGACTCATTAAATAATGACACCAACATAATAGATTGGTTTATCGATGAAGGCGAATTATATATCTACACTAAGCAAGATTCAATTAAGGATGAAATCGAAAGATGGAATTATATTAGAAGTTTAGATGAAGAGGGCTGGGAGGAATAAGTGCGAGCCACTAACAGAAAGATTACATTAAATCATTTGGATAAGGAATACCGTAAACAGATTCTTTTAATACTTTTCTTATTAATTCTTTCATAATATTATCATTTGGTCACACTTACATCGTCAACATCTAATCCGAACGTTTTAGTAAACCAATCAGCCATAAGGTCCATTACTTTACTTTCCCTAAATCTTAAGTTTCTACGAAATAAAGTTACTAATTTTTCATCAATGGATACTGATGTCCATTCATCTTCGGCTTTTGAACCATCTGCGTGGTGTTGTTGTCCTGTATGATAATAATACATTATCCATTTACCATCTTTATCGTAAAGGTCCCAACGTGTTGTACCGAACTGAGTGGTTTCGCCTTTATTTACTTTACCACCTTTCATCCGTTCACTCATAAAATTCTCGACCAAATCAAAAAGTTGTGACTCACTTATAACATATCTCATGGTTATAAATAGTTTAAGAAGATAAAACTAACTCAATTTTATAATGATTATCAATTAAATCAAAAGAGCGGTTAACGGTAGATATGATTTCAGACGAAAGAATTTCATAAAAGTAGTCAGAAGTGAAACAATCATATTCTTCTTCCAACATTATATAAGTTTCAAACTCAATGACATCACTCATCGTAAAATCAATTAGGTTAGTGTCTACAAATAATAAAAGAGTGTCTTCATGTATATCCCAATCAGTAAGCTCAGGATGTTTAGGATAAATAAGTTTATCAAACAATACATCAATCACTTCATGTGGAACTGCAAATGTTGTCATACATTAAGAGAGTGAGGACTTAAGTTTAGTTAGGTCCATAGAAAGATTATTAGGGACGTGTGAGGGAGTAAAAGAGGATTCAACAACATTAGTCTCATTAGCTAAGTCAAACATCGTCTTAACGTCTGTACCTACGTTATACACACCTGACAAATCTTTATTAATACAATCAATAATGAGAGTGGCGATAGTATCCACATAATCGAAGTTACCAACATAATCAATCCAAGCGGAATCATATACAAAAGGAGAGGGTTTATGGGAACAACGTATAAGAAGATAATCCTCAGACCTTAACTGAATAAGACCATCAGATAATAACTTAGTATAACCGTACCAACTATTGTGGTGAACAGGGACATCATTCTCACTGGCGAAGGGAATGGAATTAGAATAAACATAATCAGTAGAAATATGAATTAGTTTAATCTTATTATCGTTACAGTAGTTAATTAATCTATCCACAAACTTACAGTTAACATTCCAATGGTCTTCTCTATCTTCTGTGTATGTGTCAGTATGAGCGATACAGTTAATAACAATATCATAATTAGATAATATAAACTCATCGAGGTGGTTAATATCGAAACCATCCTTACTACGGGAAACATAATCCCAATTAGTCTGATTAATCAATTCACGACCCAAGAGTCCATCACCAAGTACCAATACATTATTTTTCATACTTACCATTTATGTCTACCTTCAAATCTTTCTTTTATACTATAACCAATATAGACTACAGAGCAACCTACTAATCCTACTAACATCATTATTTCTTAATTCTTTTACAGTTAACACACGTAAAGAATTTCTTTACAACCCAATCAAGTATAAATCTTTCGAAGAATACATCTCTAAATAAACGCCACGGTAATATGGTTAACATAGTCCACGGGGTTATCTTCATACTTCTAAGTACTATAACAGTTTTAGTTCCTTCAGTAACTGGCATCCCACCATGATAAGCCAAGATGTGGTTAGAGTTATAATGTATGTAATGACCTGGCTTATGTTTCTGAGGTACATGTTCTAAACGAGCGAGAGGAAAGTTAGTAGAGCCACCTCTAAAGTTATTGTTTAAATAAATAAGGGTGGTAGTATAACTCCCATCGTAATGAGGTTCCATTTCGAGACGGTCACCTGTATACTTAATGATAAACCTATCTCTATTAAACTTAACACCTATGGACTTCTCTAACTCTTTAATTCTATAATCCATAATTTTCTTACCGTCACAATCATCTATGTCATCATAATCCGACTCATAAACAGAAAGGGAGATATTACCAAAGGCATCAGTAACATTAAACTTATCAGACTGTTCATACAAATCCTTCAATATTATCTGACACTCCCTAATAGGTATTGCTCTACCAACTTTATAATTAAATTTAAACATACATACAATATAAGTTATTTTATAGAGAAAGGAAATAAAGGTAATGAATTAATTCCATCCCCCTCACCCTAAAGGGACGTTCACTATCGTTCACTTTCAGTGTCTGAAATAAATCCATTCCCCTATTTCCCTGAAGAAGGTCATCTAAAGACTTATACTATTATACCTGTAAGGGTATAAATAAACAATATACACATAGTATTGTACCCTAAAGGGTATATGTATGTATATGAAAACATTATACTATAAGAGAAAGAATACTATAGTATATAAACAATAACCCATAGGGTTAATTAACAATACTTCTACCACTTTCTCCCACTTTTGTAAGTCATTTTAAGACCTTATTCGTTGAGGTCATTTTGTCATGGTTTTAAAAAAGTAGTCCTACAGATACGTTGAGGTTTACTTATTTAATCCCTTAAGACTACGTCTCCCCCGCTATAGGGAATTAACCTCTATTATTTGCTAGAATATATACCTAGTAAATTAATACCTTCTATTAACCCCTAAACAGGGATTTATTGTCGATTTCATCGGTGAAATAAAGGATTTTCTTGTTTTACACTACTACAGAATGGTGGTAGAAAGTGGGGAAAGGGATTGTGCTGTCCCTAACGTCTGACTGACATTCTGACAAATCCTAATAAAATGGGATAAAGTTATTAACAAAATATCCCCTGACACACTGTCAGAGGTAATTTATAAAAAGTTATTAACAATTTTAATGGGGGATTAACTGTACCCCTTAATTAAAACTTATTAACATATGGTGTTCACAACTAAGGGAAGGGTTATATATTTAAGGGTATGGAAGAAATCAGAGAATTCATAGAGGAGAGTTTCACCCCAAGGGTAGAAGAAGACATGAATGGTATCAAGGTAGTATTCACCTCAACGGTGGGAGATGGTATTATATGGTTTGAACCTGCTAAGAGGGGATGGAGTAAGAAACCCCTATCTACAAATCAATATATAATTGTGGACGCTGAGTTATCCCACGTACTAACATTCCTAAATAGATACTACCAATTGGATGAGTCCAACTACCACGATATAAGAAGAATGTTTATTGACATAGGGATGGACACTGTGGACAAACATACCAAGGGTGCGGATAACATTTAAGTCTGTGCAGATAACATTCCCTTATTTATATTGTTTCTTAACAAAAAAAGTGGTACCTTTAGGGTGGTAGTAGGGTGGGAAGTATGTATAATAAATCCCCTACACTCCAGAGCACCAACACAAAGATACAACAATCTTTTTTAATACACAACTTGTATAAGAACTTTTTTATCCTTATCTTTGTAATGGTTGGTGGAACAAGCTGAGAGAGTAGACTCCAACCTGCCTTATACTCTCCTCCCTCCCTCAGGGCAGGGCACCAACACAAAGATACATATAATAAATGAGACCACCAAATAATTGTACTGACAATATGTCCCCCGATAATAATACCCCTATATAAAATGTAGGGCATCAGTACAAAGATACGTATAATAATTGACACTGCCAAACCCCATACCATAAAGTTATGAACATGACACAATGACTGTTAATAACTTTCCCCCCATATACTTGTATGTTAACTTGTTCTGACACCACCCCCATAGATGAGGTCTACTGTGATATGTCCATACGGAGGGGGTAGGGTCAAAATACCCTATATACCCCCCCTTATAGGGTCCCCCCCTCCTATAGGGGTCCCGTATCCCCCCTCCCCCTGGGGGGTTTTTGGGGTCCAAAAGGGGGTTCAATCCCCTAATTAAAATGTGTACTGTTTTTGTTGTAAAAATGTTTATAAAATTTTTTAGGAAAAATTGGAAAGGATTACCCTTGTTCTATGTATGGGAGTAAATGTTACCCTTGTTCTATGTATGAGAGTAAATGTTACCTGTGTTTCTAAAAGGGACCCCCTTATATGATTAGGGGTCCAAATGTCAAAACAAAATTTCTGGAATTTTTTTAGTATAGTTGTATATTTATTATTAAAATAATATTATGAAGAAAGTAAGTTTAACAGAATCAGATTTAACTCGTATTATAAAGAATATAGTTAATGAACAAGAAACAGGTGGTACACAGTCGTTTAGAGATTTGTATAACGCTATAGTATATTTTCATCCCGAATTAAAGGATATGTCCCCAAATGTTGGAAGGGCTCTTGAACACATTTTTGAGGATGGTAAGTTTAATATGGGAAACATGAAAGAAGTTTGTAAGGATAAACCTGAATTTTGTAAAGTGGCATTTACAACTCCAGAAGTAATGAATGAACTTTTTAAAGTTATAGGGTAAGTTAAACAATAAAATATATATATTTAAGAACCTCTCCAACTCGGAGGGGTTTTTTATTATATAGAAACAAGGTCCCCTTATATGATTAGGGGTCCAAATGTCAAAACAAAATTTCTGGAAAAATTTGGGAATATAGGTTACTATTATATTTATAATAAAACAATATACGTTATGAAGAAAGTAATCAAGTTAACTGAGTCGAAATTAATAAGTCTTATTGAAAGAGTTCTTAATGAATATGCTGATATAAATGGTGTAAAAATAGGTACAAATGGTAAGGGTCATCTTACTATAGGGGATACTTCATATAAGACTACGGTTGATTGTACGAAGTGGGATATAATACCAGTTTATAGTGGTCCCGTGTCGATTGAAAAGATATGGACATCCAAGAAGGGTGGGATATCCGCTATGGATAATACGGGTAAACAATTTACATTGGACCCACAAAAGTCTAAATATATAACAACAAAGATGAGTAGAGGGGATAATGTTATTCACACCGACGCTACAGGAAAAATAAAGGGTGTAGAAGGGTATTGTAAAGTTAAGTTAAGTAAGTCATAGGATATGATGGATAGTAATCAAATAACCCCTGAGATGGTGAGTAAGTTTATTGGTGATGAAAGACAAGTATGAAACGTTATTTAGATATATTTATAAATAAGTTATGAAAGAATTAATTCTATAAAAAATAGTAAAAATAAAATAGAGGCTAAAAGTACTTTAGTTGATTTAACACTAACTAAAAAATAAAAACAATATTATGAAAAAGAAAATAAAATTAACGGAATCAGATTTGGAGAACATCATTAAACGTGTTCTTAATGAACAATCGTCTCAAAGCCTACTTTGTCCTATACAGTGTAAAACAAAAGTATTAGGTAAAGGTAATGCCGGTGAGGATGTAAAACTTATACAAAACGCATTGGCTAAATGTGGATTTAATAAAGAGAATTTCGGTGGAGGAATGAAAGTTGGGTGTGATAAGGACCATACAAAATGTGACGGTAAATTTAACACTGAAACGGATAAGGCTGTTCGTGCATTCCAAAAGAGTGTTTTCAAAAATACAGAAGAGCATGATGGTCGTGTTGGACCAAACACATTGGCTAAATTGAAGGACAAATGTTTAAAACCTTTCGACTGTAGTTGTAAGAAAAAAGAACCGATTAAGAACAAACCTGGTGTAGGTGCGGACGAAACAAAAAATTTGGCACCCACTGATAAGGTTACAGTTGGTTGTAAGAAATCAATATCATGTTTTGAGAAACATAAGAATGACGCATGTGGATTGGCTAACTGTTTAGGTATATGTATACCTGACGGAATGTGTAAAGGTCAAATGTTAGATAAAAAACCATTAGATAGAACACCCGTGAATGATATCGACTGTAAAGAATGTCCTAAATATTTCAATGAAATGCCTGGTGTGGGTGTACGAAAGGAAAGAACTTATCAAATACAAAGATGTATTGACTCAGGATGTACTACAGTTACGGTGTAAAGGAAATTAATTATTAACAAATTATTATATTATTATTAAATCCCTCTAATTCAGAGGGATTTTTTATGCTCTTCAGATAATGGGTTCTATTTATCGGAATGAAAAATAAAAAAATAGACATATCCAACATACTATACGTTATAATCATGACAGTTGTTTTCGTATTAGCTCTGTACTAATTAATTAATAATATTATATTATTAAAAAATTAAATTATGAATCAAGAAAATAAGGCGGCGAGATATGATGAGTTCTTATCTGAATATCATAGATTGGAAAATCAGATAAATCAGATTAAAATGAATAAATTCGATTTAAATGCCGATGACACTCAAAAGGTTGAATTCCTTGAACGTAAAAAGGCTTATATTATGAGTCGAGTTGAAGAACTAAGTAGATAATGATTAAAAAGTTAATATTTTTTATTCGTCTTATCATAAAAAAAAGAAAACGTAAGTCCGTATGGGACCTTTAAAATATGAAAACGACAGACAGACCCCAATGTGGATGTGGACAAACAACAGACCCTAATGGGTATTGTGACGGTTCCCACTTAAAATAAGATAAACCCTTACCTAACCGTAAGGGTTTTTTAGTTTTACTGATATTTATATATTAAACAACTACATTATGAAACATTTATTAAATGACATGAGCCAAGAAGAGATGAACTCTATTCGTGAACAACACACTGGCGGTAAAAAGATAACCGTAGAGAATTTCTCTAATATGGTAAATAAGAAGTTAGGTGAAGTTCCAACTTTAATTAGTGAATCTGAATCTGAATTAGATGAACAAGGACTTGGTTCTAGAATACGAGCAGGTCTTTCAGGTAACAAGGCAAACAGAGATGAAAGAAAATCTGAACGTCAAGATAAAAGAGACGCAAGAAAGGCTGAACGTGAGGCTAAAAGAGAAGCTCGAAGAAAAGAACGTGACGAGAAGGATGAAGCTAATGACGAAAGAAGTGCAAGAGCTCGTGTACTTTCATATAACGATGATTTTGTAAAAAAAATAAACGACTTTGTACGTGGATTAGAACGTGATGAGTTAGTTGCTGACAATTTCGGTGGTTATATCCAAAAACTTAGAGATATTTCTAACTTATACAAAAGAGATATTAAAGGTGAACTTCAGAAAATGGACCTTAATCAAGACGAGGAGTAAATATGAAAGATTTATTTAACATAAATGAATCTGAAAAAAATAGAATCTTAGGATTACATGAAAGTGTGTCCACTAAAAAAGTAAACTTGTCTGAAAATTGGTGGGAAGAAGATGTACCAAAAGATAAGTGGCAAGTATTAGAAATGGACATAAGAAAAAGTATGGATAAGATAATTGAAAACCATAAACATAATTGGGGTGATGACCAATATAATGTTATGGGAGCAATTGAAGAAATAATGGAAGGATTATTTCAAAAAGTACAAATCAGATAATTATGTTTTTAATAGAATTATTTATTGGAGTGTTTATCGGAGGTTTCGGCCTTACACTCGGAGGAAGTATAGGTTGGTATTTAGGTGAATACCTCATCAGTAAAATAATAAAGAAAAAGTAGAATAAAAAAACCCAACATTTGTTGGGTTTTTTTATTTAATTACTCTTCATAATCCCCATTCCATACATCCCATTCATCAGCATCTCTCTTTCTATATGTTAGAATACGTTTATTTGGTATATCTAATTCATCCTCATCAATATCTTTAACAATATCATTAAGTACCATATCTAATGCATGTTCTTCATCCCATTCGTTCTCATCTTTTTCACAGTTTTCGTGAACTTCATTAATTACACCTTTAAAGTGTACATGTTCTTTAGGTAGATATATACTTGCTAAGATTTCAATTATGGTTGCGATAAGTGCGATAACAGCAGTGAGGTATGCGGTTTCATAAAGTGCAGAGAAAAACTCAACTACATGAAATATGGAGTGTAGTCTTAATCCCCACCTTATTACTTTAACTAATATTTTATTATGTGTATCTTTCACTTCCTAACATATATTTTAATACTGATTGAGGGATTCCTGAATTAGTAAATTGTTCTAATTTAGCCAACGCTTGAGTTACATCCTGTGCGATGATTGAAACGGTCTTTTCTGTTTTACCATCAAGATAAGTGCATTCATAAATTAAATTATCTTTAACTTTTGATGTCCCCACCAATTTAATTTCTAAAACAACCGCGGCTCTGTTTAGTTCTTTAATTGAGTCGAGTAGTTCTTTATCCTCTTTTTTGTATTTCTTTTTAATCATAATTTTTAATTATTTGCTCTTTGGTTCTTACTTTTAAATAGGTTAATCCCAACTAATAACAAAATCAACCTCTTCTTTAGTCAAGATTTCTTCTACTCAACTATAAAATAAACCTTTCTATTTCTAATATACATCTGTCCAATAGGTGCTTCTAGTAATTCTCGGCCAAACATATCATAAATTTTATTGTCATTGAATCTATCAATTACTAATTCATCTATACCAACAGTATTGCTCATTAACATCCATGCTTGTCCGTCCCACACTTGATTAAAACAACAATTTAATGTATCAACATAACCTAATGTGTCTGTTAAGGTATAACTAATACAAGTTGTAATTGTATCATAGGGCATTCCTGTGGTTGGATTGTAATTGTATACTAAGTGTGTGCAAGGACCACTAAAACAACTGTCTTGACCCAACATTGTTTGACCACCATAAGTTACAGCATACAAAGGTGCCATAGTAGGCAAACTATTTCCAGTTAC
>Ga0209374_1003976_pt1 | contig 11106 bp, 8 predicted proteins | sample SaaInlLV_DNA_10m_FD_184683 | JGI IMG/M metagenome (GOLD analysis project Ga0209374, IMG submission 184683) | Marine microbial communities from expanding oxygen minimum zones in the Saanich Inlet - SI075_LV_DNA_10m (SPAdes) (version 2) | ecosystem: Environmental > Aquatic > Marine > Unclassified ...
TTAGATTATGGGGTGAGCGATGGATGGGCATTAGGGCTTGCACGAAATTCTTTCCAGAAAACCTATGAAGGTTCAATGAAGGCTAAATTGATTAGGCAAAAGGTGAAAAATGGAAGTCCAGTATCTGTAAGCTCATATCATGCCATGTTTTTAAATTCTATGCATTGGCAGAATACTGAGCGTGAAAACCTTTTTAGCTCTCGTTTATCTTACGCCCATCAGATCATGATAGCAAGAAAATTTAATTCTTCTTTATCCTTACAAATTACACCGAGTTTCATCCATCGAAATTTGGTTGAAACAGAAAATATGAATAACGATTTTTTCGCCATTGGATATGGGGGGCGTTACAAACTGTCTAAAAGAGTTTCTATAAATGCTGAATATTTTCAACAGTTCAATCGACCCGATGAGGCATTTACAAATTCTCTTTCGATTGGTTTTGATATCGAAACAGGTGGGCACGTGTTTCAGTTACATCTCACCAATTCACAGGGCATGTTTGAAAGGTCTTTTATAGGCGAAACAGTTGGCAGCTGGTCTCAAGGTGACATTTATTTCGGTTTCAATATTTCTCGAGTATTCGCTCTATAATTTCCTGATTTAACAGTAAAAAAGTTGACCCACAATAAAATATTCTAATATTTTTATTAGTTACATTAAATTATCTCTATATTTGAATTAATATATATTTAGTATAATTTTCTAAGACTTTCATTGGCATCCCTGATTGTGTTGTGGTAATTTAAAATCAGTTGTATGAAAGTTTATTTCCATTTAACATTATTTTTCTTTTTAACACCTGTTGATGTTTCTTCTCAAGTTATTTGGTTTGAAGATTTTGAGTCATATACTGAGGGAACTGGTTATCAATCATCGGTTTCTAAGTGGGATATACATCTCTCTAATTTAGATCTTTTTGAAAGCAACTCTCACTTTGAAGTAACTAATGTTTCTTCGAACAAGCTTTTTGAAGCTAAGAAAGTAAATCAAGAAGTTAAATGGTCTTCTGAGCTAATTGAAATTTCTAATTAAATACTTTAGTCTATATAATTTTTCGATGTTTTAGGGATTTTACACTACTGTTTAAATATATGTTTAAAAGAACGAAACGTGTTGTTTTGGTAAGGTCTTTAAGGTGCCCAAAATGGCGGTCAAAGTATATAGAAAATATTTTTCGTGGGCATGAATCTATTTAGCCTAAAAGATGATTTGAAATTACGACTATTACTAGAGATAAAATTAAGAAATTCAGCCAGTTTGTTTTTTTATGATGGTAAAAATAATTACTAATCGCAGTAGATAAAGGAATTGCAGATATGATAAGTTTCATGTAAAAAAAGTCATTACTAACTAAGAAGTAAATTACAGAAAATGGAATAATCCAAAGCAGTAATATATATGATTTACGTGCTTTTATATTTTTTTGTTTTAATCTTATCATAAGCTCGATAAGGGCTATAGAGCATATGAATCCATATATTATAAGACCTAAAAAATCGCTTAAATTAAGTGAATATTTGGGGCCTTCTTCAAATAAAAAAAGTAATGATGAACTGAGACTTGAGTGTTCAATTGAGTAAAATGTGGCAATGCTAAACATAATATACCATGGGCAAATTATTGCTATAATACTTAATACCCAGTGACGCCATTCCACTTGAGAAAAGATCGACATGCCAATCCAAACGATTGGAATAAAAACTATGAATGGTGTGTGTATAAGTCCTGCTAAACTAATTAGGAAAGCACTTTCGAATACCTTTGAGTAAGCATTTTTATCTAAATAACTACTAAGTATTTTCGTTAGTGCAAGTATTAACAATACCATGGATAGTATAGTGGGGTTTATATGCATTATTTCCGGCGAAATGCTAATTAGTAAAAAATAAAACAAGGCAGGATAAAAGGAGTTAGTGGAAATAATTCTTTCCTGAACCATCATTCTATTCATTAGCATACATTGCCAAAAGATCAGAATTCCAAGAAGGAATCTTTGTAATAGAGGCATGGATTCAATTGGGCTAATCAAGAAGTTGTAGAAAAAGCTTGATGATTCTTCTACCATGTCTGAACTATCAAAAGAAATGCCCATCCATATAAACACATAAAGGCTTATGATGATGGCGATGGAAGTAGTTTGACTATGTCGAAAGATATTGACTATCATATGGTAAAAATATGTAAATTTGTTCTCGATAAGAAAAACTAATTACGATATGAACGATTTTATTTACGCTATTGGGGATTTATTTGAGGCCTCATTTGAAATTCTTGCCTCAGCAGGTAATCTGCCAAACCTTGTTTTGGGAATAGTTGGTGCAGCAGCCCTTTATTTTTGTGGTAAAATTTCTGTTGCTGAGAAGAATATTATAGAATAACATGGCATTGAATTAGAATCTAAAAAAGCGGCTATTTGCCGCTTTTTTGTTTAAATAAAAGTACTACAAATCGAAACCAATGTCAGTTCTGTAGTATTTACCTTCGAATTTAATTTTATCTGCATTGGCAAATGAGTTCGTCAAAGCTTCGTTCATTTTTTCTCCAAGAGATGTCAGTGCTATTACACGTCCACCACTAGTGTGAATTTCCGATCCTTCGATTTTTGTGCCCGCATGAAATACAATTGAATCCTGAACATCTTTAATTCCAGTTATATTTTTACCTTTTTCGTATGCTTTAGGGTAGCCGCCTGAAACCATCATTACTGTCGTTGCAAAACGTGGATCCAATTCAAGTGTTTTTTCGGCCAATTTCCCTTCTCCAACAGATTGGAATAATTCCAGTAGATCTGATTTGATTCTTGGTAAAACGACTTCTGTTTCTGGGTCACCCATTCGAACATTGTATTCTATGACCATAGGCTCATCATCGACTTTTATTAATCCGATAAAGATGAATCCTTTATAGGGTAGATTGTCTTTTTTGAGACCTTCAATTGTTGGTTTTACGATACGTTCTTCAATCTTATGCATGAATGCATCATCTGCAAAGGGAACCGGAGAAATAGCACCCATACCACCTGTGTTTAATCCAGTATCGCCTTCGCCAATTCGTTTGTAATCCTTGGCGGTAGGAAGTACTTTATAGCTCTTCCCATCTGTTAAAACAAAAACAGATAGTTCAATCCCGTCTAAAAATTCTTCGATAACCACTTTAGCACTTGCCGAACCAAATTTTGCTTCGGTAAGCATCTCTTTTAATTCTGTTTTAGCTTCTTTTATAGAGTTTAATATAAGCACACCTTTACCGGCAGCTAAACCATCTGCTTTTAGAACGTATGGTGCTTTTAAGGTTTCCAGAAATGTATAGCCTTCTTCTAAATTTTTAGAAGTGAAGGTTTTGTATGCAGCCGTGGGAATGTTGTGTCGGAATAAGAATTCTTTGGCAAAATCTTTAGATCCCTCTAATTCAGCAGCAGCTTTTTGAGGTCCAATGACTGGGATGTTTTTTAAGTTGGCATCAGCTAAAAAGAAATCGTGAATACCCTTTACTAAGGGGTCTTCTGGTCCTACTACCACCATGTTAATTTCTTTGTTTTTACATAGTGATTTAACTGCTGTAAAATCATCTACTTTGATGTTTATGTTTTCACCCAATGTAGCAGTACCTGCATTACCAGGAGCTATATATAATTTATTTAGTAAGGGGCTTTGTGCCAATTTCCAGGCAAAGGTATGTTCGCGACCTCCTGAACCCAATATGAGTATATTCATGTTATAGTGGAATATTTCCGTGTTTCTTTTTTGGTAGTGTATCTACTTTGTTTTCTAGCATTTTAAATGCTTTGATTAATTTTTGGCGTGTATGTGCAGGCTCAATAACCTCATCTACATATCCTCGAGCAGCTGCATTGTATGGATTCGCAAATAAGTCTGCATATTCTTGTTCTTTTTCTTTCCATTTCGCATTTTGGTCATCCGCTTCTTTGATCTCTTTTTTAAAGATAATCTCAGCAGCTCCTTTGGCGCCCATGACGGCAATTTCTGCCGATGGCCAGGCGTAATTCATGTCGGCACCTATGTGCTTAGAGTTCATTACATCGTATGCACCACCGTATGCTTTACGTGTTATGACGGTAATACGCGGAACAGTGGCTTCAGAAAATGCGTATAATAATTTGGCGCCATGAGTAATGATTCCATTCCACTCCTGATCGGTGCCAGGTAAAAATCCTGGAACATCTTCTAATACCAATAAAGGAATGTTAAAGCAGTCGCAGAATCGAACAAATCGGGCGCTTTTAGTTGATGCTTCAATGTTTAAAACACCTGCAAGAAATGCAGGCTGGTTTGCTACTACACCAATTGATTTTCCAGCCATACGAGCAAAACCACAAACGATGTTTTCAGCATAATTTTTATGTACTTCAAAGAAAGAATCTTTATCAGTAATTTCGTCAATAACTTCTTTGATGTCGTAAGGTTGATTTGGGTTGTCAGGAATAATATTGTTTAAGTTTTCCCTGTGCTCATTAGAAGTTGTGTAAGGGACTTTAGGTGCGTCTTCTTCGCAGTTTTGAGGCATGTAAGAAAGAAGTGTTTTTAAGTCTTCTATCAATTTTACTTCGTTTGCACAAGAGAAATGTGCCACGCCTGATTTAGACGAATGAGTTGAAGCGCCACCCAATTCTTCAGAGCTTACTTCTTCGTGCGTAACGGTTTTTACGACGTTGGGTCCAGTAACAAACATGTATGAAGTATCTTCTACCATCATAATGAAGTCTGTTAATGCTGGTGAGTAAACTGCACCACCTGCACAAGGTCCCATAATAGCAGAAAGTTGTGGAATGACACCAGAAGCCAATGTGTTTTTGTAAAAGATGTCTGCATAGCCCCCTAAGGATACAACACCTTCTTGAATACGTGCGCCACCCGAGTCATTTAAGCCAATTATTGGAGCGCCATTTTTCATGGCCAGATCCATTACTCTGCATATTTTTTGAGCGTGAGCTTCAGCCAATGAGCCTCCCATCACGGTAAAATCTTGTGCGAAAACATAGATCAAGCGACCATTAATATTACCATACCCGGTAACGACGCCATCACCTAAAATTTTCTGTTTATCTAGACCGAAGTTAGTAGAGCGATGCGTCACTAACATACCAATTTCTTCGAAAGAGCCTTCATCTACAAGGAAGTGAATACGCTCACGAGCGGTTAATTTGCCCTTTTTGTGTTGTGCTTCAATTCTTTTGTCGCCACCACCTTTTTTGGCTTCTGAGATTTTAGCATTAAGTGCTTTTATTTTATTTTTCATACTGCAGTCTTAATCGAGTTTAAGTACGGCCATAAAAGCAGATTGAGGAATTTCTACATTTCCAACCTGACGCATTCTCTTTTTACCTTTTTTCTGCTTTTCCAATAGCTTACGTTTACGCGAAATATCACCACCATAACATTTGGCAGTCACATCTTTTCTTAAAGCCTTTACGGTTTCACGCGAAATAATTTTAGAACCAATAGCTGCTTGAATTGCAATATCAAACTGCTGTCTTGGGATTAATTGACGAAGTTTTACGCATATTTTTTTACCTATGTTGTGTGCGTTATCTCTGTGGATTAAAGCAGAAAGAGCGTCTACCTGATCTCCATTTAATAGGATGTCCATTTTTACCAGATTTGATTGCTGGTAGCCTATTGGTTGGTAGTCGAAGGACGCGTAACCCCTTGAAATGGTTTTTAGTCGATCGTAGAAATCAAATACAATTTCAGCAAGAGGTAATTCAAAACTCAATTCTACCCGGTCTGTTGAAAGGTATACCTGATTATTAAGGACGCCCCGTTTTTCAATACATAAAGTGATGATAGAACCAATGTATTCAGATTTTGTAATAATCTGAGCAGATATGTATGGTTCTTCAACTTTCTCAATTACTGATGGGTCTGGTAGATCTGATGGGTTGTTTACCAGGAGTTTTTCGCCTTTTTTAGAGTATGAGAAATATGACACGTTAGGTACTGTGGTAATAACGGTCATGTTGAATTCACGTTCCAATCGTTCCTGGATAATTTCCATGTGTAGCATGCCTAGGAATCCACAACGAAAACCAAAACCTAGTGCTGCAGATGATTCCGGTTCAAAAGTAAGGGATGCGTCATTTAATTGAAGTTTCTCCATTGATGTTCGAAGCTCTTCGTAGTCTTCAGTGTCTACCGGGTAAATGCCAGCAAAAACCATTGGTTTTACATCTTCAAAACCCTCAATAGGTTTATCACATGACGCATCTGTATGGGTAATGGTGTCGCCAACTTTTACCTCGTTGGCTACTTTAATACCCGAGATGATATATCCTACGTCACCTGCTTTTATTTCTTTGCGAGGCTCTTGATCTAATTTAAGTGCACCAATTTCGTCGGCAAAGTATTCTTTTTCTGTAGCAAAGAATTTCACCTTATCACCTTTTCTAATGGTGCCATTAACAACTTTAAAGTAAGCTTCAATACCACGAAACGGGTTGAAAATAGAATCGAAAATCAAAGCTTGTAGAGGTGCTTTTTCGTCTCCTTCAGGAGATGAAACACGATCTACAATTGCTTCTAATATATTCTGAATTCCAACTCCTGTTTTAGCGCTGGCTGGAATAATATCTTCTCTATTACAACCAATTAAATCAATTATTTGATCTTTTACTTCTTCGGGGTTCGCACTCGGTAGATCAATTTTGTTAAGTACTGGAATGATTTCTAAATCGTTTTCGAGTGCCAAATACAAGTTTGAAATAGTCTGTGCTTGTATGCCTTGAGCAGCATCAACAATTAATAAGGCTCCTTCGCAGGCAGCTATAGATCTGGATACTTCATAAGAGAAGTCTACGTGGCCTGGTGTGTCGATTAAATTTAATCTGTAACTGTTGTTATTGCATCGAAATTCCATTTGTATGGCATGACTCTTGATTGTAATACCTCGTTCACGCTCTAGATCCATATTGTCGAGAAGTTGATTTTGAGATTCTCGCTCTGTTACCGTTTGAGTGTGTTCCAAAAGCCGGTCGGCCAAAGTGCTTTTACCATGGTCGATATGTGCAATAATGCAAAAGTTGCGAATGTGTTCTTGTTTCATCATTGCAAAACTACATTATTTGATGAAAATACTAATTGCTAATGCAGCTAAAAAAAAGTTATATTTGTCGTTTTGGTCGGTTAAATTGAATTTGGTTTTTAATTAGGGTAGTCTGACCACAGAAATTTATTTTATGAAAAAGATACTGTTTCTCTTTTGTTTAGTTAATGTTTTGAATACATCTGCTCAGGATTTACTGGAGATAGATGATCGTTTATTGTTTCGCTTTTCTCAAAGTCAATTAGATGATATAGCTTCTGTGAATCCGAATCAAATAAAGTATTTAAATTTTCATCTTAATAATTCCTATTATTTTCGTGATGCTGGCATTATCCCCGATCAAAAGTTGCAAGATTATCAAGATGTTTTTGAATATCTTTCACTACCTTCAGAATACCAATTAGAAGAGCCTATTAATAAAGATAATTTTAACATTTTTATGTTTAATGTTCCGTTCTTTGAAAATAAGAGTACAGCTTATTTGTTTGGAGATAGTAATCTTTTACTCGTTTTAAGGAGCAAAAAGGTGATAAATCAAATGTTTAATGAAAACGACTTTTAAGGTGAAGCAAGCATTAAGATTTATATGTGTTGTTGTTCTTATGTCTTGTTCAAGTCTTGCCCAAGAATTTACGACTTGTGAAAGTGGAGAGGTTGGTGTGTTTGTTTCAATGCAATACACTGATGTAAATATTCCCGCTGGTGAGGTTTCTTGGGATATTCAGGATAGTAATGGAGATACCCTTCAAGATTTTGATTATCTTCCAATTGGATCTAATTTTCTTTACGAATCTGATGAAATTTGTTTGCCTGAGGGCGAGATTTATACATTTAATACTTATGATGCAGGTGGAGATGGCTGGGGCTTTGGTTCCTGGTATGAACTTTCTATCTGTGGAGGAAATTCAACACTTATTAATAATAGTGAGAATGCGCCTACAGGTTCTGGAGGTTCTGAATCATTTTCTCTGCCTTTTGTAACAGATAATTGTTTTTGTTTCAGTCTTGATCTCGAACAGTCAAGTGCATCTTCTGCAACTGCTGCTGACGGTTCTATAAACACTATTTCATTTGCAGGAAATCCTCCTTTTACATATGAATGGTCTAATGGTGCCACAACTGAAAACTTAAATAATGTTGCTCCAGGCGTTTATTTTGTAACGATTACTGATTCGTTGGGTTGTGAATTGACAGAGATGGCAGAGGTTCAGGGTCCTAATATCTATATGGGAAATGGAAATGAGACCGTTTGTACAGGCTATTTTTATGATTCTGGCGGTTCAAATGGAAGTTTTGATGCTAATGAAAATTATGTTTACACAATTTGTAGTGACGCGCCAGATTTGAGTTCAGCAATTAGCTTTTACTCTTTTGATTTAACAGGTTCTGCGTGGTCATCACCTACAATGACTATTTATGATGGAGAGACTACAGCTTCTCCTATATTATATTCATATAATGGCCCAGGAGATCCTCCACCTGGAAATATTGTTGCTACCGATGATAATGAGAGTGGTTGTTTAACAATTTCTTTTAGCTCTGGAAATAATGTGTCAGATGGTTGGTTTGCAGAGATTGATTGTCAGTATCCTTGTCAAGATTTTACGGTTCAAATTGAGTCTAGTGATTTGATTAACGCGCTTGGTCAATTAGAAGCTTGTTATGATATTGATTTAAATGCACTAACAGATTACCCCGATAATAACCAATATTATTTTCAAGAAGACAATACAACTTCTTTTTATTGGGTTTTTGGTGACAATCAAGTTTCTGATGACCAGTCTTTAACATATTTGTATACTGAATTAGATACATTTGATTTAAGTTTAGTTGCTACTGATGTTAATGGATGTACAGCGGAGACTTCTATCGAAGTAATTAATGATGCTCCTGGTGTTATGACTTCTATTTTTCCTCCAGAAGATAATGAAGTGTGTCCAGAAACAATTGTTGAGGTAGGATCTTCTATTCCTGGTACCGATAGTGTGATTTATTTTTTTAGTCCTGTTACATGGGTTATTACAGAAGAAGCTTTGAATGTAGGTGAAGATTTTGGTGATCCAATATATCTGCCTGATGGCAACGGAATTTCTTATGAAACAACTGTAAATATTCAAGCTTTTGACGCAGTAGCCATTTTAGATGATGATGATTTTGTGGAAATTTGTGTTGAGATGGAACACTCATATCTAGGTGATCTTGACATGAGTTTAACATCACCTAATGGTACAACTGTTGTGTTATTTAATACATTCGGATCTGGTGCTGGAGGTACTTATTTAGGAGACCCTATTGATGATTTCGGTGATGGTCCAAATGATCCATCAGGAGAATGTTGGGAATATTGCTGGTCTATCGAGCCACAATTTGGAACTTTTCCGAATTCTATTGGCAACACTATGCTTGCTCCAATTGCATCTGGTAATTCTATGATTCCGGGATCTTACACTCCAGAGGGAGATTTTTCAAATTTTGAAGGTTCATCAGCAAATGGAGTGTGGACTTTGACTGTAACAGATAATATAGGTAATGATAATGGATTTATTTGCGCTTGGGGTTTGACAATGAATGTTGTTGGAGAACAAGACGAAGTAATAGTTGATTCTTTGGTGCCAGAAATACTTTCTTATGGTTGGTATTGTGCAGAAGAACCTTCTTCTATCGTTACTTTTGATTCAACAACTGTTGTTGTTCAACCTACCACGCCAGGTATTCATACTTATGTGATGAGTCTCTCTGATAGTTATGGGTGTGATTACACTGAAGAATTTATTTTGGATGTTTATAGTATACCAGAAACTGGTCCTAATTTAGTTTCTGAGTGTCAAGATCAGTTTAATCTAGAGGTGTCAAATGTTCCGCCAGGAGGTGGTTATTGGGAGTGGATTGATGGTCCAGATGACTCATCTCTTTCTTTTGACCCAGATACAAATTCATTTACCCCTGAAATTACAGTTAGTGAAGTAGGTGATTACACTTTTGTTTTTACAGAGAATGATTGTGGTTTGTCAAATACTGTTTCGGTTGATGTTCAAGTTGTTGATCCTATCATTGGGGACCCCGAAGATGTTATATGTGTCTTAGATAATACCATAAGCGTTATTGATCCTACAGGAAATGGAGGCGTTTGGACAGTGTTTTCTTCGGATGCTTCTGCTAATGCTTCTATAGCAGATGCAAGTATGCTTGAGACCAATCTTAGTGTAGATAATTTTGGTACTTATCAGGTTGCCTTTACTGTAGATTTTTGCTTCGGAACAGATACTATGGACGTCAACTTTATTACTGTTGACCCTTTTATCTATAATCCTGGAGTTCAAGTTTGTGATTGGGATGTTGAGCTTGAAGCCAATAATCCTTCACCAACTGATGGTTTTTGGGAACTACTTAGTCAACCTAATCACACCTCTGCTGAAATTTCAAGTTTTGATAATCCAATGATAACGATGGAAGTAGATGATTTTGGAGGTTACCAGATGGCTTATACCATTAATGGTTGCGAAACGTCAGATACTATAATGGTTCAATTTGGTCAGGCAATACCACAACTTAATATTGAAGAGTTAGTTCGTTGTGATTTTGATGCCATATTAGAAGTAGAGTCTTTTGGTATGGAAGAAGGCTGGGGTTTTGTCGATGGTCCTGCAGTTCCTGTTTTCAGTGATCCACTTTCATTTGAAACTGATTTGGAGGTCCCTGAGTATGGAGATTATACTTTAATGTATACCGGATGTGATACTTCTGTATTATTTAATGTGCTCTTTATGTGCGATTTAGAACCCCCTAATACTTTTAGTCCTAATGGCGACGGATATAATGATTTGTTTACAATAGAAGATCTTACTTATGAGTACTATTTAGGTTAGGGGGATTACCCATTACACATCCTCTCAAAACGTGAGTCACAAAATCAAAGTCAAGGGTAACCCAATACCTCACAATTCAAGCGGGCTGCTTTAATCAGGCAGCCTTGTGCTTCAACCAGTGCGATGGCGCAAATTATAAAAGGTGTCTATTTGTTCCATTATTTTAGCAATAGTTTCC
>Ga0209374_1003981_pt1 | contig 11081 bp, 9 predicted proteins | sample SaaInlLV_DNA_10m_FD_184683 | JGI IMG/M metagenome (GOLD analysis project Ga0209374, IMG submission 184683) | Marine microbial communities from expanding oxygen minimum zones in the Saanich Inlet - SI075_LV_DNA_10m (SPAdes) (version 2) | ecosystem: Environmental > Aquatic > Marine > Unclassified ...
CGGCAAGGAACTCATGTTCGTGATTTCCACCCAGCGAGGACTTTGTGGCGGTCTGAACACCAACCTCCTCAAAAAGGTTCGCGCGACCGCTGCTGACGGGGCCGAATACGTGACGGTGGGTAAGAAACTTCGCCAGTCGATCGCAAAGAGCGGTGGTAAGATTATCACTGATTGGGAAGTCGAAGATCCTGTTCCTTTCAATGATGCGAAGCCCATCGCAAAGTTTCTCACCGATCAATTTCTAAGTGGTGAGTACGACAAAATCACGGTTGCTTTCAACAACTTCGTTAGCACTCTTACTCAGACTCCTCACGTCAGCCAGCTCTTACCAATCCAAGCTGATACTCTAGCTGAAAAGCAAGACTACGAGGGTGTTGGGAAGGGGCAAATCGGTGAGACTGATGTCGAAACTGCGATCAATACCCCGTATGAGTTCGAGCCGAGCGCCGAGGGTGTTCTCGATAAACTCCTCCCTCTTTACATCAATTTCCAGATCTACCAAATGCTGGTTGAAGCACGCGCTTCCGAGCATTCTTCCCGAATGGTTGCCATGAAGGCGGCTACTGACAACGCCAATAAGATGGTTAAGGAATTGACCCTCGAATACAATAAGGCTCGCCAGGCGGCGATCACTGCTGAACTTCTCGAAATCACGACTGCCATGAAGGCTATGGAGTGATTCATCTTCTCAAATTTTCTAAACGAACCACATCAATCTCACCACTTTTCCACCATGAGTAACCAAGGAACCATCGTTCAGGTCATCGGCGCCGTCGTTGACGTTGACTTCTCGGCCGCTGACCAGCTGCCAGAAATCTACAATGCCCTAGAGGTGCACTACCAACTCTTCGGAGAAGATACTAAGCTCGTTCTCGAAGTTCAGCAGCACTTGGGTGACGGCTGGGTCCGCGGAGTTGCTATGAGTACCACGGAAGGTCTTAAGCGGGGCTTAAGTGTCGCCGACACTGGCAAGCCGATCGCGGTTCCCGTTGGGAAGCAGATTCTTGGTCGTATTTTTAACGTGACTGGTGATGTGGTGGATGAAAATTCATTGGATCTTGAAGACGAGAACATGCGTTCCCCAATTCACCGCGCGGCGCCCACTCTTGAAGAGCAGGCTTCTTCAGCTGAGGTTCTTCCGACTGGAATTAAGGTCATCGACCTAATCTGCCCACTCCTCAAGGGTGGTAAGGGCGGTATGTTTGGTGGTGCTGGTGTGGGTAAGACTGTGGTCATCATGGAGCTCATCAACAACATCGCAAAGGCGCACGGTGGTTATTCCGTTTTCGCTGGAGTGGGTGAGCGAACTCGTGAGGGTAACGACCTCTACTGGGAGATGATTGAGTCTGGCGTTATTTCCTGCGAAAAAGATTCAAATGGGCATCCCAAAATTGATGAGAATGGAAATCCTGTTCTCGCCGATGGGTCTAAGGTGGCACTTTGCTACGGCCAAATGAACGAGCCTCCGGGCGCCCGTCTCCGTGTAGCGCTTTCTGCTCTCACAATGGCTGAGCACTTTCGTGACGAGGATAATTCTGACGTTCTCCTCTTTGTTGATAACATTTTCCGTTTCTCTCAGGCCGGTTCTGAGGTGTCAGCACTTCTTGGACGTACCCCTTCGGCGGTGGGTTATCAGCCGACTCTTGCCGAGGAAATGGCCGGACTTCAGGAGCGAATCACTTCAACTAAGAAGGGATCAATTACTTCAATTCAGGCTGTTTACGTTCCTGCGGATGACTTGACTGACCCTGCTCCCGCTAACACCTTTGCTCACCTTGATGCAACGGTGGTGCTTGAGCGTTCTCTTGCTGAGCAGGCTCTCTTCCCTGCGGTGGACCCACTCGCTTCCACCTCAGCAGCACTTTCTCCGGAGATTGTAGGCGAAGAGCACTACAAGGTTGCTCGTGGCGTCCAGCTTGTGCTTCAGCGCTACAAAGATCTCCAAGATATCATTGCGATCCTTGGAATGGACGAACTTTCTGACGAGGACAAGCTCTCGGTTTTCCGCGCTCGTAAGATCCAGCGTTTCTTGACTCAGCCCTTCCACGTTGCGGAGGTCTTCACCAACGTTCCCGGGGTGCTTTGCTCTATTGAAGATACCGTGAAGGGTTTCGCCGAGATTCTCGACGGAAAGCACGACAATGTTCCGGAGTCTAACTTCTACATGAAGGCGGGTATCGACTCAGTCGATAAAGGCTAAGGCGTTTTGTTTGGTTATTCCTCAACTTTAGAATCCTAAATCCTAAATCCATGTCTTTCCAACTCGACATTGTAACTCCGGAGAAAACTATTTTCTCTGATACTGTTGATGATGTTTATCTTCCCGGAAGCGAAGGCGAGATGGGAGTTTTGGACATGCACGCTGCTTTGGTAGCACCACTCTCCCCCGGAGAGCTTCATTACAAGAAGGACGGTAAGACCGAAGAGCTTGCGGTTGGTGAAGGATTCGTTGAAGTGTCTGACGATAAGGTGTCGGTCCTAATTGATTTGGCGATTGGTGAAGACGCGATTGATGAGGCAAAAGTTGAGGAGGCTATGAAGCGGGCGCAAGAAGCGCTGGCTGGTGAGAACGTCGACCACGATGAAATGGCAGCCCTTCAGGCTGCAATTGCTAAATCAGAAGCAATGCTCAAGCTCAAGCGCAAGCGCTTGTAACTTTTATCGTTGATTTCAAATTTTAAAAATGGCGACTGGAAACAGTCGCCATTTTCTTTGGATGGCCGTTCAGAAAATAGAGGTGGGGTATTTCATCCGGGCTCCAAATAAGGTCTATGAGAGACCGGGCGTCTGGCGGACCAGCCTCCTGTTGACAAGTTTCAGGATCAGTTTTTATGTTCGTAGAAATTTTCAATTTCGTGTAAGGTCGTCACGAAATCAAAAAATTAGACTAATGAAACTGAAGACGATATTTCCATTTGCCGCTGTAATTTTACTCCCTTTCAGCATTGTTTCCTGTGGAGACAACGAGGAAGCACCTGCCGAAGAAGCACCTGCCGAAGAAGCACCTGCCGAAGAAGCACCTGCCGAAGAAGCAGCGCCCGCACCAGCGCCAGCTCCTGAGCCAGCACCAGCACCAGCACCAGCACCAGCACCAGCACCAGCACCAGCACCAGCACCTGAGCCAGCCGCCGAACCACAAGCATCAGCCAGCCATTCTGATCTCGGAGCCAAGGTCGCTAAGGCTATGACAGGTATCATGGAGGGCATGGGGTCAATTACCGACGTGAAGTCGGCCGAAGCTTTTGTAAAAACGATGGAAGGAGCCAATGCAACTTTGAAAGAAGTCCTTGCCGCGGCTGAGGCTCTTGATTCTCCGACCGACGAAGAAAAGGAAGCAATGAAAGCAATCAAAGAAGGCTTTGAAGGAAAAGGCCAAGCAATCGGCCAAAAAATGTTTCAAATGATGGCTGAAAATCCTGATGCAGAAGCCATCGGAGCTGTTCTTATGGAGGCGCTGAATAATCCGCAAATGAAGGAAATGTCAGACAAGCTTGATGCGATTTATGGTCTTGAGGACGACGCTGAGGAGCTTGAGATTGGTGAATAATTAATGGGATTTTCGAATTAAATTCGTTTCCTTTTAGACAACCCGGCTGATTTCAGTCGGGTTTTTTGTTTTTAAATCATACGAATAAGTAGAGAGGTATCGAAATTCGTTCAGATACGAACTGCATTGTGATAAGTGGAGCGATGATAAAAATTACAATGTTATCAGTAGGTTTGATCCTTTCGGGATTTGCTTTGCCGGAAGCAGCTTTTGAGGCACAGGTGATCGATGATAAGATCAAGGTCGGTTATGGGCTGGCGGTGGCGGATCTTGACGGAGATGGGAAGGTGGATATTTTGTTGGCAGACTCGGATCGGACGGTTGCGTATCGGGGTCCTAACTGGGAGATGTGTGAGCTCACGGGGAAACTGACGAAGAAAGATCATGTCTGCCTTTGTGCGAAGGATTTGGATGGCGACAATAAGGCGGAGGTTGCGGTGGGTGCGGAATGGAATCCAGGTGATACCAAAACAAGTGGCGCAGTGTTCTCGCTCAATGGGTCGGCGGATTGTTTTGCGAAGCGAGGGGCGACGGAATTACATCGTGAGCCGACGGTTCACCGGATGCATTGGGTAGGAGAACAAGGAGGAAAAAATTTCCTCGCGGTGTTGCCATTGCATGGTCCCAGGAATGTGAGCGGAGAAGGTGAAGGGATTAATTTTTTAGGGTATCGCCCGGAGGAAGATTGGAAGACTTTTCTCATTCACAAGGGGTTTCATTTGGCACACAACTTTGATCCGGTTAAGTGGGATCGTTCGGGAAATGAGAGTATTCTGGTGGCATGCAAGGAAGGGGTGCATTTACTTTATCCGGCAGGAAAAAATCAGTGGACCGCGCGCCAGATGACCGAGAAAGGCGCGGGTGAAGTGCGGCTTGGTAAACTTCCAAATGGGAAGCGGTTCATTACCTCGATTGAGCCGATGCACGGAAACGAAGTGGTGATCAACCCCGAGGCTAAGAGTGGGCTTTGGTCACAAAATCGGGTTGTGATTGATAATGGTTTGAGCCAGGGACATGCTTTAGTCACGGGAGATTTTTTGGGCCTTGGCTATGATCAGGTGGTGGCAGGGTGGCGTCAAAAAACGGGGGAAGACAAGAAGGTTGGGATTCGTCTTTATGTGGCGTCAAACAAAGAGGGTAGCGAGTGGAAACAACATGCTGTGATCGACGATAATACGATGGCTTGCGAGGACATGAAGGCAGCCGACCTCGATGGTGATGGTGACCTTGATTTGGTCGCTGCGGGGCGGGCGACAAAGAATGTTGTTATCTATTGGAACAAAACCATCGCAGGACCAAAATAATGACAAGCTAGCCACCTTATCTTCGTATTTCTAAACTGAATGATGAATCGTCGTAAGCTTCTTAGATCTTCGGCCTTTGCGGGCACTTATTCTCTTCTTTCTCCCTTCGCCAAAGCGGCAGGTTCCAATGGGGAACTTCGTGTAGTGGTGATTGGTGTCAAAGGCCGTGGCTCGAATCATATCAACGCGGTGATTTCTCACAAAAAAGCCCGTCTCGTGGGCTTGTGCGACATCGATTCCGATCAACTGAAGCGTCGGGTGGTGGAGATGGAGAAGCGACATAAGATCACAGGTTTGAAAACTTATTCAGACTATCGGAAAGTGTGCGAGGACGAGAATGTCGATGCGGTTTGTATTGCAACGACAAACCATACCCACACCGTGATTGCATTGACTGCAGCCGCAAATGGGAAACACGCCTACACGGAGAAGCCAGTTTCCCACAATGTCTGGGAAGGTCAGAAGCTGGCTGATGGACAAGCGAAATATGGGACGGTCATTCAACACGGATTTCAGCGCCGGTCGGAGACCTGCTGGGCCGAGGCCTTTGCGTGGCTAAAGGAGGGGAACTTTGGCAAGTTAACCTTGGCCAGAGGGTTTTGTTACAAACCGCGTAAGTCGATCGGGAAGGTTGGGGCCCCGGTCGAGGCACCGAAGACGGTAAACTACGATTTGTGGTCTGGGCCGCGGAAAGTGCTACCAATACGCCGCAACCAGTTTCATTACGATTGGCACTGGCAGTCACCGTATGGCAACGGAGATCTTGGCAACCAGGGCCCCCATCAGCTTGATGTGTGCCGCTGGGCTCTGGGTGACCCAATGGAGCTTCCCCCAGCAATTTTGAGTATCGGTGGTCGTTACGGTTACGATGACGATGGCGATACCGCGAATACGCAGATCCTTTACGTGGATCAGAAGCCAGCCCCGATTTTATTCGAAGTCCGAGGGTTACCCAAAAAAGGTCTCAACTGGAAAAATGGTATGCCGAATTATCGCGGAGTGACGATTGGAAATGTCATTGAGTATGAGGGAGGTTCTCTTCTTGGAGGACATGGAGCTAGCTGTAAGATTGTCGATAAAGATGGCAAATTGGTTAAGGAATTTAAAGGTGGACAGAATCATATCCACAACTTCTTTGAGGCTTGCCTAAATGGGAAACAGAGCGCACTTCATAATGCCGCGAATGGTCATTATTCAGCTGCGCTCGCGCATATCGGGGCACATGCCTTGTCACTTGGGAAGGAACTTCCGGCAGAGCAAATTAAGGCGTCCTTAAAAGGGCGAGCGAAGGTTGCTGATGCTGTTGATCGCATGATGGCTCATTTTGAGGCTAATGGCATTGGCGCGACCAAGCCTGGATTGGGGGCGCCTCTGACTACTGATGGCAAAAAGTTTACGGGCGAATTTGGAGCTGCTGCGACTAAACTTGATCGTGAACATTATCGTGAAGGCCACACCTTGCCCAACGCTTGATGATAACTTGGTTTAGTCAGAGCGAGGCTTACAATTTCCTCTATCAACTCTACGGATATAAGATTCATGGGGAGGGTCCTGAGGACCTTAAATTCCTCTAGGGTGCCGCCTGATAAAGTGTCGCCAGCTGGGCTAGGCTTTTTCTTGTAAAGAGCTTCCAGCGAGTTTCACGGTAGCTGCCGTTTCGACAGTCTTGTGAGATCGCGATGAGAGATTCTTCCCGATGGGTTTTGGCGATCCAATCGAAGAACGCGGCGGTTTGTGAACCACCCTCTTTAAATTTTCTTTTGTCAGGATCTTTTGCGATGTCTCCACGTAGCCTGGCTTGCATTCCGGTGGCTATCCAATTGGGTGAACTAGCCGGGTAATTTTGAAGTTGTGGGATAAGGCGTTTGAGAACCCAATCTTTCACTTGGGCCTCGGTCAGATTCCCGGGCTCCCCAGATTTGATTTCAAAAGTGCGGGGGGTGTCAGGGTAGTCGGCTGTGCCAATGCGTTTAGCAAGCGGAAGCCAGTTTTCGAAAAAGATCTTCCTGGCGATTTCGACTTCGTCGCGGAAAGCGGGATTTTTACTGAAGTTTGCTTTAAATGTAAGCTCGATCTTCTTCTTGTTAAATCGAAGTTCGATCTCCCTCTTCTCTTGGTGGATAGGAGCAAGTAGCACAGGTGTTAGAAGAAGTTCGCTAAAAATTAGGGGTTCGTCTTGCGGGGCTGTGGCGCGGACTCGAACAAAGCGCGTTTCCTGCGGAACTGGAAGGGTGGCGGAACCTTCAAATAATTTCTGAGAAGGGCCCCAAGTATTACCATCTTTCGAAAGTTCGAGGATACCGGATTCGAGAATACCAACGCCTATGCCGTTCTTTCCAGTGTTCACAGTCATCTCGCCAGTCGCTGGCCATGGGAATTCCACGGTGAGATGGTCATTGTCTTTTAGGCCGCCAAGGGACCAAAAGAAACTATCAAGCTTTCCATCAAAAATGAGCTCCGGACTGTATCCTTCACGGGCTTCGATTGATGAAGTTATGATGGTATCATAGATCGCCTTTTTGGCGGGTGGGTCGTAAACGAGGGAGGCGTAGACCTTGCTGAGCCGATAACGCTTGTCGAGGGAGTCGAGTCGGGTTCTGAATTCTTCGTAATTTAGGTTTGAGGCTGGCAACCAGGTGGCTTCAGCAAAGGCTGCGATTCTTGGGAAAACGAGGTATTGGAGCTTGGCGAATTCGTGAACGTAACGCGTGCGGAGGCTGGCTTGCGAAAGTAGTGCCGGTTGCCATTGGTATACTTTGTGAACGGGGTTAAATCCTTCCTCGGCCTCGAGCTTTGCGGCAAGGAGGAGCTCAGCTTCTTTACGCCGCGAGTAGACCGAGAAGTCGGTGGTCTTGATGTTGTCGGAGAGAAGTAGTTTCTTCCGGTGTCTGACAGTGATTTCTTTAAGAGAGTCGTGGAATTCTGACGGGCCACCCTGAACTCGAATAGTTTCGGCAGGAAATAATTCGGAGACTTCTGCCAGAAGTTCGTCAAGGAATTCGAGAGTGGATTCGGTTTGTAAAACACCCACTTGTCGATCTTCCCAGGTGTTGGCGACTTGGAGAGGAGAATCGCCAAGCGCAGGATATGAGGCGATCAACGAGGTTGCTCCGGTTGTGAAGGTAAATGTCGGAACCACGTTGATGGCCCTGGAATTGGCATGGGCAATCAGTTCTTTAATTTTTTCGCGAGAATAGAAGCCGGCATATTCAGTCGAGTCGCTTCCAGTGGGGTCACCGAAAGGTGGAGTCGATCCTCGAATACTTCCAATTTTGTGGAGCTTGGGAAATTTCAGGCTCTCCAACCGCCACCCGTGATCTCCGTTCAGTTGAAGGTGTAGTTCGTTGAGCTTGTGGAATGAGAGCCAATCGATGAGCGATTTCAGATCATCAGTCGGAAAGAGGTGGGCGCTGACATCAAGATGAAAAATACGGCGTGGATTTTCCGGCCAGTCTTCAATAACTTGGGCTGGGATAAGCGCTCTCGGTAGGGGCTTTTCGGCAACGGGAAGAAGCTGTGCCATGGTCTGGATACCATGCATGAGGCCGGGGATATCACCGCCTTGGATGGTGGCGCCTTCCGGGGTGATCTCGATGCGGTAAAATTCCGGTTTTTCGAATTTCCCTAAGCTAAGCTTGATCGCGCGTTTGTAGCGAAGACGGGCTACTTGTTTGATTGTTCGAAAGCGATGCACATAACCGGTGGTTTTTTGCAGAGCGGCAGTTAGAACCACGGCCTGCGGAGACAAATAGTCAGGGGCAATGACCGCTGTTTGAACATCTACAAGCAGTTTTCCTTCACCTAAAACGATTCCTCGTGGCATCGGAACCAAGGTGGCACTTAAAAGTGGGGCTATTAGGGTGGAAAAAACGATGAAAAATCGCATACCGGGAAGATGGAGCGCCTTTTTATGCAGTGCAAGACGACATCTGGAAAGACCGCAGCAAATTGGAACGTAAGATCGAAGCTCTCTTTGATATGAAACGAGTTTACATTGCCCTCCTTTTGACGGCCTTCCCCGCTTTGGCCGAATTGAAACTGCCAAACTTCTTCTCGGACGGGATGGTATTGCAACGCGATACTACTGCAAAAGTCTGGGGTTGGACTGAGCCAAATGCGCCTGTAAAATTGTCGTTTTCTGGAGAAGATCATGGAACTAGAGCTGATCAAAATGGGGATTGGAAAATCGTCCTGAAGGGCCTCAAGGCAAATTCCAAGGGCAGCCAATTGGTAGTCGAAGCCGCCGGGTCGAAGAGGGTGATCAAGGACGTTCTGGTTGGTGAAGTTTGGTTAGCTTCTGGACAGTCAAATATGGAGTGGCGAGTTTCGGGAAGTGCCAACGCCAAGGAGGAGATTGCCAAAGCTAAAGATCCTTTGTTACGGGTTTTTGTTTCGGCGAATGTAGCCGAGCATCGACCGCAAAAAAATTGGCAAGGGAATTGGAAGGCAACGCAACCGCAGGATACCGGATCGTTTACTGCGGTCGGCTATTATTTTGCCAAGAAGCTCCGTGCAGAATTAGGGGTGCCGGTTGGAGTGATTGAGTGCGCTTGGGGAGGAAAGCCGGTTCAGGCTTTTACGAGCGAGGAAGCATTAGGCGAATTACCGGCTGGAAAGAAGCTTCTCGAAATGAAAGCGAAAGCTCTCGCTGGATATGATTCGAAGAAGGTGGACGAGAACTTTAAAAAGCAGGTGAAGGCATATCAGGAAAAACTTGCCCAATGGGAAAAGGACAAGAAGGGCCGTAAGCCACGTGGCCCCCGGAAGGTGGGTGACCCGGGTAAAAACCCCTCGATGCCATCGACTATCTATAATGGGATGATTGCTCCAATCGTGGGTTATGGGAACCGGGGAGCGATATGGTATCAGGGAGAGTCCAATGCCAATGGTGGGACCGCACGTAGCTATGAAGAGCTTCTTGGCTGTATGGTGGGCGACTGGCGCCAGCGCTGGGGACACGATCTTTCTTTTTATTGGGTTCAGTTAGCTAATTTCCGTGAGCCAACGACAGAACCTGGGACTGAGAGCGACTGGGTGCTTGTGCAGGATGAAATGCGCCGCGCGCTAAAATCTATTCCAAAGAGCGGAATGGCCGTGATCAATGACATTGGGGATGCTCGGGATATTCATCCCAAGAATAAACATGATGTTGGTGAGCGCCTCGCTCGCTGGGCCTTGGTTCAGGATTACGGAAAGAAGGATATCGTGATCTCTGGCCCTCTTTACTCTGGAATGGAGAAGAGAGATGGCAAGATCGTGGTTTCGTTTGACCATGCTGCAGGTTTAAAAGCGCGCGACGGAAAAGCTCTGCAACGTTTTGAGATCGCGGGTGCTGATGGCAAGTGGCAATGGGCTCAGGCCAAGATCGATGGGGAGAAAATCGCAATCTGGCATGATGCCATCAAAAATCCAACGAAGGCTCGGTATGCCTGGGCCTCGAATCCGCTTGGTGCAAATCTCGTGAATGGCGAGGGATTACCAGCAAGTTGTTTCACGACAGAGTAGGATTGTAAGTGACTCTGGCGAAGAAATTTTGGGGTCCCAACAACTCCGAGAGGGCATTCGGTGAAAGTGTAAGGACTGGAGTGGGGATCGCGATTTCTGGAGTATTTCCGACTTTCTTCGAGTGGATCTTACTCCATGATTAGAGTTTGAAACCTGAAATCTTGAATACTTTTCTGACCACCACGGGCACCTATTTGGGATGTCTCATGCTCCAAGTGACGGCTCACCCTCTTGAGCCGTTAGCTCTTGAATTCGAAACTCTCGGCTCAATCGAAGGGACCGATAAGTGGGATTGGTGGCAGGCGCGCACCGCCTTTGTGCCGGGCGATGACCCCTTATGGATTACGACGATGTCGGAGACAGGCAAGGGCGTGTCGCACGACTTCCATGACGTTTATCAATCACTCAGTCGTGACGGTGGAAGGACATGGAGTAAGCCAATGCTCATTAAGTCACTCCAGCGTGTGAAAGAGGCGGATGGATTTGAGATTTCTCCAGGTGATCTTTGGCCGACCTGGCACGCTAAGTCAGGGATGGTCCTCACTACTGGAAAGACTTTTAACTTTGCAAAGGGGACCGAAGAGAAGCGCTTACGTGAGAAGGTGTCCTATGCTGTGGCTGATCCCCGGAGTAAGACTTGGGGAGAAATGAAATTTCTCGCTATGCCGGAGAAAGATCATTCTGGACGAAAGATCACCGCTTGTAATGCAGGAAACCACCAGCGA
>Ga0209374_1003985_pt1 | contig 11070 bp, 8 predicted proteins | sample SaaInlLV_DNA_10m_FD_184683 | JGI IMG/M metagenome (GOLD analysis project Ga0209374, IMG submission 184683) | Marine microbial communities from expanding oxygen minimum zones in the Saanich Inlet - SI075_LV_DNA_10m (SPAdes) (version 2) | ecosystem: Environmental > Aquatic > Marine > Unclassified ...
ACCGCGGGTTAATTCAGTCGCGCCCATATCCAGCTGCCCATAAATGTAAGCCTGCTTCACCTCTTCAGATCCATAGCGAGACCAAGGCCCGGTCTGTGCCGCTGCAATTTCCATCGCCGTTAAAATACGGTTAACCAAACGACCCCCGCCTATCGCGTCAAAAGCGACGGTTGCGCCAGTTGCTTTTAGCGCCTCGATCAGTTCCGGCATAAACTGCTCTGTTTGACTATTCAACGCCCACTCAGCACCCATATCTCGTAACAACGTGACTTGCTCGTCAGAACGAACAATATTGACCAGAGGAATGTTATCGGCCTGGCAGAGCCGCACCAGCATCTGGCCTAAATTGGACGCGGCAGCGGTATGCACTATGGCACCATGACCCTCCATCTCACGCGTCTCGAGAAAACCCAGTGCGGTCATGGGGTTCACAAAGCAGGACGCAGCCTGTTCAGCACTGATTGTGTCGGGGAATGCGATGCATTGCGCTGCGGGCAAGCAACGATATGCCGCATACATTTCACCGCCAAACATGCCCACTCGCTGACCAAGTAGGGCTTGCGCTGCCTCACTGTCACCCGCGGCAATTACACGCCCACTCCCTTCATTACCGACCGCCATCCAATGACCCACGCGCGGCGCCATTGCCCTCATGGCCGCAGTGGGCACGTCCAACAACACCGCGGGTTGACCGTTTCGCTCCACCTCTCGCACACTCGATAGATCAGCCGCACCAAACATCAAGCCCAAATCAGACGGATTAATGGGCGCCGCCTCAACCGCCACCACCACCTCATCTGGCTTGGGATCCGGAATCGCGATCTCTACGAGGGCACACTCTACGGTGGCATTCTCATGAACACAGCTTTGCATCTGCAATGCCTTCATTTCTCTCTCCTCCAAAAAGCGCTTATCAATAGCGCGCTGTGCGCTCAGAATCGGATAGCAACGAAGCGGTCACCCCACTTCGAGTGCGATAGATAACAGTGTAAGCCAGGACCGCTTGCACATATTCACGAGTCTCTCCAAAAGGCAACGAATCCACCCACTGATCTAGCGGCAACTCACCAGAAGACCAACGCGAGACACGGCTTGGCCCCGCGTTATAGGCGGCTAACGACTTCACACGATTGCGCTCATAGCGCTGCATGAGTTCGCGGTAATAGGTCGCGCCTAATAGGATGTTGGTATTGGGTTGGTACAACGAAGCGTCGCCAAGGTAAGGGGCGTTTTGCTTTGCTGCCATGCTGCGAGCCGTCGATGGCATTAATTGCATCAACCCCCTCGCCCCCACTTTGGATCGCGCAAACGGATACAATCCACTCTCGCGTCTAGCAACAGCAATCAGCTCATAAGCGTCAAGCTGCTGGAGCGCCGCAATACGCTGAAACTCGTCCCAGTGAACCGCGGGAAATCGCAGGTCAAGCCGATCCCAAATAGCACCTGAGTTCGCCGCGTCTACCGCAAGGTCAAACCAATTTTGCTCGATCGCGAGATCCCCCAAGCGTTCGCGATCCACCACCGCTACCTGATTGAGTGTGTGGCGCCATTGCTCTTTAGCCAGTCGCGGCTGCTCTAACACCAGTAGCTCCTGCACTCTCCCCATTCCCAACCAAATAGCCGGACTCTCAGGCCTGTGCGGTGACGGTGGAACGCGAGCGTTGAGCTGATAAGCGGTGCCCAAATGATCAGCGGCTAAAAACCCATGGAAGCTTCTAGTCTGCGAAAGCGCCTCCCAGAGCGCTTCAGTTGAACCCAATCCGAGCTGGTCACGACTACGCGCGTCCCAGTAACGCCATCTATCTTGTCCCTGCGCAGACGAGGACAGCCAACCCAAACCACGCTGAATAGCGGCCCACTCACCCCGCGCAATCTGCTTCCGCAACCAGATGAGTGTTAACTCGTCATCACGCAAACGCTCTATCTGCGCATCGACCCAGTGTGCGGGCGCGGGCGCTCGCTCGGCGAATAGGCTGTGACGCACAATCGACCCTCTCATCAGATCAGACTGCTCAGCCGTTAAGCGATGCGTCTGGGCCAATGCCGTCATCGTTTTGTATGCTCTACTGGGACTCAACTGCGCTAGGCGGAAGACACCGTAGGCAATGATATCGCCATGGCGCAACGTGTTCTGGTAGCGCCCCCTCTCAATGCGAGAGGGCCGCCGATAGACGGCCCCCAACTCATCGAGATCTCGCTGCAATCTGTCGCCAGCGAAACGTTTTAGATAACGGATGAGGTGCCCATTCTTCGCTTTAAACGCCTTGAGCGCGCGCGACCAAATCAGCGCATCGTCTGGCCCACCCACTGCCATCCACCGATCAAATAGCGGGTCGCAGGCATCATCTTGTGAAAAGCCGACATTCCATAGCGATGCCGCTCCCGCATACGCGATGACCGGTTCGCCGGTGGCTAGCTGCGCGCGATAGTAGTGGCACTGTAGCTCCACCATGGCAGGTGGTGCGTCCAGCACACCCAGAAAGGCCCGCCAGCGACGATCTTGGGCCTTGTGCCGTAGATAAGCGACCAAGAAGCGACTCGCCAGCGGGGTACCCTGAGCACGAGCGATAAACGTTTCGGCCTCCGCAGGCGTCATGTCATGAAGGAGCCCCAAACTAGTTGAAAAGTCGAGATCAATCCTCAGAGGGTACTCCGCTAGGGAGGATCGTATTTCGCGGTACCGATTGCCTGCACCTGAATCAAGCTCCACCAGAGCCTCTTCATACAGCGCTCGCTCAGCAGCCCATTGATCAATAGAAGGTATCGGAGACGCCTCACTACCCACCGCCGCTGGACAAAACAGCCACCCCAGACAGGCAACCCTACTCAGGAAGCGAAGCACCTCCATAAGCCTCAAAATGATCCTGTGATACAACCCAAACATCCTATAAAAAATGCAATACAAGTCTCCGCTTTTCAATCACAAAGCGGTAGGATTTCGATCCTCTGAGCGCTGGACGCCTATCCATGGAACCGACAACCGTTAAATTAACAGAATATAGTCATGGTGCGGGCTGTGGTTGCAAAATTGCGCCAGACGTCCTGTCACGGATTCTTGCTGGCGAGCCCTCCGAGAAGATGCGCGCTGCGTTTCCAGAGTTGCTGGTGGGCCACCATTCTCGGGATGATGCGGCCGCTGTTGAATTACCCGACGGTCAGGTCATTTTGTCGACCACCGACTTTTTTATGCCAGTGGTGGACGATCCCTACGACTTCGGCCGAATCGCTGCCACCAACGCCATCTCCGATATCTATGCTATGGGCGGCAAACCATTGGTGGCTGTCGCTATTCTTGGCTGGCCGGTTAATGTGCTTGACCCTGCCATCGCAAACCTTGTCATTCGCGGCGGCCGGGATGCCTGTAGCGCACTCGGCTTTGCACTGGCCGGCGGCCACAGCATTGACGCGCCTGAGCCCATTTTTGGCTTGGCAGTCACCGGGATCGTGCCCCCCTTAAATCTCAAACTGAACAGCGCGGCCAAAGCGGGGGACTGTTTACTGCTCACCAAGCCTGTCGGCATTGGGATTCATACCACCGCCGAAAAACAGCGCCATTTGCAAGCCGTACATGCAGGGCTCGCCACAGAGTTCATGTGCCAAGCCAACACGATCGGCACAAAACTCTCAGAAATAAGCGCCGTTCACGCACTAACAGATGTCACAGGCTTTGGCCTGGCGGGCCATCTACTCGAAGTGTGCGATGGCGCCGGTTTAGATGCCACGCTGAATGTCAGCCGCATTCCTGAGTTACCGGCGCTCGATGACTATATCGCCAAGGGCTGTGTGCCTGGCGGCACCGAGCGAAACCACACCGCCTATGGCGCTGCATTGCCCGAACTGACGCACAGAGAAAAAGCAATATTGTGTGATCCGCAAACCAGCGGGGGCTTGCTGATTGCCGTCGCCGAAACCGCTGTACATGAAGTGCAAGCGATGCTGCATGATGACGGCCTGCCTCAGGAGGTCATTGGTACACTCAGCACTCGATCTGGCGCAACCTCGCGAATCACATTGTCCTCAGCGTGATGAACGAGATCGACGACCTCGAGTCGCTTTTTCTCCATGATATTCCGTTGATTGATACGCGGGCGCCGGTTGAGTTCAGCAAAGGCAGCCTGCCGCTCGCCAGTAATCTACCCCTCATGATCGATGAAGAGCGAGAGGCAGTGGGGATTTGCTATGAACAAAAGGGACAAGCCGCTGCCATACGGCTTGGACATGAGCTCGTCAACGGCGCGCGGAAAGCGGAACGTTTAAACCAGTGGATCCATTTTTCACAGCAGCACCCTGACGGCGCTCTATTTTGCTTCCGGGGCGGTTTACGATCAGAGATTACACAGAGCTGGCTTGAAGAACACGGCATCCGGTACCCCCGCATTCGCGGCGGCTACAAGGCGATGCGGCGCTGGCTCATCGATGCGGTGGAGAGAACCTGCACCCACACTCCAATATTACTGTTAGGCGGAAAAACAGGCTCGGCCAAAACTCGGGTGCTGAATGAGGGTTTTTTTGACAAGCCCATCAAGGGGAGCATCGACCTCGAGGGCCTCGCTAATCATCGAGGATCGGCATTTGGTAAACGAGTCACCGCACAACCGACGCAAATTAGCTTTGAGCTCGCGGTGGGGATCGAAATGGCGAAACGTTATGCCGAGGATCCGTCACGCCTCATTTTAGAGGACGAGGGCCGGCTGATTGGTCGTTGCGCCCTCCCCCTGCCATTACAAGAGGCGCGGCATCAGGCTGATTGGATCCAGCTCGAGGCACCCCTGCAGGATCGAGTTCAGCATTCCTACGATAATTACATCCTCAGTAACCTTGCAGAGCTGGTGACGCTGTCGGCCGACTGGGACACCGCTTTCAATGAATTCGAGCAAGGGCTACTCGACGCGCTCACCCGGATTCAAAAGCGTCTTGGTGACACACGATACAGCGCACTACATGCGGACCTGACCGCCGCACTCAGTAGCCATCGGCTGGGGGATCCTGAACCCCATAAAAAATGGATCGAAGCACTGCTGACGCAATACTACGACCCCATGTACAACTATCAGATGGCCAAGAGAACTCAGGCGCCCCTATTTCGTGGCAATGAGGCCGAGGTCATCAGTTATCTAACAGCCTCGTGATCGCCCATGGAGTCGGGCAGCCAGCAATCGAATGGTCGACCCCAGTGCCTTGCGCAATGGTGCAAGTTCTCACCCTGTAAAATAGACCCACGTTGTATTTGAGGTAAACTCGCTCCGCTGCTCCCTGTAGTTAAACAGGATATAACTACCGCCTCCTAAGCGGTGATTCCAGGTTCGAGTCCTGGCGGGGAGGCCAAGATGCTCTGAAACCCTAATAGAATCTGGGTTTCTGGTATCTCTGAACGCTCAAAAAGGCCAATTCTCGGAACGTTTCTCAGAACAAAAATGGCCTCCGGTCTCAGTCACTGAAGCCAAGAAAATCGCCGCGCCAAAAATGAGATTGGGCAGGTTTCCTCGTCGATCGCGAATTAGGCCCGCAAGGGTGTGTAGACTCGAATAGAAATTTGAAGAGGCAAGACATGATGGCGATTAAAGGGTCGTGTGAGTGCGGAAGGGTTACTTTCTCAGTAGAGGGGCCTTTGCGCCCGACGTTTGCTTGCCATTGCACTCAGTGCCGTAAAACCAGCGGGCATTACTGGGCGGCGACCGGTGTTCCTAGTAATCAACTGACGCTCATTAAGGACAGTGGGCTTAAGTGGTATCGATCCAGTGATCGGGCACGGCGCGGATTCTGTGTAGGCTGTGGTTCATCGTTGTTTTGGGAGATGGACGGTGAGGACTCAACTTCAATTGGTGCTGGGACCCTTGATGATTTGCCTAGCAGTGCTACAAAAGTTGTGAAGCATATTTTTATGGCGGACAAGGGCGCTTACTACGATGTGGTAGACGGGTTGCCTCAGTTACAAAGCTGGTAACCGCTTACGCCAAAAATGAGATTGGGTATGACCCCCAAGCGTTTCTGATTTAGGCCCCCTACCGGGTCAGAGAACGGCGATCCCTTTGAGAATAGCGATTTATTATTCAAGGGCTAAGCCCCAGACTCCCACAGCGGCCCTTACCGGGGGTCTCGAGAAGACTTTACTCTGAAAAAATCCAGCCCTTTGTGTTACTCCTCATCCCTCCTGTCCTGTTCGCTGCGGGCAAACGAGAGAATCCAATGTGGCCAGTAATAGCATCCTGTGTGCCAGCGGGGATTGCAGTTGGCGGAATCAGTCTGCTTGCGCCGCTGGTTGATATTCAAGGCACGGAGCAGGCAGTAGCTTCACCACTGGTATATACCCCCATAGCGTTGGGGTTAATTCTGGCTTACACCCTGCGAGTAGTTGCACCACCCTAGCTGAGCCTCATGAAAGCGATTGGCAGGAAACCCAAAAAGCGCTAACGTCGACCCCGAAAAGTTCGCCCCCGAGGACTCTAAAACATGTTTCGAAAAGCACTCATGGCAAGCTTGGCATTTTGCACCCAGATAGGCGTCGCCAGTGACAACGCCTTCCCATCGACATATCAGCCATTGGCCTCAGAGCCCACCGTCATCAGAAATGCCACTATCCTCACCGGCGACGGCAAGCGCTTGGATAACGCGGATTTGTATTTTGACGAGGGCCGAATAGTCTGGGTTGGCTCAGGCGAAGCCGCGGACAATAGCCGGGTTATCGATGCCGAAGGCCGCTGGGTCACTCCAGGCATCATCGACGTACACTCACACCTGGGTGTCTATCCAAGCCCCGACGTCGATGCGCACTCTGACGGCAATGAAGCCACCGCCCCCGTTACCGCAGAGGTCTGGGCGGAGCACAGCGTCTGGCCGCAGGACCCGGGTTTCAGTCGAGCGTTGGCGGGCGGTATTACGTCTCTGCAGATCCTACCCGGCTCGGCGAATCTTTTCGGTGGACGCAGTGTGACCCTCAAGAACGTGCCCGCTGGCACCTACCAAGCCATGAAATTCCCGAGCGCCCCCTACGGCCTCAAAATGGCGTGTGGCGAAAACCCCAAGCGCGTCTACGGCCGACGTAAAACAGCTCCGTCAACACGCATGGGAAACGTCGCCGGTTATCGATCCTCGTGGATAAAAGCTCAGCGTTATATCGATGACTGGTCGGAATACGAGCGCAAAATAACCGAACAGGAAGCCACAAACACCGGCGCGGAAGGTAACGCCGCACTCGCCGCTGCACTCAACAAGCCACCAAAGCGCGACCTCGAGCTCGAAACGCTTGCCGGCGTACTTAAGGGTGACATCATCGTACACATGCACTGTTATCGTGCCGACGAAATGGTCACCATTATGGATATGGCTGACGAATTTGGCTATCAAGTTGGTACTTTCCATCATGGGGTGGAGGCTTACAAGATTGCCGATCAACTTGCACAAAACGGCGTTTGTGGCGCCCTGTGGGCGGACTGGTGGGGCTTCAAAATGGAGGCCTACGACGGTATTCAAGAGAATATCGCACTGGTTGATCGACCCGAGGGCGGGTGCGCCATCGTCCACTCGGATTCAGATGAGGGTATCCAGCGCCTTAATCAGGAGGCCGCTAAAGCAATGGCTCGTGGTCGCGCTGCGGGCCTCACCATTCCCGAGGAGCGCGCGATTGGGTGGATCACCTCAAACGCCGCGAAGTCGCTTGGCGTTGCGGATCAAACTGGCACCCTTGTGCCTAACATGATGGCAGACGTGGTCATTTGGAATCAAAATCCTTTCAGCGTATACGCTAAAGCAGATCAGGTTTTTATAGATGGTGCTCAGGTCTATGATCGGTTTGACGTTAGATTACAGCCGATATCGGACTTCGAGCTCGGCCAGCTGATAGAGGTGGCACCATGAGACAGGTCATTCTGCTGCTGGTTTTTGGTTTCCTCGGTTCGACATCGCTGGCGCAGGACTTGTTAATCAGCCAAGCCACCCTTCACGTCGGCGATGGCGAGACCGTCATTGAAAATACCGACATCCTAATCGCCGACGGTCGCATCGCTGAAATTGCACCCCGCATTCCCACCAACAAAATGATTCAGGTGATCAACGCCAACGGCCGACATGTCACCCCTGCCTTTTTTGCAGGGATCACGGCGAGCGGGCTCACCGACGTGGAGGCGGTATCGGAATCGGTTGACAGCGGATATCGAGAGCTTTTTACCGGACTTATGCACCCCGAAATTGACGTCCGGCGGGCCTACAACCCGCTTTCTAGCGTAGTGCCAGTTACTCGTATCGAAGGCTTTGGCTACGCACTGCTGGCTGCCAGCCGAAGTGATCGTGGCATCGGCGGTCAGGGTGGCTTAGTGCGCTTTGACGGTGGCTTCAGCAGCTTCGAAGGCAGCGACGTGATCTTCATCGATCTCTCGGGGAAGGCGGCAAAAAACTTTGGCGGCTCTCGCAGTGCGCAGTGGGCGCTGATCGAACAAGCGTTTGATGAATCGCTGGAAAGCGATGCCGAGGACCGCGAACTCCTCTCCGCAGCGGGCGCAAAGGCACTAAAAGAAACCCGCCGCGCAGGCACCTTTGTTTTTCATGTAAACCGGGCAGCCGACATCATTCGACTGATTGACTTTGCGAGGGCTCAGAGGATCGATGCTGTGGTGCATGGCGGGCGCGAGGCGTGGATTGTCGCGGACCAATTAAAGGCGGCAGACATTCCCGTGGTGTTGAACGCACTCGACAACTTACCCGCCGATTTTGACTCTTTAGGTTCCCGCTTAGACAACGCCGCACTCCTTGATCAGGTAGGTGTCACTGTGATGTTCAGCAGCGGCGAAACCCATAACGCCCGCAAAATCCGGCAGGTGGCAGGTAATGCAGTCGCTAACGGGCTACCCCACAAGGTGGCAATCAAAGCGATGACCACCACACCCGCGAAGATTTTCGGGGGCGAATCACGGCTTGCGACAGTGGGAGCGCAGGCTGACCTCGTGGTGTGGAGCGGCGACCCCCTCGACGTCACAAGTCTGGCAGAGGCAGTTGTCATGGGCGGTATTCCCGACTCGATGACCAGTCGGCAAACACAGCTGCGGGATCGCTATCTCCCCGAGCAGAATGACTTACCGAGGAGCTATATCAAGCCTTAAAGTAGAGGAAAGGCGTGCTCTTAGGCCCACACAGAAGAAATGAAATTCGGCCTTTCTCATTCGATGAATCCGAAATCAGTGTTAATGTCCTATCTTGTCCCGCCAGAGGTGGTTATCGATGCTGTTGAAGCCCGTATACGCGACTGACCAAGGGCTAGTCGATGAGCCGCTAACTGACGTGCCGTCTGAATGGGCGCCTGAAAGCGGTGTCCACCTCTACCACTTCCCCTTGTCGCTGGACTCGCAAAAGGCAAGACAAGGATTAGAAGAACTCAGCATCAAATGGCGGTCCCATGTGATTCTTACTCCAGCGCAACAGCAGTTCTCACCCCGCTACGCGCGTCTCAATTCACGATGCGTAGTGCCTACTCTTGTTGTTGACGGCAGAGTCACAACAGACACGATAAATATTCTTTCGTACCTTGCTGGACGTTACGGCGAGGCAAGCAAACCGCTACAAGCCTCAGAGAATGATCAAGCCGGCATAAATTATTGGATCGATAAGGCCGCCGCGCTGTTTATGGAGGCGCTGACTTACGGTCATATCGACGGCATCAAAAAACCCTTCCCGTTCGGAGAGGGTCACGGTGATGGCAAATTTCATCAGAGCAAACTCGATTTACTCTCAACATTAATCGACGAACATAAAGATGAAGAAATACTTAGGCTAGCCTATGAACGGAAACGGGCTGTAATAGAGGCCACACAGGAGGCAATTGTTGCGCCCGGTCAACTGTCAGTAATCATTGAATCTACAAAAGTGGAGCTTCATGATCTGGAGCGGCAATTAACGACTGGGCCATTCAGCAGCGGAGGCTGGTTAGCCAGCGACTCGTTTAGTCTCGCAGACATTCAATGGGGAGCGGCTCTGTACCGTCTGCGCTGGCTGGGACTCCAACCTATCTTGTGGGCGGAAGGTTCCAGACTGACGGCCTACGCTGAAAGATTATTTGCCCGCGAATCTTTTCAACGCGGAGTGATTGCGTGGTCAAGCATTGGCCGCAATGTTGTCTTGCCTATGTTACGCCATAGGCTTTCAACAGCGTTTGGCCTTAATCGAGACACTTAACCTCGGTAATTTGGCGGTTCCTCAACTCCCATGACGGCATGGCGCCATCATCAGCCTATGATGCTAGATAATGATCTCTGACATTAAGCCGCGCACGAAATGAGAATCGGTAGGAGCCCCAAGCGTTTCTGGTATAGGCCTCCTACCGGGTCACAAAAAAGCGTCTCCCTTGAGATTAGCTATTTATCTATAGAGGCTAAACTCCCAATCTTTCGCAGCGCCCTCCACCGGGGCTCTGGAAGGGGCTGCGCCCTGAAAGAATCCAATTGAGCGGCAGGTTGTTTTGAGAAGATCGCCGTGCGGGAACAAGGACAAGATATGCAACGGCATAGCCAATGGATCAGTCCCACCCAACGCCAAATAAAAGCGACGACTACATACTAGGGAGTCCATGATGAAACTGTTGTTCATCTGCACCCACAACCGATGCCGAAGCATCCTGTGCGAGGCGATCGTCAACCAGCGAGGCCGAGGGTTGTTGCAAGCTGCCAGTGCGGGCAGTGCACCTGCAGCATTCGTGCACCCCCTGACGCTCCGTTATCTGACCGAGCGCGGCTTTGAAACCGCTGGTCTGGTGAGCCAATCTTGGAATGACCTTCAAGCCTTTGAGCCCGACCGGGTCATTACGGTGTGTGATAGTGCGGCGGGCGAAGCCTGCCCAATATGGATGGGCACTGTAGCGAAAGAGCATTGGGGTCTGCCCGACCCCACGCGGGTCGAAAGCAATGTCGAGGCGGTCCGAGATGCCTTTATGTCGGTCATTGATCGCATCGAGGGCAAGGTCGATGAATGGGTATTAGCGGCGCGATCCGAGTCGCATTCAGACTGGGCATAACTGAAAGGGGTTTAGGTTGGGTATTTTTGAATCGTCGCGCGCAAAATGAGAGCAGCCCCCTCCACCGTCGGGCG
>Ga0209374_1003995_pt1 | contig 11048 bp, 24 predicted proteins | sample SaaInlLV_DNA_10m_FD_184683 | JGI IMG/M metagenome (GOLD analysis project Ga0209374, IMG submission 184683) | Marine microbial communities from expanding oxygen minimum zones in the Saanich Inlet - SI075_LV_DNA_10m (SPAdes) (version 2) | ecosystem: Environmental > Aquatic > Marine > Unclassified ...
AGGAAAGAATCATTAAAACCATATGCGGAGGGACTTATGTAAGCATCACTGAGTTTGAAGAGTGGTATGAGAGTGGTGTTGAAGACGGAGTAGAACATGGCTATGTTGACGGAAAAGAGGAGGGCCGTAAAAAAGGCCATGAAGAGGGCTATCATGACGGCTACGGTTTAGGTCATACAGAAGGTCATGAAGAAGGCTACGAGATGGGTCATAAAGATGGCTACGATGTGGGTAATGAAGAGGGCTACGATTTGGGTCATGAAGAGGGCTACGATTTGGGTCATATAGATGGCTATGAAGATGGCCAGGAAGAAGGCTACGATTTGGGCTACGAAGAAGGCCATGAAGAGGGCTTCGAAGAAGGTGCCGAAGAAAGTTTTAAAGATTAGTTAAGAGGAGTTACAATGAATAAATTAAACTTAATTGTTGAGGTTATTGACAACCCAGAGAAGTTAGCAGAGATTGCAAAAAGCATGAGCTATTCTGCTAGAAAGAAGGTCTGTAAAGAATTCGAAGATCCTTACAGCACCTTTAATATGAGTAGAAAACAAACATTAAACGAGGACTACTCAGATTACTTCTGGACTCGTTGGAACGTTGCAAATAGCAATTAATGGAGAAGATCATGGATAGTACTAAGAAATGTAGCAAGTGTGGAGAAGTGAAGTCTTTAGGTGAAGGTGGAGCTTTCGGTAAGCGTGGCAAAAAGCCTAACGGCTCTATTAAGTGGCAATCACGGTGTAAGCCTTGTTTTAATAAAGATCGTTACAAAGGCACCGATAAACTTGAGGCACACCGAAAGGCAGTTGCGAAGTATAGTGCAAATAACCCACAAGTTCATGGTCTTAACAGGGCTATACAGCGCTCAACACTATCTGAAGCTGAACTGCTTGAGGGTGCCACGAAGGACTTTGTTAGAGCTGAAACGCGCTTTGATTACCTTCTACGCGACTTACTGACTGAAAAGACAGGTGTCCCTCACGATATTGACCATATTACCCCTTTAGCAAGGGGCGGTACTCACAGGTTAGGAAACCTACGCAGCATCCCTGCATCACTAAACCGATCCAAGAATAATCTACTAGATGCGGAATGGTTGGGATAACCGACAACTCAAAGGAGAAGATATGTTTATGAGTAATGGATGGAAGTTAGTTAGCAAAGTAACAGGTGAACCAGTTAATAAAGGAGACGAGATAGTGGACTTTCGTGGAAACGAGTCTGTGCTGAGAGGCGGTCAACCTCCTCAACACCCTGGTTCTACAGGAAGAGTAACAGATACCGAAGGCAACCATGTATACCCAAGCGTATACTCTTTAAAGTGGGTGCGGATGAGTGAGTATTGTGATTGTGATAAATGTAATAGAGGAAAAAACAATATGAAAACTTCTGTTGATAACCAGTTAATCGACATTGCTGATCAAATCATCGACATTGTTGACACTGTAGCTGACGTTGATCTTATTGAAAACAAGGAAGTTAGAGATGCTGAAACCGATGTTATTGATAGCCTTCACAACCTTCGCCATTGTGTTGCTCGTGCTCGTGATGTACCTTCTGACAATGCCGAACCTGAACTGCGAGGTAGGACTGAATTTGAACGCCGTATGATGGGTGAAATCATGGCTTGGTCCATAACCTATGAAAAGCCTCTTCTTGATACTAGCGAGATGGTTAAGCTATACTGGAAGGAAGTCTTTGGTTTAGACATGGGAGATTCTAAATGAAATCGGAGATCTATGAAAAGATTGCTTTGCAGTTCCTTACTGAAGAGCATAGGAACCGCCATCAACTCCAAGAGGGTATGCTTGAGGAAGCAAAAGAACTTGAGGAGGCATTCACAGAAGGTAGCTACTTAGAGTGTCTCTATGAACTTGGAGACATGCTCTGGTATATCACGGTTATGGCAGAGGCTAGAGGTATTAGCCTTGGCCAGATAATGAACTCTAACATTCATAAGTTGGAAGAGAGAGCTTTAAATGGAAAAAAATAAAACAGTTATAAAGGTGAATGAAAACTGGGAAGTGTTCTGTTATGGTGAGTTAGAGGAGTCTTCTAACTTTGAGGTGGTCTTCGATGATGAAGAACACGACCTGATCTGGATTACTAGAGACCCTAGTGAGCTACCTGACTGGCAGTCTATTGTTAGCCACTGGGTACCTTACTGTGTTAAACACGGAGTGGAAGTTTGTCAGATCTCTTCAGACTCATCTTATTGAAAAGTAATGGAAAAAATAGGGTACGATAATGACCGTAGGGCATCCTCCCTGGGGGTTCCTTACGGGTCCCCTATATGAAGACCCTAAGTATTAGAAAGGAGCTATTATGACAATAGCTATTATAGATGGTGATGTTCTTCTTTATCAATCAATGTGGGGATGTGTTACTATAGAAGAAGGACAAGAGAAGTTTAAAGAAGTCTTTGATGACGCTATGGAGTCTATGTTTGCTACAGACTACGTTATGGCTTTAGGTGGACCTGATAACTTTAGACTTGATATTTTTCCTGATTATAAAGGAAACAGAAAGAAAGTTAAAGACTCAAGACCTAGCTGGTTTGGTGATTTAAAGTCTTGGATTATAGACAACTACCCAGGTTCTATTCTTTCAGACAATTGTGAAGCAGATGATATGGTTCGTGTATGGGCTACACAGTGTAAAGATTCAAACATTGACTTTATTGTTTGTTCTGTTGATAAAGACTTGAATTGTATAGTAGGTCCTCACTACAATCCTCGTACTAGGCAGATTCTTAACATCTCTGATAACTATGCAGAGCGTTTTTACTGGGAGCAAATACTAACAGGAGACAGTACAGATAACATTCCAGGTATCTATAGGTGTGGACCTGTAAAGGCTAAGAAGCTACTTGAAAATGCCTTTACTCGTAAAGAGTTGCAATCTGCTGTTTGTGTAGCTTACAAGGATTCTTATCAAGAACACGGCTATAGCCACCTTATAAGCAATTCACGACTTATACACATATGGCGTTATATTGATGACTACTTCAAGATTACTCGTGAGTTTTATGATGATGCCATCAAAGAATAACACAGGCCACTGGTCTTCTTACAAGCCCTTTAACCCCTCTGAACACTTTGGTTTCTTATACTGCATACACAATAAAGAACATAAACGATTTTACTTAGGTAAAAAGCAGTTCTTTCACGGTGGCAAAAAGAAATCAAGAACTTACGGGAAAGAAATGGCTTGGAGGACTTACCAAGGCTCCTCTGTTCATGTTAAGAATGACATTAAACAGATAGGTGCTGATAAGTTTGAGTTTGAAATAATAGACCTTTACCAAACTAAAGGAGGTTTGTACTATAGTGAAGCTTTTCTGCAAATGTTAACGGATTCTATGATCTGGCATTGTGACAAAGGAGTGCCTAAGTCTTACAATAGACAGATAGCAGCTATAAGGTTTGTTCCAAAGGAGACACCCACTGATAGAACAAGAGACTATGCTAAAGAAATAAAGAGAAGATACAAATAACCCAACAGGAGCGTATTATGTTAAACAATATCAAAGAATCAATCTTAGAAGCTTGGAGCTATTTATGCAAGGGAGAGTTATCTGAGTTAATTATTATAGTAGGTGAAGACAGTTATTCTAATGCCTTAACTCTAAGAGAAGCTATGATTAAAGAGTATAGAATGGACATTAGGGTTATAACAGAGGAGTCTTTATTTAACTCGCCAGGGTATGAAGGAGAACCCTTTGCAATGGAAAAGAATGGGATGACACTCATTTCTGTCTATGAGGGTAACTTGTTTGTTAAACCTTCTGTTGAGGAGGCTTACCTTACCTTTACGTTACTGAACTAATACAGGAGTTACAAAATGAGAAGAATTCCCTTTATCAGCGGTGATGAGCAAGACGCTCTGACCAAGGCAAAGAAATATCTTACTTGGAGACCTGGAGAAAGAAAAAAGTTAAAGAGAGCGTATAATAAAAGGTTTAGAAAATTAAGTCATCAGCAGGAAGTACTGCTTCTGAAGGAGAAATATTGTGGGCAACATCGTCCAGAAAGACCAACCCTGCGAGAAGTGTGGGGGTTCTGATCCAAAACAAGTCTATGAGGATGGTTCGGGGTACTGCTTTAGCTGTTCCTCTTACTTTCCTTCAAGTAATCAAGAAGTATTCGAGGAGGTGTCTTTTCAGACTATGAACAAAGATAACCAGCTGGAAGAAATCTCTGAGTATCCTTGTCGAGGATTTAAAGAGAGAAATATATTTAAACAAGTGAGTGAACATTATGGCGTTAAGGTTTCTTATGATAGTGATGGAGGCATTGCTGCCCATTATTATCCATACTATATGGAGGATGTACTTTCAGGATATAAAGTACGAAAACTACCAAAAGAATTCTCTAGCGTAGGGAAGGTTCGTGGGGGCCTCTTCGGTCAGAACCTTTATTCAGGCGGTAAGAGATTAGTAATCACGGAAGGTGAGCTAGACTGTATGGCTGTTCAGGCAGCTTGGTATAACAAGTACAAAACCTTCTACCCTGTTGTATCTATCCGTAGTGCTTCTTCTATTAAAGACTTAATTGAGGAACGAGAGTGGATACGTAACTTTGACGAGGTAATTGTCTGGTTTGATAACGATGAAGCTGGTAGGAAAGCATCCCAAGAGGCTGCTCGTATTATCGGCTATGATAAGGTTAAACTTGCTAAGTCAGCAGAGAAGGATGCATCAGAGTTATGGGTTAAGGACCCCACTAAGGTCTTAAAGACTGTTTATGACTCTATCCCCTACACACCAGCAGGCATCTTAACAGCGGATGACCTGTGGGAACAACTGGAAGACTACAATAAGATTGAGTCTGTTCCTTACCCTCCTTGTATGGCGGGTCTGAACGATAAGCTCAAAGGAATGAGATTCGGGGAGATAACTCTCTGGACTTCTGGTACTGGCTCTGGTAAGTCTACCTTGCTAAGAGAAATAGCCTTACACTTAATTGAAACAACAGAGGATAAAGTTGGTGTTATCTCTTTAGAGGAATCACCAGCAGAGACCGCTAGGAAGATGGCAGGTATGGCCCTTAACAGGAACCCCGCTGCTGAAGAAATACCTATTGACGAGCTTAAGGTAGGCTTTGACAAGGTGTTTAGAACTAACAGAGTGCAGGTGCTTGATCATCAAGGCTCTATCTCTGATGGCTCTATCATCGATTATCTGGAATATATGTGTCTGTCAGGAGCTAAGTATCTCTTTATAGACCACATCACTATTCTTGCCTCTGAGGGGGCTGAAGGTCTTACAGGTAATGAAGCTACAGACCTTATAATGAATCAGCTGTTAAAGGTCGCTAAGAAGCATAACGTGTGGATTGGCCTTATTTCTCACCTACGTAAGACTGGTGAGGGTAGAAGCTTTGAAGATGGTAAGCTACCCGCAATGGATGATATTAGGGGTTCTGGCTCTATTAAACAGATTTCCTGTGATATTATTGCTTTTGCTCGTAACGTCTCTGCTGAGAACTCTAATGAGAGAAATACAATAAGTACTAAAGTTCTTAAGTGCCGTTATACAGGTTTAACAGGCCCAACTGGACCTATATTTTATGAGTATGATACAGGGCGTTTAAGACAAGCTGAAGCGTTTGATGAGGAGGTAATGAAACTATGATGGAAGAAGACGAAGACGAAGACATGAGCAGAGAAGCAGAAGTTAATGGAGTGCTGACTTCTATACTCTTGCAGCTTCTAAGCAACAGACCAAAAACAGAGGATAAGAAACTTGCCCCTGAGATAGAAGAGTTTCTTGAACATTTTGTTGGTGAGTTTGCTGCTATGCCTGAAAAGGGTAAAAATGAAATATACTTCTGGGCTAATACGGTCCTTAAACGAGAAGAACACAAAAAACTTTATCACTAGGAGATAAACATGAAAAATAACGTTTCTGACTATTTTAATAACTTTGTTATGAAGGTCATTAAAAACAAAGAACACCTTGAAGTTTTCTTAAAAGCATCAAGTATGGATGACGACACGAAAGCATCTCTTCTCGATATGTGGGAAGATAACCACAAAGAAGAAGAAGTCTCTAAAAACGTTAAAGTGTTGGAGGGTAGTGTAGTAACAGAAGATTCCTCTGAAACAGAAGCTCCCGATTTTGCGCCTTTAAGGGCAAAGCGTAAACGTTCTACAAATCAGGAGTAACTTTCTATGGACAACTATAAAACTTTTATTCACAAATCTAGATATGCAAGATTTTTAGAGGACTTAGGTCGTCGTGAAACTTGGAGCGAGACAGTAGAAAGGGTTATTAGTTTCTGGAAAGAACGAGTCAATAACAATATTATTAGCGATGCAGAGTTTCAAGAGTTAAACGATGCTATCTATAATCACGAAGTAATGCCTTCAATGAGAGCAATGTGGAGCGCTGGTAAGGCTCTTGAACAAAATAACTTTAGAGGCTATAACTGTAGTTTTACAGCTGTTGACCATATTAGGTGTTTTGACGAAATACTGTATATCCTTATGGCAGGTACAGGTGTCGGGTTCTCCGCTGAAAGCAAATACGTAAATAAACTGCCTATTATTAATGATAACTTTAATATAACAGACCGTGTTATCTCTATTGAGGATAGTGCTGAAGGATGGGCTAAAGGTCTACGTAAGCTTATTGCTGAGTTGTACTTAGGTAATGAACATAACTGGGACTACTCTAAAATACGTCCAGAAGGTGCTAGACTAAAGACTATGGGTGGTCGTGCTTCTGGTCCAGAACCCCTTAAGGAACTCTTTGCTTTTGTAACAATGAAGTTTAAACTGGCTGCTGGTCGTAAGCTTACTTCTCTTGAAGTACACGACATTGTATGCAAGATTGCTGAAGTTGTTGTTGTTGGAGGAGTTAGACGTTCTGCCTTAATTAGCTTAAGCGATTTGGGAGACCCTGAAGTGAGAGATTGTAAGTCAGGTCGTTGGTGGGAAACTGCCGCACATCGTGCTTTGGCTAATAACTCCGCTGTCTATGACGCTAAGCCCTCTATGGCTGTATTCATGGATGAATGGGTAGCCCTAATGAAGTCAGGTTCTGGTGAGCGTGGCATCTATAACAGGGGCGGTGCAAGAGCTATGGCACCTGATAGGCGTGAAGGAGAATTAATTGTAGGTTGCAATCCGTTAGCCACTATTTAAAACGTGCGGATTTAAAACACCCTCTTATTGACTTGGACGTGCTTGCAGGCACTACAGGGCGCAAGGGTAAAGCCAGCGTGAGAGACTGAGCGAGGGTGCTGACTAGTATAAAATAAATGCAAACAGAAAACAACTAGTCAGATGCGACAGTCCAGCGCACGTTCCTTACTGCAACTAAAGGGAATGTGTGAGGCGCAGAAATACAGCTACGTAGTGGACAACTATGTAACTTAACAGAAGTAGTCGCTCGTCAGGGTGACACAGAAAAGGACTTACTACGTAAGGTTAAACTAGCCACTATACTAGGTACTCTGCAGGCTTCCTTAACAGACTTTAAGTATGTTCGTAAGGTATGGCATAAGAACTGTGAGGAGGAAGCCCTCTTGGGTGTATCTTTAACAGGTATCCAAGACTGTGAACTACTACAGAAACCAAAAGCAGACTTACTATCAACCCTTAAATGTGAGGCACAGAGAATCAATGAGCATTATTCAAACATTCTTGGTATTAACGCGGCTACCGCTATTACAACAATCAAGCCGTCAGGAACCGTATCACAACTCGTAGATAGTGCTTCTGGAATACATGGTCGTTTCTCTGAATACTACATACGAGCAGTACGACAGGCTAACAATGACCCACTAACAACCTTCTTGAAAGACCAAGGGGTTCCTAACGAAGAAGACGTTATGAATCCAGCTAAAACAACTGTTTTCTATTTTCCAATAAAGTCGCCTAAAGGGGCGGTGTTGGCTAATGAGCAAGGAGCTATTCAACAGTTAGAGAATTGGAAAACTTTCCAACAGTACTGGTCAGAACATTCTGTCTCTGTCACTGTGTATGTGAAGGAAGAAGAATGGATGGAAGTAGGTGCTTGGGTATACGAGAACTTCTCTTACCTAACAGGAGTATCCTTTCTGCCTTACTCTGAGCATACCTATGCCCAGGCTCCTTATACACCTTGTACAGAACAAGAATACATTAAGGCGGTACATGCTATGCCTAAAGTTGACTTTAACTTATTAGAACAGTATGAGGATTCAGATAATACTGAGGGTAGCCAAACTTTAGCTTGTTCAGCAGCAGGTGGTTGTGAGATATGAAACCCACTACTATCCTAACAGATGGTATTACTCAGATGACTTACGCTAAGTGGACTAAGAAAGACGGAATACAAGCGATAAACTACAGAATATCGCTCGGTATATTAAAAGTATTAAAAATCAAAGAGGAAAATTAATGTCACAGATAACATTATTAGATGAAGTAGAAGAAGCAATTGTAACCTTTATATCAAATGGATACACAATAGAATACAGCGGAGATACTCCTGATTCAGAAGAAGACTTCTCTCGTAGCACACGTAAGTACTTCTTTGCAGAACTTCCTGCTCTGTTATCAGCTATTAACACAATTATGGATGGCTCTATCTCAGAAGGAAACACAACAATAGAGGACACAATTCGACCCTCTTTCTTTCCTAAAACTATGACAGAGTTTAACTCTGTTGTTATTAAGTTCTTTGATAATGGTTATATCTTAGAGTATTCTGGACGGGATGAGAAGCTTAATTGGGTTGATACCGCCCACTTCTGTGGAGGGATTGCGGCTGTTAAGTTTGCTCTAGAGACAATTGAAAAGATGGAGTTGACACGATGAACTATTTTAATAGGTTAGTAATTACTTTACTTATTGTTGTTATTACAGCGTTTGTAACTGTCGCTTACGTAACCCCCGCTTTATCACAGTCTGCGGAAGAGTTGGATAAATGTAAGAACATTAGCTCTTGGTATTCATATATAGCTGAGAGTGTGGACTATGTGCCTGCTCAAATGTTGGCTATACAGTGGGTGAACCAGTTCCCACAAATACCATTTGAACTCGCCATTAATCAAGTATTCTTTGTTAATAGCTTGGTTGAAAGCGGGGCTAGCCCTGAAGACGTGGGTATGCTTATCTATAATACCTGTCTTCAACAATTCCCTAACGTTTAGAAAGGAACTATTATGACACCTGAGAAACTTGGAGAGATGATTGGAATTACCTTGGGATATTCCTTCGGTATACTCTTTGGACTAGCAGTACACTTTGCTGTTGTGTTTATTCAAGTATATGTTATTTTAATGATTCTAGGACTTGTTTAATGAAAGGAATGGAGCAGCTTAAAGAGATTGTTAGCCTTGCTGATTATCGTAAGGATAAGGAATCACAAACGCATAAGGAAATTGAAGCGCTATTTGGGGATTCCCTCTTAGATTCTGAATGTATTGCTTCTGAATTCGTTATGGAGTCTATTGAGTCCTCCTTCGAGGTTGGTATGGTCATTGGTATAAAAGACAACACACTCGAAGTGTCTTGTACCTCTGACAATATCGATACAATGATTTCACTATTGGAAACAGCACTAGACTCTGTTAAGAATAACTATTAAGCAGATAGCTCTAGGTGTCCCGAAGGGACAGCCGCAACTATCAAATAGATGGAAAACTAAATGACTTTTAGAGAAGTATTGAATAAGCTAGGTATTTGGGACTCTGTTCAGAGAAGAACCTATAAAGAACTAGCAAGTATGACTGATGATGAACTTAATGACATTGGTCTTTGTCGTGGTGATATACTGCGATTAGTTAACGAGACTTATACCAGAAAAAGTGATAAGAAAGGTTTGAAAAATGACTAGCTTAGAAGAACAACTATATGAAGTTACACAGGATAAGTTTGATGACCTTATGTCAGACTATGAGCTGGATAGTACAATGTCTATAGACGACATGCTATACGAAATGTTTGCTTTAGGCTTCGAAACAGGCCTTGTTTTTAACAACGAAGAAGAGGAAAATAACGATGATGGATATGAATAGAAAAACTTGGACAGTAGGCGCAACCTCTGTTCTATTTGTTGTACTTTTAATATGGGGTGGTATTTGGTGGTTTAACCAATCCGTTGAGCCAGTAACCGAAAACCCTCAAGTTGAACAATCAGTTGATTCGGAAAAAGAAGGGTAATAACTTGTATTACGTAATTGGGAAGCAAGATTGCCCAAGTTGCGATAAAGCTAAGGCTCTGTTAGAGGACTCAGGATGCTACTATATCTATGAGGAGCTAACAGAGCAAAGCTTAAAGCTTCTTAAGTCAATGAATATAAAAACAGTCCCCGCTATATTTGAGTTCAATGGTGGCTATGAAGAGCTACAAAAGGAACTAAACAATGACTGATACTCTGAAGAAGAAAAAGGGACGACCTAAACTTAAACAGTTTGCAGAACCCCCAAAGGCAAAAAAGATTAAACTTAAACCAAGACCAAAGGACGCTAAACAGGCTTACTTAAAACGATATGCTGACTTGGGTGTATTAGCTGTCTACGGCTTGGATGAGTTTACTGATGAGCTAATCCAAGAGGCTTGGAAGAACCCTAACCTAGATATATTCCTCTGTGACTCAAGAGAGGCTCTCTTGGACAACTATAATAGAAAAATGAGCCAAAGAAGCTTTTCTATGTTTAGATGGAATGCAGTCAGAACAAGCGGTTTCTTCGAAGCCCCTGTTAGTCCTGTCGTAGTCGTTGCTAAAGACTATATCGATGAGGCAAAGAAAAGACCTAACCCTTATAACACTCTCTATGTACTCTTGGAGGACTTCGCATAATGTTTAGTGGAACAGACTACTTTCACACTCTTAACCCTTCTATCTCTGACTTCCAAGTGCAGTTTAATGGTTATGGCACTAATGAGTTTGGTTTGGATGAAGATGTTATAGTAGTGGAATATCAAGAAACTTATTGGACATTAAATTGGTCTCCTAAGTACAGCTACTATAGTGGAAAAATAGCTGGCATTGAAGGCTATGTACTCTGAATACGCAGATAGCTCTAGGTGTCCGTAGGACAGCCTTAACTAT